>Ga0210400_10006150_pt1 | contig 10130 bp, 7 predicted proteins | sample IncBWH26MmetaG_FD_155456 | JGI IMG/M metagenome (GOLD analysis project Ga0210400, IMG submission 155456) | Forest soil microbial communities from Barre Woods Harvard Forest LTER site, Petersham, Massachusetts, United States - Inc-BW-H-26-M | ecosystem: Environmental > Terrestrial > Soil >... | reverse complement strand
GACGATCCTGGGTCAGCGGTGCGTGCCGTGTCACTCGCATGCACCCACGCAACCCGGCTTCAGCGCACCGCCCAATGGCATCCTGCTCACTTCGCCCAGCCAGGTTCGCGCCCACCTGCCCGAGATCCAAAAACAACTCACCCTGCGGACCATGCCGCTGGGCAATATCACCGGCATGACCGAAAACGAACGGGCGCGGTTATTGCGCTGGCTCAGTCAGGGTGCAAGGAGTTAGCGCGATGCTCACGATTGAGGCGCTCAATGCCATGCCGGTGCCGGAGTTCACCGCGGCGCTGGGCGCCATTTTCGAACACTCGCCGTGGGTGGCGGAGCGCGCCGCAGCGCTGCGCCCCTTCCGCAATCGCGAGGCGTTGTACGCAGCCCTGTGCCGGCAGGTTGCGCAGGCGAGTGCGGCGGAACAGGACGCGCTGATTCTGGCGCATCCCAGGCTCGGTGCGCGGGCCGGACAGCGCGCCCAGCTGACGCAGTCCTCGGCCAATGAGCAGCGGCGTGCGGGCCTCGATGCCTGTACGGCCGCGGAATTGGCCGAGCTGCTGCGGCTCAATGAACGGTACGTCGCACGATTCGCCTTTCCGTTCATTCTGGCGGTTCGTGGCCACACGCCGGACTCGATACTGGCCGCGCTCACGCAGCGGCTGAACAATGATCTTGCGACCGAGCGCGCTACGGCGCTGCAGCAAATCAATCGCATCGCCGGCTTCAGGCTCGATGATGGGATTGGCCCGGATGCCATTTCCGCCGCACAGGCGGGGCAGTAATTGGTAGATTGAACTGAAATTGAACTGAAGGATCGACGCGCAATGCTCGAGCGACTGTTTGGTTTGAATGTCCACGGAACCTCCGTGCGTACCGAAGTCCTGGCTGGGTTCACCACGTTCATCACGATGGCCTACATCGTGGTCGTCAATCCCCTGGTCCTCGGGGACGCCGGCATGCCGGTCGCCGGTGTCGCCGTGGCGACCTGTGTGGCGGCCGGCTTCGGCAGTATCCTGATGGGACTGCTGTCGAATTATCCGCTGGCGCTGGCGCCGGGCATGGGGTTGAACGCGTACTTCACTTACACGGTCGTCAAGGGCATGGGGATTCCCTGGCAGACGGCCCTGGGCTGTGTGTTCCTCTCCGGTTGTGCGTTCGCGCTGCTGACCGCGGCGGGCGTGCGCAAGGTCATCATCAACTCGCTCCCCCGGTCGCTGTTTTCGGCGGTGGGCGGCGGCATCGGACTGTTCATTGCCTTCATCGGGTTGAAGGATGCCGGCATCATCGTCGCGGATCCGGGCACGACGGTGGGCCTGGGGCACTTGACGACGCCGACGGCGGCCGTGGCGCTGCTGGGTCTGCTGATCATCGCCGTACTGCAATCACGCGGTGTGCGCGGCTACATGCTCATCGGCATCCTGGCCACGGCGGCAGTGGCCTGGAGTGTCGGCCTGGCGCACCTCACGCCCGCCCATTTCACCCTGCACGATCTGGGTGGCACCGCATTCAAGCTTGATATTCCCGCCGCGCTGAATCTCAGAGGGGGCGTCGGCCTCTCGGTGGTTGAGATCATCTTTGTGTTCCTGTTTGTCGATATGTTCGACAATGTCGGAACGCTGGTGGCCGTGACGCGTCGCGCCGGTCTGGTGGCGCCCGACGGCAGTATTCCACGCCTCAACCGCATCCTGGCGGCGGATTCGGCCTCGATGTTCGTCGGTGCGTTGGCCGGGACCAGCCCGGTGACCAGCTACATTGAGAGCGCGGCGGGCGTGGCGGCGGGCGGTCGGACCGGCCTGACCAGCGTGGTGGTGGGGCTGCTGTTCCTGGCAACCCTGATCTTCGCGCCCGTGGTGCAGGCCATCCCCGCGGCAGCCACCGCGCCCGCCCTGATACTGGTCGGCGCCCTGATGATGGGCGCACTGGCGGAGATCGAGTGGACGGATCCGGGCCAGGCCATCCCGGCGTTTCTCACCGTGGTGATCACCCCGCTCAGTTATTCGATCACCAATGGCCTGGCCTTCGGCATCACGAGCTATGCGCTGCTGAAGCTGCTGCGCGGCCAGGCGCGCCTGTCGGACTGGCTGGTGTTCCTGCTGGCCGCGCTGTGCGTGCTGCGGTTCATTTACCTGGCATAGCGGTCCGATCCTGCATCAGGTCGGCGAGGGCGAGTGCGATGACCTTCGTGGCTTTACGCAGATCCTCGAGCACCAGCTTCTCATCGGCGCGGTGACCGTTGGCCTCGAGCATGCTGCGCGGGCCGGCGCCGTACAGCACGGTCGGGATGCCCTGTTCGCTATAGAGCCGCGCATCGGTATAGATGGGCACGCCGTTGGTGGGAATGTCCTCACCCAGGATCTCACGGGCGTGGCGCTGAAGGGCCGTCACCAGCCGCTCCTGGCCCGCAACGGGCACGAAGGGGCGGGCCAGGAGCACGCGGCGCACGCTGAGCCTGATGCCCGGCAGCGCGGCGCCGCGTGCCTGCAACCACTGCGTCAGCTCCCGTTCCACGACCTCGGGTGATTCCTCCGGAATGATGCGCCGGTCGATGCGCAGCGTCACCACGTCCGGCACGACATTGGTATTGATGCCGCCCTTGATCAGGCCGACGACCAGCGTCGGGTGATCAATACCCGGAACCTTCGAATGCACCGTGGCATAGGTCTGGCGCAGTGCATACAGTCCGCTCAGCACCTGCGTGGTGGCTTCCAGCGCATCGACTCCGCTGTCGGGACGCGCCGCATGGGCCGAGCGCCCTTCGATCCGGACTTCAAGGTGCAGGCAGCCATTGTGCGCGATCACCACGCTATAACTGAATCCCGCACTGATGGCGTAATCAGGCCGGCTCAGGCGCTTCGCCAGCAGCCGGCCCGGCCCGATCAGACCCCCGGCTTCCTCGTCGTAGGTGATATGCAGTTCAACCGTCCCCTGCAGCGACAGCCCGCTGGCCGCCAGCGCGCGCAACGCAAAGGCGTAGGTGGCGATATCGGATTTGGAGACCGCGACGCCACGACCGTACATGAGCCCGTCGCGGATTTCGGCGCCGTAGGGGTCGGTAGTCCAGCCTTCGCCGGGCTGCACCACATCGCCGTGCGCATTCAGGGCGATGGTGGGGCCCGCCCCGAAGCGGCGCCGGACGATCAGGTTGATGGCGCTGATCATGCCGTTGGCGCGCACTTCGGCGGCCGGCACCTCATCGCGTTCGACGCTGAAGCCCAGACCCTCCAGCAGCTGGGCGGTACGCTGCGCATGCGGCGCACAGTCGCCGGGCGGGTTATCCGAGGGCAGGCGCACCAGTTCGGCCAGGAATTTCACCTGGGCGGGGAATGCGGTGTCGATGAGATCAGTGAGCTCAGGTTTTGCAGTCATGGCGGGATTGTCGGTCTTAAGGGCGGCTCGCCACAAGCCGCGTTGCTTTGGTTACACTGGTTGAATATGGCATCGGGCGGCTACCCACGTGATCTGATCGGTTATGGTGCACAACCACCGGACCCGCGCTGGCCGCAGGGCGCGCGCATCGCCGTGCAGTTCGTCCTCAACTACGAAGAGGGCGGCGAAGCCAGCATCCTGCACGGGGACAGCCACGCGGAAAGCTACCTGCATGAAGTGGTCGGTTCCGCGGCGCTCGCCGAGGCGCGCAATCTGCAGGTGGAGTCCGTCTACGAGTACGGCAGCCGGGCGGGAGTCTGGCGGGTATTGCGTCTGGCGCAGGAATTCGGGGTGCCCCTGACCATTTTCGCGGTCGCCATGGCGCTGGAACGGCATCCGGCGATGGCGCGGGAGCTGATCGGGCTCGGGCACGAGATCGCCAGTCACGGCTGGCGCTGGATCGACTATCAGCATGTGCCCGAGGAGCAGGAGCGCGCCGACATGCGTCGCGCCATCGAGGTGCTGACGCGGCTGACCGGTGCGCGGCCCCTGGGCTGGTACACCGGGCGCCTGAGCCCCAATACCCGCAAACTCGTGGTCGAGGAGGGCGGGTTCCTCTACGACGCGGATGCCTACAACGATGATCTGCCGTACTGGGTCAAAGAGTCCGGACGCGATCATCTGGTGGTGCCCTACACCCTGGACGTCAACGACATGAAGTTCGGCACCGCGCAGGGCTTCAGTCAGGGCGAGGACTTCTATCTGTATGCCCGCGACGCATTTGATGCCCTGTACGCTGAAGGCGCCACCGCGCCGAAGATGATGTCGATCGGCCTGCACGCCCGGCTGATCGGCCGTCCGGGCCGCATCGGCGCATTGCGGCGACTGTTCGCCCATATGCATTCTCATCCGGATGTGTGGTTCTGTCGTCGCATCGACATCGCCCGGCACTGGCTCGAACACCACCCGGCCCCATGAACGCCCCGTCGCCCGCAGTCCGGATCATGCAGCGTCTGGAGGCGTTGGCGACGCTGACCGCGGATCCGCCGCGACTTACGCGGGTGTTCCTGTCCGAAGAACATCGGCGCGCCAATGAGCTGGTGGCCGGCTGGATGGGCGAAGCGGGCCTGGTCGCGCAGGTGGATGCCATGGCCAATATCACCGGTCGAATGGAAGGCAGGTCGGTTGGGCTACCGGCCTTGTTGTTGGGCTCCCACCTCGACACGGTGCGCGATGCGGGTCGCTACGACGGCATGCTGGGCGTGGTGACGGCCATTGAATGTGCCCACCAGATCGGCGCCGGCGCATTGCCGTTCGCCCTGGAAGTCATCGGGTTCGGGGACGAGGAGGGCGTGCGCTTTGGTTCAACGTTGCTCGGGAGTCGCGCGGTGGCCGGGACGCTGGACCTGAAGGTGCTGGACCTCACGGATCAGGAGGGCATCTGCATGGCCGATGCCCTGCGCCGTTTCGGCCTGGATCCGGATCAGGTCACCGCCGCAGCCCGGCGACGTGCGGACCTGCTCGCCTATGTGGAGCTGCATATCGAGCAGGGACCGGTGCTCGAGCGCGCCGGCCTGGCCGTCGGCTGCGTGACCTCGATCAACGGCGCCACCCGTCTGCAGGTTCACCTGCGGGGCATGGCGGGCCATGCCGGTACGGTGCCGATGGGAGCGCGCCAGGATGCGCTGGTCGCGGCCGCCGAGGCGATCCTGGCCGTGGAGCAACGCTGTTCGCAGGAGCAACACCTGGTTGGCACCGTCGGGCGCATCGAGGCGAGTCCCGGCGCCGTGAATGTCATTCCCGGCGAGTGCCGATTCACGATCGATGTGCGTGCGCCGCAGGACATCCGGCGGGGCCGGGCGGTCAGGGACATTCGCGCCGCGGTGGCCGACATCGCGGTCCGGCGCGGCATCCAGTCAAGCATTGCGGTGCTGCATGATTCGGCGGCGTCACCCTGCGCGCCATGGCTGATGCAGCAGATCGATGCGGCGATCGCGGCGCAGGGCATCACGCCACAGCGCCTGCCCAGCGGGGCCGGTCACGATGCCATGGCGATGGCGGCGATTGCGGATACGGGGATGATCTTCGTGCGCTGTGCCGGTGGCGTCAGCCACCACCCGCAGGAGAGCATCACGGTTGAAGACGCGCAGGCGGGTTTTGAAACGCTGCGCCGGTTCGTGCGAAATCTGGACCCGGCGCAGCGTCAGCCCTGATCGCGGACGGGCTCGAACTTCGCCTTGTTGATGCCCTTCTTGAAGGCTTCCTTGCCGCTGATCAGGCGCTGATCCAGCAACAGCTGGATGGCGGTATCCATGGTGCGCATGCCGAACTGCGACCCGGACTGCATGCTGTTCTCGAGCTGATCGAGCTTGCCCTGGCGGATAAGGTTGGAGGTCGCCGGTGTGTTCACCAGGATCTCCAGGGCGGCCACCCGTCCTTGCTTGTCCGCCCGCTGCAGCAGCTGCTGGGAGACCACCCCACGCAGCGAAGTGGAGAGCATGGTGCGCACATGGGACTGCTTGTCGGAGGGGAACACGTTTATCATCCGATCCACGGTCTGCGCGGCGCCGTTGGTATGCAAGGTGCCCATGACCAGGATGCCCATTTCGGCGGCGGTCACCGCGATGCTCATGGTCTCCAGATCGCGCAACTCGCCCACCAGGATGACATCCGGATCTTCACGCAGGGCCGAGTGCAGCGCCGCGGAGAACGTCGGGGCGTGATTGCCCACTTCGCGCTGGCTGATCAGGCAGCTCTTGCGCTGATGGACGAACTCGATGGGATCCTCAATGGTCAGGATGTGTCCCTGGACCCGGGTATTGATGTCATCGATCAGGGCCGCGAGCGTGGTGGATTTGCCCGAACCGGTCTTGCCCGTCACCAGGATCAGGCCCTGGGTGTTGCGGCACATCTGGCGCACGGATTCCGGAAGTTTCAATTCATCCATGGTCAGGGCCTTGGAGGGAATGGCGCGGAACACCGCGCCCATGCCGTTCAGATGACGCAGCACATTGACGCGGAAGCGGCCCAGATCGCCCATGGTGTAGGCAAAGTCCGCGCCCTCCTTGGTCTCGAAGCGCTCGATCGCGGTCTTGGGCATGATTTCGTAGAGCGCGTCGCGCACCACGGTCGGGTCGAGCTTGTCGGGCCGCAGGGGCATGAGGTCCCCGTACTGGCGGATGCGTGGCGGATCGCCGGCGATGAAGTGCAGGTCGGACCCGCGCCGCTCCAGGATCTCCGTCAGATAGGCGTCAATGGCGGCCATGTCGGCTCAACCTGAGGGCAGCGGGGTGGCGGCCGTGATCTCGACCCGCGGCAGCACGCTGGTGTCGGTCACGAATTTCTGGAACATGCGTTTGTCGGCGGCGTACGCATAGGCATCGTCCGGATCGATTTCGCGCGCGTTGATGGCGGCCAGCAGCGCCTGGTCGAGCACCTGCATGCCCGAGTCGCGTCCCATCTGCAGCTGGGTCAGGATCTGGTGGCTCTGGTCCGTCTGGATCAACTTCGCGATGGCCTTGGTCATGACCATGATTTCGCAAATGGCCCGGCGGCCGTGGCCGTCGGTGGTCTTGCACAGGATCTGCGTGACCACGGCCAGGAGACTTTGCGACAGGAAGCTCTTGGTCTGTTCGCGTTCTTCCACCGGCAAGGCGTCGATCACCCGGTCGATGGTCTTCACGGCGCCGGTGGTATGCAGGGTGCCCAGCACCAGATGTCCGGTCTCGGCGGCCGTCATGGCCATGCGGATGGTTTCCGCATCCCGCATTTCGCCCACCAGAATGACGTCCGGGTCCTCGCGCATCGCCGCGCGCACGCCCTCGGCGAAGGTCGGAATGTGGGTGTGCAGTTCGCGCTGGATGACCTGGCTGTTCTTGCTGCGGTGGACGAATTCGATGGGGTCTTCCAGACTGATGATGTTCAGTTTGCGGGTGTGATTGAGGTGATCGATCATCGCGGCCAGGGTGGTGGACTTGCCGGTGCCGGTGGAGCCGGTCACCAGGATCATGCCCTGGTGGTAGTCGCACAGCTTGGTCACGATCGGTGGCAGCGCCAGCTTCTCCAGCGACGGCACTTCGGTGGGAATGGTCCGGAAGGTGGCCCCCACGCCGGTGTCCTTGCGATAAATGTTGACGCGGAAGCGCCCGCCATCGGAGGACACATAGGAGAAATCCAGGTCACTGCCGCCGGCGAAGTACTCGGCCTGGGAGCGGGTCAGGATCTCGGTGACATAGCCTTCCAGCTCCACCGCCCGCAGATCGCGGAACTTGATGGGCAGCAGATCGCCATGCATGCGCAGCATGGGCGGGACGCCCACCGCAAGGTGCACGTCCGAACAGCCCTGCTGCATGCCGAGTTTCAAGAACGCGTCTATGCGCGCCACAGCCTACCCCTCGAGAAAACCTGGGAACCGGATTCGAGCCCTTCATGTTTTGCCAATTCTGGGCCACATAATCAATGGCTTGCGCCAGGAAATTTGACGTAACGCACGAAAGAAAGTGCATCCGGAGCCTGGCGGCCCCTCGCGGGCCCCCACCGGGGCGCTACATATAGGATTCCAGCATGCCCCGCAGCTCATCCATGGACTGGAAGCGCTTGTTCTTGTCCACGGCCATGGCCTTCATGACCGCGTCGCTCAGGCCCGCCGGCAAGGCGCTGTTGATTTCCGAGGGCGGCCGGGCCCGGCCCTGCACGTGCTGGTACATCACCGACATATGGTCGCCGCGCGCATAGGGCGGCACGCCGGTGAGCATTTCGTACAGGATCACGCCTTCGGCGTAGATGTCGGCGCGCTCATCGACCTTCTTGCCCAGGATCTGTTCCGGCGCCATGTACTTGGGCGAGCCGATGACATACCCGGTCTTGGTCAGCTGGGTGTCACCTTCGCGATGCGCCGCCGCCACGCCAAAGTCCACGATCTTCAGCAGGCCGTCCTGATTGATGAGCACATTGGCGGGTTTCAGATCCCGATGCACGATGCCGACCTGGTGGGCGACCGTCATGCCGGTGGCGATGTCGCAGCCGAACTGCAGGGCGCGCCGCAGCTCCATGGGCTTCTCGTTGACGATCTCCCCGCCCAGCGTATGGGAGGGGAAATACTCCATCGAGATCGCATACAGACCCTGGATGTAGAGGAAGTCATAGATGCGGATGACGTTCTTGTGCGTGATCTTGCGCGAGTAGCGCAGTTCGTGCACGAAGCGCTTCATCACTTCTTCGTCTTCGGCCACATTCGGATTCAGGAATTTGAGAATCAGGCGCTCATCAACGACCGTGTCCTCCATCAGCAGCACGGTGCCGAAGGCGCCGCGGCCGATGCGGTCGATGTACTTGTAGCGCCCCTCGATGATGTCGCCGGTCTTCAGCGCGTTGATATCCAGCCGCGACTCGCTGGCCTTGCGGGCGGCCTGCGCCATGGCCGCTTCGGGCATCACGGTGGTGCCGGAAGGGGTGGTGGTCGGGGGTGGGGCGGCGGGCCTGGCGGGCCGGCCGGGGCTGCTCGGGCCGCTGCCCGGGCTGCTCGAGGATGCCCGGGCGACCTGTGCGGCCACCGAAGTCAGTGTTCCGGGTGCGCCGACCGGGCTGTTGCCGGTACGCACGTCCATTTCGGCCAGCGCCGCGACGGCCAGTCGCGCCACGGTCTGATCCGGGGAGTTGATCTGGGATTGCAGGCCCGCGCGCACCTGCTCGGCCTGCCGGTCATCGGCAAGCTTCGCCAGCGCCTGGATGGCCTCGATGCGTATTTCCCGTTCGGGTCGCTCCAGCAGCGGCAGGATCACCTCGATTTGCTGGGGTTCACCCAACTTGCCCAGCGCGCGCACCACCACCGGGAGCGCCTTGGGATTGCCGGCCTTCAGCATTTCCAGCAATCGGGGCATGGCCCGCTTGCTGCCGATCTCGGCCAGGGCGTCGATGGCGCGCTCGCTGACCCACCAGTCATTGTCGCGGCTGGCCTGGATCAGGTGATCCACCGCCCGCTCGTCCTTGGTCTGATTCAGAATCTCAATCGCCGCGCGCCGGATACCTTCATCCTTCTCCTGCACCAGCTGCAGCACGGCGTCGATGACCTTCGGACCACCGATCTTGCCCAGCGCATCCGCCGCGCGGCTCTGCACCCACCAGTCGCTGTCCTTCAGCGCCTGGACCAGGTATTTGATGCTGCTGACGTTGCCGACTTCGTTGAGCACCTCGACCGCCGAGCGACGCGCGTATTCGTTCTCATCCTTCAGCACGTCGATCAGGTAGCGAACGGTGTCGGGGTGGTTGGCCTTGATGACCACATCCACGGCCTTGTTCTGCACATCGATCTCCGGATCGCGCAACAGGGCGCACAGCCGTTGGACATCGACGATGTTGTCCATCTTGCGCAGGGCATCGAGTGCCGCGCCGCGAACCAGCTTGTGCGGATCCTTCAGCTGCGCCAGCAGTCCGGTCTGCACTTCGGGCAGGTTGAAGCGCGAGAGGATGTGGATGATATGGGCGCGGGCGATCGGATCCTTGCCCTGCAGGCGGCCCATCAGCTCCGGCACGGCGCCGGCGTCCGCGATCTCACCGATCACCCGAAACAGCGCCGCCTTCTCGTTCGGCTCCTGCTGATAGGCCACGCCCAGCAGGTCGCGCACGCTGTAGCGGGCTTTCTGCGCCGCAACAATTTCCAGCAGGGCGGACTTGGACACGCCGGGCTGGCTGAGCGCTTCCAGCAGCAGATTGGGGGGGAAGTTGCGCGAGGTGGTCAGGGCCCAGGAAATGGCGGCAATGACCCGCGG
>Ga0210400_10006148_pt1 | contig 10130 bp, 9 predicted proteins | sample IncBWH26MmetaG_FD_155456 | JGI IMG/M metagenome (GOLD analysis project Ga0210400, IMG submission 155456) | Forest soil microbial communities from Barre Woods Harvard Forest LTER site, Petersham, Massachusetts, United States - Inc-BW-H-26-M | ecosystem: Environmental > Terrestrial > Soil >... | reverse complement strand
ATGAGAACGGCAAATCGGGCACAAAATGGACGTGGCCGGTCTGCACCGCCTTGACCTCGCGCCAGACCGGGTCGGTGCGGATCGCAGTATGGAAGCGACGATCGATGGTCAGGATCACGTCGGGCTGCCAGGCGAGGATCTGTTCCGGCGAGACATCGACGATCGTGCGCGGGCCGGTATCCGCGCTGACAACGTTGTTCGCGCCGACGAGATCGACGACCTCGCTGCCGATCGAACCGGCGACGGCGCTTTCGAGACCATGCGGGCCGCGCGCGATATAGATGCTCCGGCGGTCAGCAGGTGGGATTTTTGCAGTCTGTTTCTGAACTTCTGCGATCACCGAAGCGGCGTAGCCGGCGAGCTTCTCGGCACGCTCCCGACTATCGAGAAGTCCGCCGAGAGTGCGCAATGTTTCAGCAGTATCGGCAAGGCGGCCGCCGATCAGCGCCGCCGGAATGTGCGTCTGCTCCTGCACGCGATCGGCGAGCGAGACATAGGTGGCTGTTGTGTTGCCGACGTCCAGCACCAGGTCAGGCGCGAGCTTTACGACATTTTCGAGATTGACTGTGTTGCCGCGCCCGGTGAGCCGACCCAGTTCCGGTAGCTCGGCATAACGCTGCGGCAGGAACGGCCGCGCCGCGGCAGCTATCGCCTGCGTCCAGCCCAGCATCTTCTCGGGTGCGACTGTGTAGAGGGTGACCGAGGCCGGTGGCCCGGCCGGAAAAACCCGCAGCACCGGGTCCGGGACATCGACCCGGCGGCCGGCGGAGTCGGTAAAGGACTTTGCATCGACACGCCACGACGGCCAAGCCAGCGCGGCGACCGCGCCGGCGCCGAGGCCGAAGAAGCTGCGCCGCCTCACTTGCCGATCATCACGTCCGACGCCTTGATGACCGCCAGTGCATCGTCGCCGACCTTTAGGGCGAGATCATCCACCGCCTCGTTGGTAATCGACGAAGTGACGATCACACTGCATCCGATATCGATGCGAACATGCGCCGTCGTCTGACCCTTGGTCACCGCGACAATCTTGCCCTTGAGCTGATTGCGAGCGCTAGCTTCATGAGGCATCTCCTTAGATAAAATCGCGATGGAAGCGACGGCATGTCCGCCGCTGGGCAAATCCTTTTCCCGCGGCGCGCGGTCCATCTATCCTATAGGATATAGCGGTACCAGCAGGAAAAGCGGACCCAGCGTAGCAAATGGCATCGTATCTGGCACGTCGCCGATCGCTGCTCGGCGCGATCGTAGGCCTCGCCGCGAGCGCGTGGCTTCTGCCAACCGGCCCCGGCATGGCACAGCAGCCGCGCGACCTCGTCGTGTTCGCGGCGGCGAGTTTGAAAAATGCGCTCGACGACATAAAGACACAGTACGAGCGCGAAACTGGCAAGCATATTACCATCTCTTATGCTGCGAGCCCAACGCTTGCTAAGCAGATCGAAGCGGCGGCGCCCGCCGATATCTTCATTTCTGCCGATCTCGATTGGATGAATTATCTGGAAGAGCGCAAGCTCATCAAACCGGGGAGCCGCGTCGACCTGCTCGGCAACAGTATAGTTCTGATCGCACCGGCCAACAGTACGCTGTCAACGACGATCGGATCAAACTTTCCGCTCGCGTCACTGCTCGGCAATGGCCGGCTGGCAATGGCGGACCCAAATTCCGTTCCAGCCGGCAAATACGGCAAAGCAGCGCTCGAGAAGCTCGGCGTCTGGCCGGCCGTAGCCGATCGGATTGCTCCGGCAGAGAACGTGCGCGCTGCCCTGCTTTTGGTCTCACGCGGGGAATGCCCGCTCGGCATCGTCTACAGGACCGATGCCACTGCGGACCCGGGTGTCAAGGTCATCGCTACTTTCCCACCCGATACACACCCGCCGATCATCTATCCAATGGCACTTGTCGCGAGCTCCACCAACCCCGACGCCGACGCGTTCGCGACGAATCTGCGTTCTCCTTCAGCCGCGAAGCTCTTCGAAAAGCAGGGCTTTACCGTCCTCTCCACACTGTCGCGATGATCTGCCGCCTCGCCCGGCTCGCTTGGCTGATATTGCTGTTCCCGGCAGCGCCACATGCGGCGGAACCCGTCCGGGTGTTCGCCGCAGTCACTCTCAAGCCGGTCCTCGACATGATTGCCGAGGAATACCGCCGGAGCAGCGGCGGCGATGTTCTTCTCGTCTACGGTCCCAGCCCTGCGCTCGCCAAGCAGATCGAGAACGGGGCGATCGCGGATCTGTTCTTCTCCGCGGACAAGGAGTGGATGGACGAGCTTGCTCAGCATCACTTAATCAGGCCCGAGACGGTGATCGAACTGGTCACCAATCATCTGGTGATGATCGCTCGTACAGGCGGCGAGCACCGGGTGACGATTGCGCCAGGCTTTCCCCTCGCCGAGCTCGTCGGCGCCGGTCCCTTGGCGATGTGCGACCCCGACAGCCATCCGGCGGGGCGATACGGCAAGGCGAGCCTTGTGAGCCTTGGCGTGTGGCAAAGCGTCGAGGCGAAGATCGCGCGGGCTGAAAATCCGTTGCTTGCGGTCAAGATGGTCGCCCGCGGCGATGCGCCGTTCGCAATCGTTTTTGCCACCGACGCGGCAACCGATCTCGGGGTCTACATCGTCGGTACTTTTCCGGACGACACTCATCCGCCGATCCTCTACCCCGTCGCCGTGACGGCTGAGAGCCGGAACCCCGATGCCGGTCACTTTCTCGCGTACCTGCGCTCGACTAGGGCGCTCACCCTGTTTAAAGAGCGCGGCTACGTGGTCCTCGGACAGAGCGAATGAATGCGCTGGCCGCCTTCTCGCCGGAGGAGATCACGGCGATCCGGCTGAGCCTGAGGGTCGCGTTTTGGGCGATGACGGCCAGCCTTCCGGTCGGGATCCTGGTGGCCCTGCTGCTCGCGCGAGGGCGCTTTTGGGGAAAGTCGCTGCTCAACGGCGTCGTCCATCTGCCGCTGATCATGCCGCCGGTGGTTACCGGCTATATTCTGCTGCTCCTATTCGGGCGCCGCGGGCCGCTCGGGCAGCTCCTTGACGAGTATTTCGGGATTGTCTTCGCCTTTCGCTGGACCGGCGCCGCGCTTGCCTGCGCGATAATGGGTTTCCCTTTGATGGTCCGCTCGATCCGCCTGTCTCTGGACGCGGTCGATCGTGGCCTGGAGAACGCCGCCGGGACGCTCGGAGCGAACCGGCTATGGGTCTTCTTGACGATCACCCTTCCGTTGATCGTTCCGGGTATCCTTGCCGGGATGATCCTGTCCTTTGCACGCTCCTTCGGGGAGTTCGGGGCGACCATCACCTTCGTCTCGAATATCCCGGGCGAGACGCAGACGCTCCCCTCGGCGATTTACACCTTCACCCAGACACCGGGTGGCGATCTGGGCGCGCTCCGCCTGACTCTGGTCTCGATCGCGATATCGATGACTGCGCTTCTCGTCTCGGAGCTGCTGGCACGCGAGGCCACGCGGCGCGTTGTTGGGCTTTGATGCTCGAGGTGACGGTCCGGCACCGTCTCGGCGACTTTGCTCTCGACGCAAATTTTGCGAGTGATGGCGGGCTCACGGCGCTGTTCGGCCGCTCGGGCTCCGGCAAGACCTCGCTGATCAACGCGATTGCCGGTCTCATTCGTCCTGATCATGCCCGGATTGTGGTCGGCGACGAGGTTCTCACCGACACCGACCGCCAAATATTTGTGCCGCGGCATCGCCGGCGAACGGCCTATGTCTTTCAGGAGGGCCGGCTGTTCCCGCACCTGACCGTGCGGCAGAACCTGCTTTACGGCCGATGGTTTACCCGGCCGTTACAGCGTCACGGCGACTTCACCCAGGTGGTCGACATGCTCGGCATCGGGCACCTGCTGCGGCGCCGGCCGGCATTGCTTTCCGGTGGCGAGAAGCAGCGGGTTGCAATCGGTCGCGCGTTGCTCGCGAGCCCTCGGTTGCTGCTGATGGATGAGCCGCTCGCCTCGCTGGACGAAGACCGAAAAGCCGAGATCCTGCCCTACATAGAAAGGCTGCGCGACGAGACGCGCCTCCCGATCGTCTACGTCAGCCACTCGATCGCCGAGGTGGCACGGCTGGCTTCCACGCTCGTAATTCTGTCGGAGGGGAGGATCGCCGCGGTTGGTCCCGCAGCCGAGGTAATGACGCGGCTCGATCTCTCTCCGCTGACCGGCCGTCCCGAAACGGGCGCCATCATAGAGACCCGGATTGTCGATCACGACGTGGCCTTCGGCTTGACGCGGCTGCGCGCCGCCGCCGGCGAGCTGCGTGTGCCTTGCCTCGAGCTTCCGTCGGGCAGCAAGGTCCGGGTCCGTGTCAGGGCACGCGACGTCATGATCGCGGTGCGCGAGCCCGCAGGTCTGAGCGCTTTGAATGTCTTGCCCGGTGTCATTACCGAGATTGGCCCGTCCGACGGGCCAATCGCAGAGCTTCGCCTCGATTGCAGCGGGGACGCGCTGATCGCCCGGCTCACCCGCCAATCGATCGCGACCCTGAAGCTCTCCAACGGCAAGAAAGTCTACGCCGTGATCAAGAGCGTCGCCTTCGACAGCCGCGCCGTCGGCAGAGGCTCCGATATGGCAAAAAGCGCAGACGTCGAGGCCGTCGTCGCCGAGGATCTGTTCTCCGGAGCCACCCGCCGTGATCACCAATCGGCTGACCCGGCACCGGCGGCCGATTGAATAGCGACGCCGGGACCGCGCTGAAAGCGAATTTCGCCCCCGCCATGCATTTGTACGGACCATTGGACCAATCCTCCAGCGATCCAAGACCTCAATGGAGAGAGTGCACATGACCCAGAAGTTAAGATTGCTTTCGAGTGCCGCGGTGCTCGGAATATTCTGGGTAGGTATGACGACCCTCTACTTAGTCGGGACCGGTCCGGCTAGTGCTGCGGTGATTTCATTTAGTGAGGACTCCGCTGGTACTACCCCGATTGTAGTAAACACGGACATCGCTGGCGCGACGATAGCGATAAGTGTTGAATCAACCAGCCTTAGCGTTGGCAATGTTACGGGCCCGGGCACATTACTTCTAAAAAGGGCGATGACCAACCAAGGTACCATGACAATGGAAGGTGGCGGGGGTGGGGTTAGTGACGTCCTTGAACTGGACAGCTTTGTGTCGAGTGGGGCGACGGTCGGATTTCTGGCAACGTTCCTGTCCGACGCGGAGACTAGTCCAGAGAGAGGTATTCCGACCCCGCAAGGCCTCACGCCGCCGAATATTCTCGAGGATGGAACTTTGCAGCTCTTAACTCCCGCCGGCTTCTCAGCCACATTACCAGGGATAGGGCTTGTCAATTTGGCGGTAAGCGCCCAATCAGATGCAGTCGAGGGACCGGAGAGAGTGCCGGAGCCGTCGACACTTGCGTTGTTATCCGCCGGTCTCTTTGGGTTGGGCATCATCCGGCGTCGACGGCCGCGCGATGTAATGGTCCGTCCGGAGACTTAATCTGAAATTGCTGTTGCGATCGTCGCTCCGGTGACCAGCCGCCGCAAATCAGGGACAGCGGCTTCACTGAGGAAGCCGCTGTCCTAACCGGGAGTGCGCGCGCTACTAAGCCGTCTTGATCCAGACAGCCTTGACGTTCAGGTACTCTTCCATCTGCTGAATCCCGGATTCGCGGCCGTACCCACTCATCTTATAGCCGCCGAACGGGACGGCTGGATCCATCGCCTGATAGCAATTGATCCACACCGACCCAGCGCGGAGCCCCTTCGCCAACCGATGCGCCTTGCCGACGTCGCGCGTCCATACGCCGCTGCCGAGCCCAAAGGTCGTGGCGTTGCCGCGGCGGATCACTTCCTCGACATCGGTGAACGGGATCGCCGAGATGACGGGGCCGAAGATCTCCTCCTGCGCGATGCGCATGTCGTCACGAACATCGGCAAAGACGGTCGGCGGGACGAAGAAGCCTTTTGCAAATGGTCCTTCGGTCAGCTGTTCACCGCCGGCGACCGCGCGAGCGCCCTCCTGACGGGCAACGCTGAGGTAGCCGGTGACGCGTTCGAGCTGCTGCTCGGAGACGAGCGGGCCGATCTGGGTGTCCGGATCGAGCCCATTGCCGACCCGCAGTCCCTTGCCGAAATCGGCGACGCGGCCAACGAATTCGTCATAGACCTTGCGCTCGACGAAGAGCCGCGTGCCGGCGCTGCAGATCTGCCCGGAATTGGCGAATACTGCCATCCCGGCCCCCGGAACGGCTGTCTCGAGATCGGCGTCGGCGAAGACGATGTCGGGCGATTTGCCGCCGAGTTCAAGCGATACACGCTTGAGATTGCCGGCCGAAGCTTGGACGATCAGTTGCCCGGTCAAGTGCGAGCCGGTAAACGCGACCTTATCGACACCGGGATGCGCCGCAAGTGCGGCCCCGGCGGTCTCCCCATTGCCCGGCACGATATTGACGACCCCCGGCGGGACGCCGGCTTCGAGGATCAACTCGCCGAGCCTGAGCGAGGTCAGCGGCGCTTCCTCGGCCGGCTTCAACACGACGGTGCAGCCGGTAGCCAGCGCCGGCCCGACCTTCCAGACCGTCGCGCCAAGCGGTCCGTTCCACGGGATGATCGCACCAACGACTCCGATCGGCTCTTTCAGGGTGTAGGAGAAATATTCGCCCGGCAGCGAATTCTCTATGGTCTCGCCGTGGATCGACACCGCCATGCCGGCATACCAGCGCACCCGCTGACGGGTGGCTCGCGTGCGGGTAAGCGGGGCGCCCATATCGAGCGTGTCGAGGGTGCTGAGTTCGTCGAAATGCTTCTCCACAAGATCGGCGAGCTTCAGTAGCAGCGCTTGCCGTTCGTAGGACTTGAATTTGCTCCACGGTCCTTCGAAAGCAGCTCGAGCAGCGGCGACCGCACGGTTGATGTCCTCGGCATCGCCTTCGGCGACGGTCGCCAACAAATCGCCCGTCGCAGGATTGCGGCTCTCGAAGGTTTTCCCGGATGCTGATTTGACCCATTCGCCGTTAATCAGCATCCGCTTGAACTGGCCATCGGCATACACGTGGCGCCCGGCGGTGATGGTTTGTGGCATTGCCATAATTCAGCTCCTGCAGCTTGTATTTTAATACGACGCCGGTTACAGCGCTGCCGCTACGGCCTTGACTTCGGTGTAGAGCTCGATCGCCTCGAACCCCATCTCGCGGCCCCAGCCCGATTGTTTGAACCCGCCGAACGGCAGGGCCGGATCGCCAAAATTATGCGTGTTGATCCACACCGTGCCGGCCTTGACCCGGCGCGCGAGCTTGTGGGCGATACCGAGATCGCGTGTCCAGATGCTGGCGGCGAGCCCGTAGGGCGTGTCGTTGGCGGTGCGCGCGATGCGATCGAGATCATCATCGTCGAACGGGATCGCGCACACGACCGGCCCGAAAATTTCTTCGCGGACGACCGACATATCCGGCTTGGTCTCGGTCAACACCGTCGGTTGGACGAAGTACCCGGCGTCGCCGACCCGCTCGCCGCCGGTGACGACCTGCGCGCCCGCCTGTCGGCCGGCTTCGAGATAGCCGGTCACCCGCCTGAACTGCTCGTCCGAGACGAGCGGGCCAAGCTGGGTCTCGGGATCGAGACCATGTCCGACGCGGATCTGCGCGGCACGGTCGGCAACACCCTGCATCAGCCGATCAAACACGCGCTTATGGGCATAGAGCCGCGAGCCGGCGGTGCAGCACTGCCCCATGTTGAAGAAGATCGCGCTCGACGTGCCGCTGATCGCGATATCCATGTCGGCATCGGGAAAGACGATCGCCGGCGACTTGCCGCCGAGCTCGAGCGAGACTTTTTTCAGATTGCCGGCCGCGGCCTGGACGATCAATTTGCCGACCTCGGTCGACCCGGTGAAGGCGACCTTGTCGACATCAGGATGGGCCGCGAGCGCTGCCCCGGCAGTCTCGCCGAACCCGGTCAGGATGTTGACGACGCCGTCCGGGAAGCCGGCTTCCTGGATCACTGGCCCAGGCGCGACGCACTGAGCGGGGTCTGCTCGGCCGGCTTCAGGACGATGGTGCAGCCCGCTGCGAGTGCCGGCGCGATCTTCCAGGCCGCCATCATCAGCGGGAAATTCCATGGGATGATCTGGCCAACGACACCGACCGGCTCCCGCAAGGTGTAGGCGTGCCAGTCGCCGGGCGCCGAGACCGCGATCGTCGCGCCGTTGATCTTGGTCGCCCAGCCGGCCATGTAGCGCAGGATCTCGTACGACCCGGGCAGATCGACATTGCGCGCATCGCGAATCGGCTTGCCGTTGTCGAGCGCTTCCAGTTCGGCGATCTCGTCGGCATGAGATTCGAGAAGATCGGCGAGCTTCCAGATCAGCTTGCAGCGGTCGGCGGGCGACGTTCTCGCCCATGGCCCGCTCTCAAAGGCGCGCCGCGCCGCCTTGACAGCCTCATCGACATCGGCAGCGTCGGCCTCGGCGACCGCGGCGATGGCCTGCCCCGTCGCGGGATCGAACACGTCGAACTTCTTGCCCGATTTGGCGTCGACCCATTTGCCGTCGATCAGCAATTGGTGTTTGCCGGCAAGAAAGCTCGAAGCCGCCGGCCTAGCCGCGCATGCGCCGTTGCGATATCCATGGCTTCCTCCTACGCTATATACCATTAAATATATCGTCCTCCTCGACGCGGCAATGGGCAATGGCCGCCATGGGCTTATTCCGGCTACACGCGTGGTCTGGGGTTTGACTGTGCTGAAGAGTGCGGCCAATCGCGACAACGCTCTCAAGTTTCTGCAGCTTCTGTTCGGTCTCCAGGGAGTCGCGTTGCAGACAACGGCTGGGCCAACCCCGATCAGCCCACCGATCGTCAACGCAAGGGATTTCGAACGGCTGCCCTCTCTACTGCGGCCGCTGGTGGTGCGCGCCCAGCGCGGAGACGACCGCTGCCGCCGTAACTCGGGACTGTCCGAGACGGAGCCAGTGTGGCACGGAAACGGCCTTTCGGATGTCATCGGCAGGAGATCAATCGATGGAATATGTGAAGCTCGGGCGGACCGGTCTGGAGGTGTCACGGATCTGCCTCGGCTGCATGAGCTACGGTGTCGCCGATCGCGGCAATCATGCCTGGAGCCTTGGTGAGGAGGAGAGCCGTCCCTTTATCAAACGGGCGCTCGAGGGCGGCATCAATTTCTTCGACACGGCGAACCGGTACTCGCTCGGCAGCAGCGAAGAGATCCTCGGCCGTGCGATCAAAGATTTCGCGCGCCGCGACGAGGTGGTCATCGCGACCAAAGTCTATGGGCGGATGAGGCCGGGACCCAATGGCGGCGGCCTGTCGCGCAAGGCGATCATGCGCGAGATCGACGACAGCCTACGACGCCTCGGCACCGATTACGTCGACCTCTATCAGATCCACCGCTGGGATTATGGCACCCCGATCGAGGAAACGCTCGAAGCGCTGCACGACATCGTCAAGGCCGGGAAGGTCCGTCATATCGGCGCGTCCTCAATGCATGCGTGGCAGTTCGCGCGCGCTCTCGGCATTTCCGAACGCCACGGCTGGACCCGTTTCGTCAGCATGCAGAACCTGGTGAACCTCCTCTACCGCGAGGAAGAGCGGGAAACGCTGCCGCTGTGCGCGGCGGAAGGAATCGGCGTCATCCCCTGGAGCCCGCAGGCTCGCGGTCGGCTGACGCGGGACTGGGACTACACGAGCATTCGAACCGAGACCGACGACGCTCACCAAAGGCTATTTGCCAAATCCGAGGAGGCAGACCGAAAGGTCGTCGATCGCGTAGCCGAGGTCGCTGCCGCGCGGGGCATTCCGCGGGCACAGGTTGCGTTGGCGTGGCTGCACTCCAAGCCCGTCATCACGGCGCCGATCGTCGGCGCCACCAAGCTGCATCATCTCGAAGACGCTCTCGCATCCGTGAACGTGAAACTTTCCGCCGACGAGATTACCTCTCTGGAGGAGCCATACGTGCCGCATGCAGTCGTCGGTTTTGTCTAAACCCGCTTTCAGGAGGCCACAGGTGTCACGAGCGTCCCGCTTCTTCCGCCCGGCGTCGATTTTTGCGGGCCTGCTGCTCGCCGCTGGCATCGTGGTACGAGGTCTTCCGTCTGCGGCCGAGAGCGCGCGCTCGATCCCGCCACCGGGGCTCGACGAACCGGCGAGCCCACAGGCGACATCG
>Ga0210400_10006146_pt1 | contig 10132 bp, 6 predicted proteins | sample IncBWH26MmetaG_FD_155456 | JGI IMG/M metagenome (GOLD analysis project Ga0210400, IMG submission 155456) | Forest soil microbial communities from Barre Woods Harvard Forest LTER site, Petersham, Massachusetts, United States - Inc-BW-H-26-M | ecosystem: Environmental > Terrestrial > Soil >... | reverse complement strand
TGGTCGGAGCGTACCGGCTCGCAGGAACGGATGAGGTGTTGTCCCGCTTCGGTCCGCAGGGACTCTACACGAGCACGCTTTTCCAGTTCAGGCAGGACTTTTTATCGCGTGTCAATCCGGCGCTCGAACTTGGGCGATCTTTTATCCGGCCCGAGTATCAAAGGAGCTTCGCGCCCTTACTCCTCCTATGGAAAGGGATCGGTCACTACGTGGCTCGGTATCCGTGGTACCGGATTCTTTTCGGACCCGTGAGCATCAGCGACACGTACAATCCCGTTTCGCGGGAATTGATCGTTTCGTACTTGAAGGAACGGCATTGTGATTCCTCTTTGGCCCCGTCAGTGCGTCCCAAACATAAGTATCGCGTCCGGCCCTTTCACTCCTTCAACAGTAGGATGTTACGTTGCCTTATCGCGAACGCCGAGGAGCTTTCTGAGGTCGTTGCTGATCTGGAGCCGGATCACAAAGTGCTGCCGGTGCTATTGCGGCAATATCTCAACGTGGGCGGACAGATCCTCGACTTCAGTGTTGACCGGCACTTTTCGAACGTGCTGGATGGGTTGATCGTCGTCGACCTCGCCAAGACAAACGGACGGCTACTTGACAAATACTTGGGCAAGTCCGGCGCCGAGCGATTCCGCCAATGTCATGGAACCCGGCCTGTGATGCTGACGGAGACATAGCCACCCTTCAGGCCTCTATCGGACACGACGCCGTTCTTGTCTCCCGCCGGGCGCAAGAATCCGGCGCCGTTTTCCGGCGTTTTTCGGAGGACCTTCTGTGGCTGCACGGAGCCTGCAAATCCATCCGCACCCATCCCGAGCTGTCCCGCATACCTCTGATTTTCCTTACCGCGCGTGCTTCGGAGACCGACCGCATTGTGGGCCTGGAGCTCGGTGCGAGCGATTACATCGTCAAACCCTTCTATGTATGCGCCATCCTTACTTGTCCGCTCCATCCTCAGCCCTGTCAACCATTTGGCCGAAGTCCGCTCGATGCGAATGCCACGGTACCCGCAGTGGCCTTTGGCAAGGTAGAATATTACCCTATGGCCTCCCCCGGCGCCGTTTTCACTCCCGTCCGAGAAAAGCAGTTGGAAGGATTCTTGAAAGCCGAATTGGATTTCGGATTTACGCTGGCAACCATCGCGACCGATCTAAATCCGCATGCCGGGGAGCACTATGGCCGGCGGAAACGGACCGCGGCAGCGGCCGTCGCGACTGTTCATCACTTGACGGATTCGCTAACAGACAGCATCGCCAAGGTGGAAATTCTGGCTCGTTGTTTTCAACTGGAGCGACTGGTTGCATCACTATGAAAGGCTTCGATCGTGCCCTTGACACGACGAAAACACGAGGAGTAATGGTAGGGAAGCCATGAAAACGAGGAAAGCGGTTAAGACCAAGAAAGCCCTCAAAAGGCTGGATCGAGTTGAGGCGCTTTTATCCAAGGTGATTGACCAGTACGCCACAGATGAGAGAGAGGTGCGGGAGTTGCTTGAGTCCGCAAGAGCCTCCGTGGCTCGCGCAAGGGTCAAGGTGAAGGCCCAGGAAAAAGCAAAGCCCGCAGGATCCGCTCGAGGCTCGAGAGGAACCCGGCTGAAAGTCGCAAAGAATAAGAAGAGTCATCCGAAACCGGAAGGCAAGAGACGACCCAAGAAAGTTCTGAAGTCCAGGACTTCTCCACGATCGAGTGCTCCGAAGGTCACGGCAACGGCTCTGGAAGCCAGCATTTCTTCCGAACTCCCGGACGCGGAACCGCGAGTCGCGGTCACTTCCGTTTGAAAGGATGGTTCCTGCACCAATTGTCACCCAAACGACAAAATGCGGTGTTAGAATTCGACGATGAGTGAGTTCAAGATCGAGGCGATCCCCGCCCGGCAGGAAGGCACCCGCATTCTTCGCCTCACGGGGCCATTTACGCTGCAGCAGGTCTTCGAGTTCCAGTCCGTCATGCGCAGTGGAACGGACCCGGTTACCATCATTGACCTGACGGGAGTCCCCTACATGGACTCTGCGTCCCTCGGCGCGATCATGGGGGCGCACGTGTTGTGCCATAAATACCAGCGACAGTACGCTCTGGTCGGTGTTTCCGAGCGCCTCAGAATGCTGTTTGAAGTCGGCGGAGTCGAGAAGCTGCTGGTTATCTATGACACCGTGGAAGAGGCACAACTGCGCCTCGCTGCTAACAAGGCTGCCGGTAGTCCGGCTTAACTTTTGTAACGTAAGGACAGTACGGTAACATCATCCGCCTGCGGCATTCCCTTTGAGAAGTCTTGAACCGTCGCATGTAAGTCCAGAACCAGTCTCTCCGGACTCTCCACTGACGCATTCGCAGCCAAAAACCGTTCCAAGCGTTGCTCGGTGAAGAATTCGCCGTCTTTGCCAATGGCTTCTGTCACCCCATCGGTGTACAGCAGCATGCTATCTCCAGGAGCGATGTGATCGGTCAGCGTTTGATAGTCGAAACCCTCCCACACACCCAGCATGGGTCCGCTCTTTTCCCGTAACAGACGAAGGGTCCCGTCCGCGGAAATCACGTAAGGCGGATTGTGACCGGCGTTCCCGATCTGGAGCTCTCCGGTGCGCGTATTGAGAACAGCGTAGAACAGGGTCACGAACATACCGGAGACGTTTTGTTCACTAAGCGTGGCGTTCATGTACGTAAAGCACTTGCCTGGCGGCTCCCGCAGCTGCGCCGTGACTCTCAGTAAAGTCCTGGTCATCGCCATGAAGAGCGCTGCGGGAGCTCCCTTGCCGCTCACGTCCCCCACTGCAAACGCAAGATGCTCCTCATCCAGCAGGAAGAAGTCGAACAAATCGCCGCCAATCTCCCTGGCCGGGACCATGACGGCATGCAGTGCGAAGTCCTTCCGATGCGGAAACGGCGGGAACTGGCCGGGCAGCATTGACCGTTGGATGAGCGCTGCGTGCTCCAGCTCTTTGGCATGAAGCTTCTCTGCCTGCTCCACCTCCGCGAGCCGTGTGTTTTCGATACGGATCGCCGCAATATTGGCCATCACGGTTAGCATATTCAGGTCGTCCGTGGTGAATTCGTGAACGAGGTAGGGAGAGTCGAGATAGATGATGCCGATCACCCGATCCTCCGTCTGGAGCGGCACGGCGAGCATGCTGCGGATCTGTTGCTGGACGATGCTCATTCGCGCGGCCAACGCGGGATCCATAAGGGCGTCGCGCACCAGCACGGAGCGCCTTTGCTGGATCACCTGGTCACGCACGTGAGAGCTGATTTTGAAACCCGCTCCCTTCGTCGCGCGGACTTGGAGTTCTCCATTCTCCAACGTCATCAACGCGCCTCGCGAAGCGCCAACCGCTTCCAGCGAGAGATTCATTATGAGCGCGAAGAGCTTCTCCAGTGGCATGTTGCTCGCCAGTTCGCGCCCAGCATGGATCAACGCCTGCATATGCCCGCTACCCTGGATCACGTGCTCGCCGGTAAGAACATCGTTCAGTGTGGCTTCCCCCCTCGATTCTTCCGCGACAGAAGGGACCTCCACAAAGACGACCGGAGCGGTGGCGGGGCGATCCGCTTCCTCGGTCACGGTCTCCGTGAACCGGATGCTTAATGGTCCGGCCCTCACCACGTCCTTCGAATGAAGCAGTTGCGGGGTCGTTACGGGCGCCCCGTTTAGCAGGGTGCCGTTGGTGCTGTTCAGGTCGCGCACAATCCAATCGTGTCCCTGGCGCTCGAATGCCAGATGCTCGCGCGATAGGTTGGTAATGTCTGGATAACGGAGTCCGTGCGAGCCTTCGCGTCCTAGCACGTAACGGTCGCCTTCGAGGATCACCGACTGAATCGTTCCGCCCGGCGTTTGGATATCGATCTCAGCGTGCTTGAGCCCCGGTCTAGCCGATCCCATCGTTACAGAATAGCAATGGCTCAATTACGGCGTCGAGAAATGTGAGCCGCTCGTATACGAGATCACTATGCCTTTTGGCGCGCGCCATGCGCGAGTCTGTAATTCAGACTTCACGGTCGCTTCATCCAATCTAAAACTCCAGCCATTACGCTTGCAGTCCAGGAGACTTCGACCCTTGCTTAGAAAAAACAGTTTAGTAGTTCTAGCCCTTTCTGTTGTTGCGCTCGGAATTCCGGCAGCGTATGCGGACGGCAACGATCAGGGAGACAACAATGACTTCGGCGGTAAGCATGTTCTGCTGATCAGCATTGACGGCATGCATGCACTCGATTACGAAATTTGCGTCGCCCAGAAGACCTGTCCCTGGATGGCTTCGCTCGGCAAAAACGGAGTGACTTATCCGCGAACAAGCACCTCCAAGCCTTCTGATTCTTTTCCCGGCCTGATGGCAATCGTGACGGGTGGTTCACCGAAGTCCGTGGGAGCGTGGTACGACGTCGCGTATGATCGCATGCTGGCGCCGCCGGCCGTGGAAACCGGAAATGGAAATCCGCCCGGAATGTGCGACCCTAAACACCCCGGCGCGACAACCGAATACGAAGAAGGCAACGAAATCGACCAGACTAAGCTGAATGGCGGCTTCCCCGGTTACAGCCTTATCGATGGCGGAATTAAATCCATCGATCCCAAGAAGCTGAATCGCGACCCCTTCGACAATTGCAATCCGGTGTATGCCTGGAATTTCATTCGAACGAATTCGATCTACAGCGTGATTCACGCTGCCGGCGGCTTCACCGCGTGGTCCGACAAGCATGCCGCCTATGCCGCCGTTAATGGCCATACGGATGGCGCAACGCCCACCAACGTGGACGATTACTATTCGCCCGAAGTAAACTCCAACATTATCGCCTTGCCGGCCGGTACCATGACAGCGTTCGGCGACGATTGCAGCTCGATTATCGACCCCACGGGAGGAGACTGGACCACCAGCTTCGTGGAGATCCGGTGTTACGACCAGCTCAAGGTCAATGCAGTGTTGAACTGGATCAAAGGCAAGACCCACCTGGGCGGAAGCAAAGCACCAGTGCCGGTCATCTTTGGGATGAATTTCCAGGCCGTCAGCGTTGGTCAAAAACTGATCGAAAACGGAGCGAAGGGTGGTTATAAGGATGCCGCGGGCGATCCCACAACCGATATGCTGAACGAGATCAAATTCGCTGACGATGCCATCGGCCAAATGGTGATGGCTCTGAAAGATCAAGGTCTTTTTGAATCGACCACCATTATTATCACGGCCAAGCATGGCCAATCCCCGATCGATACGAACCGGTTCTTCCCCATTCCTGGCCATTCGGGAACAAACGGCACCACACCCAGCACGTTACTCTTCAATGCGGGCCTCATCGCGCAAACAGCGTGCGAGTTCAAGGGTGGCACACCCCCCTGCCCGGCCGGCGTGGGCGGCGGTCTGGGGGCGACAGAAGACGACATATCCCTGAATTGGCTCAAGAATTCGGATTTGAATCACACGTTGGCTGCAGTGAGTCTGCTGGAAAACAGTGCGGCGATGGCCGGGATCGGGCAGATCTTTTACGGCGCCTCGATCACGACCAGCTATAACTCGCCTCTGGTGGATTCGCGCACGCCCGACATCATCATCGCTCCGAACGTCGGCGTGGTATACACCAAGAGCACAAGCAAGCAGGCCGAGCACGGCGGCTTCGCCAACGATGACACCAACGTTATGCTTCTGGTATCCAACCCGAATATCGACCAAAATACGAATTACCAATTTGTGGAAACCAAGCAGGTCGCACCAACGATCCTCCAGATCCTGGGACTCAGTCCTAGTGCCCTCGATGCGGTAAAGATGGAGAGCACGGCGGTTCTGCCCGGTTTGTTTTAACTTCGTTCACCTGCGGGCATCGCATCCAGTATCCTTGGGACTATTAGCGAAAACTCGTGCGCCAGCGCGTGCTTGGGATTACTTGCTCGCGGGCGCCTCCCGCCGTGGCTGGTCGAAGAAGTTCGGCAAGATGGCCACGTGGGGCCGGACCCTTGTCCTCCGGCGTCATATCCGGCCATGGCCGTAACCTTCGGACCTAAAACGATATCCTAGCCGAAAGCTGGAACTCTCGCGGTGTGCCCCGGCCGGTGGCATAGCTGCTGATGGTGCTGGTAATGACGCCGAAGTTGGCGGCGGATAAGTTGGCGTTGGGGGCGCCATATTGAGCGCGATTGAGAACATTGAAGAGATCGACCCGAAGGCGCAGTTTCACGCGTTCAACGAAAACGATATCCTTCGCCAATGCGAGATCCACGTCCGAGATGCCTGGAGCGCGAAAGGCGTTGCGGCCCAGATTGCCAAAGGTCCCGGCAGCAGGCGCGGAAAACGCGGCGGGGTTTACCCATTCCCCAGGAGTGGACCCGCCTGGCGGACTGAGCGAGACACCAGTCACCAGATTCGGCCGCTCTGCGCCGCTGACGGCCAGGTTGCCGGGCACAGACCCGTTTGAACGAGTAATGGTGATGTTAAATGGCAGCCCGGTTTGCGAGGTTGCGATTGTGCTCAGCGTCCAGCCGCCCAACACCGTCCGCAGCGCACCCGGGCTGTTGAGATAGTGCTTTCCGGCTCCGAACGGCAGCTGGTAAACGGCGGAGAGGTTGAATACCTGGCGAACGTCATCGTCACTGCTTGCTTTATCGCACGATCGGCAGAAAGAATTCTGCGGCGTGTCGGATTCCCCGCCGCCAATGCTCCCGTCGTTGATCGAATGGGACCACATGTAATTCGCCATGAACAGGAGGCCGTTCTGAAAGGCTCTGCGGGCATTCAGTTGCAATGCATGGAAGGTGCTATTACCAACGTCGCCACGCCATGTAATCGGACCGAACGCCGGGTAAGGCGCAACGCCTGTGAGCGGATTCACGAGGTTGGTGTAAGTGGTGGTCAGAATGTCCGTTCCCTTGTTCCCGAGATAGCTGGCGGTTCCCAGGATATTCCAAGGCAGTTTTCGTTGAACCGACACGGTCCATGCCGAAACGTAGGCGTCTTTCCGGTTGCGATCCAGATCGCGCGGGGTAACGACGCCCAGGCCCCCAGCCTTCCCGTACTCCAGAAACGGCGTCAAAGGGTAGGCCAGCGTGGGGAAAGCCGTGTTGCTGAAGGTGTAGCGGTCAACGGTGTTGGAGATCGGAAGGTTCTGGTCGTCTTCCTGCCCATCGGTGTGGTAAATGCCGGCCCCCATGCGCAAAACCGTGTCGCCATGCGCCCACGCGATGCCGAGACGCGGGTCGAAATCGTTGTAGCGGGGATGAAAGAAGGGATCGGTACGGGAGCAATACCCGCCGCAGGTGCCGAAATCGAACGGAACGTCATCGTTGCCTATCGCATGCAGCGCGTTGAAAAAGTTGTAGCGGATGCCGGCGGTGATGGTCAGATTGGCGGTCGCCTTCCATTCGTCCTGAATGTAACCAAAGTACTGAGTTTTGCGCTGTCTTACCAGAGGCAGAATCGCAGTATAGGTGGCGGATCCCATGTTATTGGCCTCAAAGGCGGCCGTGGAGTTATAGGTCAATGTTCCGCTGGCGGACGAACCCTGGTTGAGGAAAATCCATCGTGTCTCAAACCCGAACTTAATAACGTGTCCGCCCTTTGCCCAGGAAAGGCTGTCTATGAGATCAAAACTCTTCGAAGGATAGTCGGTGGTTGAGGATCCGGTCAGTGAACTGAAGCCGGACACGGCGACTCCGAACGCAACCGGCGAGAGGTTCGCCGTGTGATAGATCGTCTGGTTGATTCCGAATTTTGTCTCGTTGATGAGGGATGGCGTAAAAACATGCGACAACTCAGCGACCCCGTTGTTGAATTTGGTGTCGTACAGTGTATTGACGATAAGCTGGCCGGTGGGAATCGATTCTACGGCTTCATCGGCATTAAAGCGGGCAAACGCGGTTGTGCGATCGGAAAAGTAGTGATCGAACCGGATCATCCCTGAGTCCTCGTTGTTAACTTGTCTGCCAGGACCTCGATACTGCCAGACACTGCGATCGGACGTGGGCGCCGTCCCCGCGGGATAAGACTGCAGCACGGGAATCAATGCGGGTGAAGCGATTGCCGCTTGCGCCGTGAATGCCGGACTCGGTACCAGCCCGATCTGCGTTCCGTCCAGCCGTTGCCGGAGACCCTCATAGTTCATGTAGAAGAAGGTCTTGCCACGCGCGATGGGGCCTCCAAGCGCGCCCCCGAACTGGTTCAACAGAAAAGGGTCGGGAGCCGGTCCGTCAAACGGGGAGCGCGCGTTGAGCGCGTTGTTCCGGAAGTAATCGAAGGCACTCCCATGCCAGCTGTTCGTGCCGGAGGGCGAAACTACGGTCACTTGCCCGCCCGCGGTGCCACTTTGCGTATCCGCGCCAAAATTCTGCGACTGCACCTGGAATTCCTGGATGGAATCGAGAGGAATGTTCAGACGCATGTACTCTCTCTGTTCCTGATTGTAAATGGCGGTAGCATCGACTCCGTCGAGCGTCAGATTATTGTCGTCCAGTCCATGTCCCGCGAAGCGAATCGTTCTTTGATCGCCAGCGCCATTGTCGATGGCCCCCGGGGCAAGCGCTGTCAGAGTCGCCCAGTTCCTGCCGTTAATCGGCAGATCGTTCACCTGTGCCTGCTCAATCACAGTGCCGACTGTCGCGTCCACCTTGTCGAGCTGCACCAGCGGTTCCACCACGGTGATCTTGTCTTTGCCGCTCGCGACTCCTAGTTGGACGTTCAGTGTCCTGGTTTGCCCAACCGTCTGTTCCACGCGGTCCGCGGTAAACGTCGCAAAACCGGCTTTTGAAAACTGGACGGAGTAAACGCCCAACGGGAGGCCGGGCAGTTCATAAGTGCCTTGTGATGTTGTCGACGTTGCCCGCTGAAAGCCAGTTGAACGCTCGGTGGCGCGCACGCTGGATTGGGGAACTCGATGACCCTGCTGGTCCGTCACGGTTCCGGTGATGGCCGTGCGATCCACTTGTGCTTGCAGCACGATCGGACTGAGTGATTGGAGAGCAAGGAAGAGAAACGGTGCGATGCGAGGAGGGTGTTGCACCTTAGCTAGTCTCCGCTGTGTTCACTACGGAGAAATGAAAAGTCAATGAAACGCGCGTGACGGAACTGCCTTTCACGAAACGGAAAATGCGGCTACCGCACTCAAACCATCGCGTGGTAATCGCAATCAACAACCGAGGACTTCCTCGATCGTTCGGACCATGTTCGCGGTGTTGTACGAAGTGGGGACCACCGACTTTTGCTTCACGGACGGTCCGACCATAAACGCGGTGCCGCGATTTTTCATCTACGTGATCGTCGCTATCGTGCGCGTCATCCTCAATCACGAAGATCAGTGCATTATTTGCGTACTGGCTGGATGCGATCTTCCGCTCCACCAAAAGTTTCATTTTCACGTAATGCTGGCGTCATTTTCGCGGCTCTATACTGGGTCGGTTCCTGAAGCGACCGCAAGATGCATGGCCGATTCCGGGTCACAAGAAGAAATCAAAAGAGGAGAACAATTGATGTCCGCTAAAATTTCTCGCAAGCATTCTGGGATTAACCCTCTGCTCGCCGGCCTGCTGGCGACAGCGCTGAGCGCTCCTGCGCTGCTGGCTCAATCCGTGCCGTTCCCGACCTACCAGGTAGGCGCGAACCAGTTCGGGTCGCAGGGCCCGAACTTCCCGTCGACCTTGCCCAACCCGTGGGTCGTCAGTAGTGGCCAGATCATCACCCCCGCCGGAATCCAAGTCAATCTTGGCACCACGACCCGCGCCAAGGCCGTCGCGCTAAACCCTAATACCAGCACGCACACGGCCGCTGTCCTTCAAATGGGCGCCCCACAGGCTGTCACGGTTTTCAACACCCAGACCGGCGCTGTCTTGCAAAACTACAAACCGTTCGGAACGAGAAACGGCAGCTCCACCGGCATCGCCTACACGCCCGATGGCTTGCACCTGCTGTTCAGTCAGGACAGCAGCTTCGTTGCCATCGCCAACGTCAATCCTACGACGGGCTTGCTCACAGATTTCGCCCATGTCAGCGTTCCGATGGACGTCAACGCCTCCGGCGTTCTGACCAACGTCACCTGCTTCCCGCAAAGCCCTCCCGGGACCACCGGCAGCAATGCAATCCCCTGCGGCCAGACGGTCTCGATCGCGGATGGAGTACACACTTCCTATCCCCTCGGCATCGCGATCTCGGCGGATGGCAAGACC
>Ga0210400_10006145_pt1 | contig 10133 bp, 10 predicted proteins | sample IncBWH26MmetaG_FD_155456 | JGI IMG/M metagenome (GOLD analysis project Ga0210400, IMG submission 155456) | Forest soil microbial communities from Barre Woods Harvard Forest LTER site, Petersham, Massachusetts, United States - Inc-BW-H-26-M | ecosystem: Environmental > Terrestrial > Soil >... | reverse complement strand
TGCGATTCGAGTTATTCACGCCTGCGACCTGTCGCCACTCAGGGTCGTACCGGACCCCATACGGCGGATCTGTAACCATGAGCATCGGCTTGACCGCTCCCAGTAGTCGCGAAACCGCTTGTTGGTCGGTGGCATCGCCACACAGAAGCCGATGCCGTCCAAGTATCCACAGATCCCCAGGCGCCGAAATCGGTGTTTGGGGCAACGCTGGTGTGGCATCTTCGTCACACAGCCCGACCATTGCTTCTTGCGTTGCAAGTAATCGCGCCAACTCCGCGTCGTCGAAACCACTGAGGCTCAGATCGAGGTCCAGTTCCTCAATCTCCTGCAGTTCCACAGCGAGCAGTTCCTCGTCCCAATCGGCCCACGTCACCGAGCGATTCACCATGAGCCGGAAAGCTTTGACCTTCGCCGGCGTCCACTCGTCACAAAGAATGACCGGGATCTCGGTGATGCCAAGCTTTCGCGCCGCCTTAAGCCGGAGGTGGCCATCAACGACTTCGCCATCGCTGCGAACAAGACAGGGGATTTTGAAACCGAATTCGCGGATTGAAGAACACATCCGATCTACAGCGGCATCATTCTTACGCGGGTTCCGAACGTACGGAACGAGTTTCTCGATCGGCCAGATCTCGATGCCCTGGGCCATCGGGTACTGCTTGAAGTTCATCGAGACTTCAATTGGCGGCGCCCCGTGCTCAGTTGTTCGCGTTCCCCCGGCAACGCTGGGCATGCCCGATTATAAGAGACCTTCGCAATTTTGTAAAACGATGTAATATATGGAGTTAGTGAGTGCTAAGCGTGCCCCACAGCGACTAGTGGGCCGGCTCAGTTGGGCGAAGATTGATGAGTACCTCAGAAAGCAACCCTGTTCAAGAACCGATTAGGTTCGCAAATCGCAACGCGCCGCGATTGGCCGACTTCTTAATGCCACCGGTTGCGGCGGGCCTTTCTAATCTCTCGGACAAAGCTCTATCCAGCTTTGGTGATCCTTTTGTGCAAGAAACCTATCTAACGGCTTTTACGGAGTTTGGTGCTGGATGTGAGGAAGCGATTACGGTCGCGTTTCCGACAGGCATAGCCCGTACACAACTTGGGATTCAAGTAGCTGTCGTGAATCTCAGCAGACGATTGAGTCAGTTCGCGGAAGACTACTTCTCCAGGTTCTTCGACGGAATCTATGAATTCTCCGAACAAAATCTCTTGGCTGGATCTGACCGTAGCATTACCGAACAGTGGCGACGCGCGGTGATTCATGAGTATGCGAGCCAACTTTGGCAGGACGTACGAAACGCGTGGGGGAGTTGGCTGGATTACGTTCGAAAGATGACGGGGGGAGAGAGTTTCGGAGCCCGGGTTCGACTAGCTGGTGATCCAGAATATGGGATGTTCAAATCGCATCAGCAACGGATGGCTGAAACTTTGACAAGGATCGCTCGTACATATTCCCTGTCAGATGAGGTGATTCGGAGATTGACGGATCGAGACGCTCGGCAAACGGTTCTTCGACTTGATCGGAACCCAGTAAACGCTGAAGTACACCCCGCCGACCAGTCCTCGATACCGGCGCCCGGTGGTCGTGGCGCACAGCCTGAGATTCAAAATCGAGCATCGAATACAACGCGGAGCAGGAAGGGCGATCTCGCTCTGCTCGCCGGAAAGACGTTTGTGAACTTCAAAACGGCGGAAGCGTATCTCGGCATCTCTGAAAGGCAGCGGCAAAGCCTGATCGAGAAAGGAACTCTCGTAGTCAAAGGCAAAGGGCACAACCGAAAAATCACTACCGATTCTCTGTTGGAATACCTACCGGCAGAAAACCCGAAGTAACTCGCAGCGTTCCGAAGCAACCCGCAGTCTTGGATCTTCCAAAAGCTCCCTTTCTCAACTAATCTCGATCCTTAGTCGTGGAACTCAAGTCGTGGAACTCACGAAAGGATTCGAGATGGGAACACATCACACAATCGAAGATCTTCTAAATGAACACGACGTCGCGCGAATCACCGGATTGTCCGTAGCGTCCGTTCGGCGATGGCGATTGCTGAAGCAAGGGCCGAAGTATCTGAAGCTAGGTTCAGCCGTCCGCTACAGGTCTGAGGACGTCGCCAAATGGCTTGAGACGAGGCCGACAGGCGGGGAGCGCTTTTCGGAGGCCCAATGATATGCCTCCCACGTCGGCCTCCCTCGTCGAGATTAAGGTCGCATTCCTAAGTCGGGCGTCGTCGTCGCCTGACGCTCGGGGAAGAACCTGAGAGGCGATGCCCACGGAACCGGAGGGACCATCGGTCAATCTGCCGGGTCCAGGTCAGCCTTTTAATCCGCGAAAGGTTTTCCGTAGCTTCGGCTTGGGCGTATTGATACCAGAGCGAGTTGCGGCGTCCAGGCTGCTGTCGATGACCGCCAAGGTTTGCTATGGCCATCTTGTCCGGCGAGCTGGCAAGAATGATCTGTGCTGGCCCTCCTACTGGGACATCACCGAGAGCATTGGCGTAAAGGAACGTCACGCCATGCGCGCCATAAAGGAACTGACGGAGGCCCAGCTAATTCGGCGACGACACCGAACCGCCGAGGGCGGCCGCCAAACCAGCAACAACTATGAGTTCATTTGGGGCCCGATCCTCCAGGGGGAGGGTGACGGATCTGACACCCTCCCCCCTGACAAATCTGACGCGGGGAGAGTGACATATTTGACACCCACGAGGGTGTCAAAGATGACACCCCTTGAAGTTAAGAAGATCAATCATCATCAGGGAAGAAAAAAACAAAGAAGGGACGTACAAGCTGACTCTACCGCTGACGGATATTCCAGCCTCGAATTTAACCCTCCTTCTTCCGATGAGGTTGATGATGATAAGCCCTCCCGCACCCAGTACGCGTCGGGCAAAGACGAGTTGAAGGCGATCTATCTCGCAAAGACCGGCGAGTCCTTTCGGGTTGCAGACCTCGATGCGATCGAGTCAATCCTTTTCGCCGCAGCGATCACCTGGGAGATCTTCGCAGCCGAGGCTAGGAAGCACGCCTGGAGCAGCATCACGAATCCCGTTGGCTTCCTAAAGAGCTTGGCGAAGCGTTTCCGCGCGAAAACTCAAGTATCGAGCCCACCACTTACCGCGGCCGAGGCCGACGCGAAGAATTACAGATGCGACATCTGCGGGTCGCCTGCTCGGGGGCAAGGCGCGCGACTCATTGACGGCAAAGAGGTTCCATGCTCGTGTGCGAGTCCGGAATACATCGCACACCAGCGAGCGCGAGGTGTCTTCGCAGCGGAGGAACCTCCGGAATGATTCCATTGCAGGATCGCTGTCGAAGACTTGCGGTTGACTTCGCGGTACAGACCACGCGACCAATGTCATGGCCCGCGGCGAAGGCGGGCGCCTAACTGATGGGAGTTTACAAACGCAGCCACGTCTGGTGGTATCGATTCACTTGGAAAGGGAAGGCTATCCGGGAAAGTACCAAGCAGACGAACAAGCGGGTCGCCGAACAAATCGAGGCTGCTCACAAGACATCGCTGGCGAAGGGTGAGGTAGGTATTCGGGATCGAAAGCCTATCCCAACAGTCCAGCAATTCATCGAACAGGATTTCCGACCGTTTGTGGAGTCGCGCTTTCAAGACAAGCCCAAGACGCTCGAATACTACAGAATGGGAATGAAGCACCTTATCGGTTACGCGCCGTTGGCGAACAGCGGGCTCGACGAGATTACAAATCAGAAGATAACCGGCTTCGTAGAAAAACGACGGGAGAAAGGGCTTCAAGTTTCTAGCATCAATCGTCAACTGGAGGTTCTGCGACGGATTCTGAAACTTGCCGTCGAGTGGGGAAAAATCGACAAGGTGCCACCGAAGGTGGAGATGCTGCCCGGTGAGAGGCACCGCGATCGGGTCCTTACCTTGGAAGAAGAGACCCGCTATCTGAATGCGACGACCGCATTGAGTCAGGGTATTCTAGATTCGTATCGCCGTGCGCTGGAAGGCATTCGCGCAACGATGCGGGGAGAACAGCCGATCGAGCCGGAAGACCCGTTTCTGCTTCGGGATGTGACCACCCTGCTGATTGATTGCGGCTTAAGACCGGAGGAATGCTTCCGGCTTCAATGGGAATACATCCGGGAAGGTGCGGTCCACGTGCCGTTCGGAAAAACGGCCAACGCGCGACGGACGATCCCACTCAGTCAGCGGGCGACCGCCATTCTCGAAGTCCGCCGTGCCAACTCCGAAAGCTCGTGGGTCTTTCCGTCCCGCGCGCGCAGCGGCCACGTTGAGAAATCCGCTCTCAAGAAGCAGCACCCAAAAGCCTGTAAGATCGCGAACGTGGAAGCTTTTCCGCTTTACACGTTCCGGCACACCTGCCTGACCCGCTGGGCGGGACATATGGATCCGTACACCCTGGCATACCTAGCCGGCCACCGTGATTTTTCCACGACCAGACGCTACGTTCATCCGCAAACGCAGACTGTGCTGGAAGCTATCGAGCGCTCCCGCGGGGCGCAGGGTGGGCACAAAACTGGGCACACTCGCGAAACTGGCGATCCACGCCAAGCTGCGTAATCGGCTGCAGGGTTTTGAAAACGGGAAGGATAAATGGTCGGGGCGAGTGGATTCGAACCACCGGCCTCCTGGTCCCGAACCAGGCGCTCTAGCCAGGCTGAGCCACGCCCCGACGATCTTCAGTCTACCATCAGCGGAACAGGAACAAACAGGAAACAGCGGTCAGCGCGATTACGAGACCCTCGAACACCCTCTGCTCCATGTTCCGGATCAGCCACCGCCCGGCCAGCGCGCCCGCCAGCACAGCCGGGACCATCAATACGTCGAAGATCAGCGACGCCCGGCTGTAGAGGTGATACCAGGCGTACACCGGCGACTTCAGCAGGTTCACCACGAAGAAGAACCACGCGCCGGTCGCGACGAATTTCTCCTTCGGCAGTTTTTTGGTGAGCAGGTACAAATTCATCACCGGCCCCGATGCGTTAGCCAACGTGGTCGCGAATCCGGTGCAGATTCCGTAAAACGCCGGATTGCCGGCCACTTGCGGTTTGGTGCTAAACCGCCTCCACAAATACACCACCAGCATCCCGACGATAATGACGCCAATGATCCGGCGAATCACCTGTTCATTGAGGCTGAGCGCCACCGCGCCGCCCGCGATTCCGGCCAGCACCCACGGAATCAACGAAAAGAGCTGCCGCGCCTCGGCATGTCTGCGCCAGTAGGTGACGGCGAAAACATCCGCGGTGGATAGCACCGGAAGCGTCCAGGCGGCCGCCAGCCGCGCGTCGCCCACCGTCAAAACCATGAGTGGCGCGACCATGGTACCCACTCCCGGCGCGCCGGTCTTGGCCACGCCGATCATGAACGCGCAGAAGATCCCGAGCAGCCATTGCCACGGCGCCAAATGCGGCATTAGGAACCGACTAGAATACCAAGCTGTCGAGCGCACAGCACGAGGCGAGAACGGCCAAAATGTAGGAAAGATCGAGCCTCGTTGCGTTGTGCGCGGTAAAACTAAGCGGCCTTCTGGACCTTTCCGCTCTTAATGCACGCCGTGCAGACGCGAATGCGCTTGGGTGCGCCCTTGACCACCGCATGCACGGTTTGCAGGTTCAGATTCCAGCGCCGCTTGGTCAGGTTGTGGGCGTGGCTGACACGGTTTCCGAACCGCGGGCCGCGCTGACAGACTTCACACACTTTCGCCATATACGAGGACTCCTGCTGATGGACTCCCATGAGTTTAGCACAAGGGCTTACTTGACAGGAACCAGCTTGAACTCCCCGTTTTTGAACTCCACGTCGCGAATCGCGCCGTGCGGGCCCAGCGAACCCATGGACTTTCCATTCGCGCGAATCGTCAGACCACCCGCGTTGCCGGCGCGCAGAACCGCGGGCTGCCGAATATCCACGATCCGGATATTGCCCGGTTCGACCATGCCCGCCATCTGGGTGGCGCCGTCGCCGCCGCGAATCGAAATCCAGGAGGGCTCGGATGCTACCAGCTCGACCCGCATGGCTCCGGGCGAAAGCTTAGAGGCGGGGGCTGGGGGCGCGGGGGTCGAGGAGGCGGGATTCTTGGTCGCCACCGTTGCCGGAGCCGGGCTGGACACCGCGGGAGCGATGACGGCGCCGCCGCGGACCGGCTCAGAAGCCGAAGTTACCTGGTTGTTGCCACCGGGGCGGGAGGTACTCGGCCAAAGCAGTATGCCAACCACTATCACTGAAGTGCCCAGACCAACTGCCAGCGCGATCGGGGAACGCCACCACTCCCGGGGCGCAGGCTCCTCTAAGGACGATGCCGCCGGCTCGGCCCTGGGTGGCGCTACCGCCTTGAAGGGAGCGTCCGGCTTGGAGGGAGTTTCCACCTTGGACGGAGCTTCGATCGGTGCGCGTGCAGCGCCGGCGGCCGCGGCGGAGGCGAGAGCTGGAGCCGTCACGGTTTCGAGCCGGTTGGCGGCTTGCTCGCAAAAACCCTCCACGGCGGAAAGCAGGCGGCCCATACTCTCTTCGGCTTCGACCGATTTCGAACGCAGGTCTTGAATATGGCTGGAGTGATCCGCTACCTCGCCCTCCAGGCGGCCGATGCGTTTGGAAAGGCTGGCCTCCACTTCCCGAACGGCGCCCGCCAGCTTGGCCACTTCCGCACCGCGGTCGCGCCGCCCGAACAAATACCGCGCGCTGGTGTTCACGTCCGCCACCACCGGTAGATGCGACTCCAGCCCCACTTGGCCCGCACCTAGCAGCACCTGAATTTCCTCGGTAATCCGCAGCGCATCGCGCCGCGATAGACAGCGCCACTCCGCGGGGTCCTCGCCTTCGTTGAGATACAGACCGAACCCGATCACCTCGTCTTCCTCGATCGCGTCGGCGATGCGGGCGAACTGAGCGATGGTGGCGCGCCGCAACGGCGTGGTGCCGTCGAAAGCGGAATGAAACTCAGCGACCTGTTCGTGGGTCACCGGGCCCACGAACTCGGCTGTAAAGTTCAGCGACTCGTGATCGAAGTCGAATCCCAGCCAGTCGCCCTGGCTCTGGTCGATGTGGACATCGTCGCCCAGCATGCGGAAGAAGGATTGCGCCTGCTGGACCACGCTCGCCAGCTTATCCAGTGGAACTCCCACTCCTCCGCGGTTCAACTCGATGCGCACGCGCAAACGCGACATTTCAAATCTCCTCAATACCGGCGCGGGGCCGGCTGTGCGGCCGCTTGTGCAGGCGGCTGTCCAGCTTGTCCGCGCATGAATTCCTGCAGGCGCTCCATGGCTTTTCGGCTCACGCGATATTCGATGATGTCATCCGGCGCGGCGCCGTCCTCGCGAGGGTCCCGCGCGGGGCGAAGGGTTTCGGGCGCCTGTTCCGCGAGCGTGGAGAAATGACGCGCGGCGGTTTGCATGTCACCCCGCTCCACCGCCACCAGGGTAAGGCCCTGGAGGCCCGGAACCGACCTCGGGTTGATCTCAACCAGGCGGCGCGAATAGCGCCACACCCGCTCCAGGTCGAAGACCTCCATGCTCATCGCGATCAGGTTGGCCAGAGCCTCCTCCGCCTTTCCGTCCAGGGCCAGCACGCGCTCGTAGGCCATTTCAGCCTCGTCGAAACGCCGGAGGCGTTGCAGCACGACCCCCTTCCCGAACAGCGCGTGGCGCTGCGCCGCATCCGACCAGCATTGGTCAAAGCAGCTCAAGGCTTGTTCCAGCCGGTTCAAACGCAGGAGACAGTCTCCCAGCTCCAGTCGGATCGGGTCGCGGTGCGGATCGGCGTGCAACACCGCCTGAAACGCCTGGACGGCTTCTTCCCAGCGTCCCAGACGCCGCAGGCAGGAAGCCAGATGGCTCCTTGCGTAAAGATTGCCGGGCGCCGATACGGTGGCGGTGTAGTAGCTGCCGGCCGCGTCCGTGAATTGCCCCAACTCCGCCAGAAGTTCCCCACGCAGAGTATAGACGTCGGCTGGAAATTCTCCCGGCCCGGAGAGCAGATCGAGGGCGTCCTGGAACCGGCCTTGGGAACGCAGCGCGAGTGCGGCCTGAAGCAGATCGCCCACCGCGGGAGCCGCGGCCGCACCCGAGCTATACGCCCCGGAACCAAATGCAGATGTTCGAAATCCTTTAGGAGCCGTCATGCTTGGGAACCATCGTTTCTGAAACAATCATTGCAATGAAGTCACGACGGTCTGGAGACCGTTCTTCTTGAATAACGTGAAGCGGATCGACTGCAGCACGGGTCTTTCGCCGCTGTCCGCGTAAAATCCCAGACTGCCCGCCTCAAACCGCTCGTCCGCCCAATAGTCCGCCGGGCTGCCTTGCAGAGACACAGTAAACGCGGGACCGTTCGCATCCATGCGCACCAAAACCAGGTTATCGGTCCGGCCCAGAGTGATCACTTTGCGGGAGTGCGTGCTCTCCACGCCCTTCACCACCGCGAAATGTTCCGCGGAAAGCGTCGGCGTTGCTCCAGCCTGCAGCAGGCGGAGCTTGGCGGCGTAGTAGTTGGCCGAATCACTGGCTCGAAAGATCCAGCCCACGCCGAGGGAATCCGGAACCCAGGAAAACTCGATGCGATAGTTCTTCACGTCCTGCGAGCCGCTGTACACCAGGATCTCACGCGGATCCTTGGATCCCACTACGTACGCGGTGCGGCGGCTCCAGGTGCCCGCGGCGGCGGGAGCAGCTTCGGTGACCGTCGACTCAGCACCTGGACGCACTAGCGCGATCACACCGCCGACCACCACCACTGCAATGCTGAGGCTGAGCACCTTCCAGCGCCGCGGCAGGAACGAAGCTTCGCTCCCGGCGTAAAAGGAAATTTCCGTGGGAGTTTCGACGACCGGCGCTGCTGGCGCCCCGGAAGGCTGCGGTGCTGGCTCGATCTCCCGCGGCGGGCGCGCCGCCGGACGGGACGCCGTTCCTGATGAGATGGGCCGCGCCATTTTGGGAATCACCATTTCCCATTTGGGCTCGGGTCCGGACCCGCGCAGCCCCGCCGGCGCCGGATCAGACGACAGCTCAACGTTCGCTTGGACTGGCAATTTTTCGGGCACTATCACCGGCAGTGTCGCCGGCGCCACCTGATTCTGATTCAAATGGCTGTGATTAGGACGGTTTGGATTCGCGTGAGTTTGATTGGGCGTCTCGGTGAGATACGACCAAGTCACCGGAAACCGAAACGTCGCCTCATACTCTTGGCTCGAATCGAACGTGACTGAATTATCCACGTCCCTCTTGTAACACCCAATATATAGGGTTAGCTAGAATTGACCTACAGGATATCGTACCACAAGCGACTCTTTCCCAAAAGGTATAATAGCGTTCCGGAGCGTCATACATTGGCTCGCCAAACGAAACCCGAGTCCAAGCTGACGGAAGCGGCCGACAAGGCCACGGCCTTGCTTCAAGGGCTCCAGTCGCGCCTGAGTCGCGATCCTGCCCCCGTAGCCGTAAGTACACCCGACGAGACCTCGGAAGAACTGGACCGGCAACTTCGGGAGTACTTTGTGGCCGAGTCTGAAAAATTGCCTGACACAGGGGTGCTGGATCAGATTCGCGACCGCGTGATCGACGCCGTTGCCGATCGAATCCTGCAAAGCTGGGAACGTCGGGACCGCCGCGAGCTGGGCTCGCTGGAGAATCAGGTAATCGACCGGGTAGCCGAACGCATTCTGGAACGAATGACCAAACGCTGACAGGCGGCCAGACCGCCTGTCCCACTCAGCAGGTACGACAGGTGGTCTTGCCGCCTGTCAGTTATTAACAATCCCTCGAAACTTAGGCTGGTCGTAACCCGGAAACACGCTGGCCAAGCGCGCGTTCCCCAGGTGGCGCACAACCAGTTCTCCGAGCACGTCACGGAAATCGGTAGTGAGCTGGAGATCCCTTTGCTCGTAGAGCTGCTCCGGTTCGAGGCCTGGCCACTGGCCGTGAACTTTGCCGCCGCGAATGCCGCCGCCGAAAGCGAACATGACATTGGCATGGCCGTGATCGGTTCCGCGAGAACCGTTTTCGCGCGCGGTGCGCCCGAATTCGCTCATGGTGACGACACTGACATCGGCCATCTTGTCACCGAGGTCCTGATAGAACGCCGCCAGTGCGCTGCCAAATTGCCCCAGCAGATTGGCGAGCTGGCCGACTGCCGGACGAGCACCCACTTC
>Ga0210400_10006142_pt1 | contig 10134 bp, 6 predicted proteins | sample IncBWH26MmetaG_FD_155456 | JGI IMG/M metagenome (GOLD analysis project Ga0210400, IMG submission 155456) | Forest soil microbial communities from Barre Woods Harvard Forest LTER site, Petersham, Massachusetts, United States - Inc-BW-H-26-M | ecosystem: Environmental > Terrestrial > Soil >... | reverse complement strand
GCCGCACGGTTTTGAATCCGCATTACAAGTTAAATGGGTCTGTGCCACGCAGATCAGGGGAGATGTGGGCTGAATGAGGGTGTCAAGGGTCATTGAGACTACAATCCTATTTTGCGCGGCAGTGGCGATTACCGCTTTTTCAGCGTTTGCCGGCCGGAACTCATCCCAGCAGAATAATGGGACGCTGGAAAACGTTCTTAAGCAGCTGGACATCCAGGCGGCTGACTTCCACAGCCTGACAGCGGATCTCGAACGGACGAAAGTGACAGTCGTGGTCAACGACAAGTCGACCGAATCCGGGAAGATCTTCGTGCGCCGCGACGATAAGATGCGCATAGAGCTGACGCAGCCCGATCCGCGGACGATCTTACGCGACGGTGACGATTTCTATATCTACAATCCAAAAATTCATCGTGTCGAGGAATACAATCTGGGAAAGAAAAAATCCCTAGTCGACCAATTCCTGCTGCTGGGCTTCGGGACTCCCGGTTCGGAACTCAAGAAAAGTTACTCCATCACTCTGCAGGGCGAAGAGACGCTCGACAACCGGAAGGTTGAATTGCTGGAATTGCTGCCGAAATCGGACGATGTGCGGAACCAGCTATCTAAAATCCAATTGTGGATCGACGAGTCCACCTGGCTTCCGGCGCAGCAGAAGTTTTATGAGACCGGGTCCGGCGATTATTTCATCATCCAATACAGGAATATCGCGCGGAACGTGCGGATTACCGATTCGGAATTTAAGCCTCACTGGCCGCACGGCACCGCCCACGTGAAACCGCAGGGATAAGAACACTAGGGTCTTGCGGCAGTCTTTCCTGCCTTCGTGGAAACGATTTCATCTTTCCAACTAGCGCCCGCACCCTTCGCGACGCGCAATTCCTGCTCCAGTAGAAGCTGCTTGCGATGTAGCCCCCACCGATAGCCACCGAGTGAACCGTCAGTGCGGACAACGCGATGGCAGGGAACGACGATCGAAGTGGGATTGGTTGCACACGCACGAGCCACGGCTCGCGTCGCGGTGGGCCGCCCAAGCAAACTCGCCACTTCGCGATAGGTGCGCGTCGTCCCGAACGGTATGGCACGCAGCGCCTCCCATACACGCCGCTGGAACGCAGTAGCAGTCACGTCGGTCGGCAAATCAAGCTGGGGTTGCGCGCCCGCGAGATGCCGGACGATTTCGCGCACCCATTGAGAATGCTCTTCCGAGTTGCGGGTAATCTCGGCCTGCGGATATTCGTCGCGAAGCGCGGCGGCCAGCGGTTCATCTTTTTCACCCAGATAGACGGCAGAAACACCGCGGTCCGTCGCTGCTACCAGCACGCGCCCCAGGGAGCAATCGGCAATTGTGTAGGAAATCTGCATACCGCGTCCGCCCCGGCCGTACGTGGCAGGCGTCATGCCAAGTTGTGCGTCAGATTTCTCGTAGAGTCGGCTCGCAGAGCCATATCCCGTTTCGTATAGTGCGGTTGTCACGTCGGTCCCCTTTCGTAAGTGAGATTTCAGCCGCGCGACGCGAATCGCGTCGGCATACTGCCGCGGTGTAATTCCCATTGCCCGCCGGAAGGTGCGTTGCAAGTGTTGCGCGCTTATTCCCGCGCTCACAGCGAGCCGCCGCAGATCAGCGGGGCGATCCGTGTCCGCTTCGATTTGGCGGCACAGGCGCCGCACCAGTTCAGATTGCGCGCTGCGCGGCGCCTGTTGGGGGCGGCAACGCAAGCAGGCGCGGAATCCCGCTCGCTCCGCAGCCTCCGGCATGGCGAAGAACTGCATTTGTTTCGGGTGCGGGCGGCGCGACGGGCACGATGGCCGGCAATAGATTCCCGTAGAGCGCACCGCATAGACGAACGCGCTGTCCAGTCGTGTGTCCCGCGAAGCGACAGCCGCCAGGCATTGTCGTCTAGAGGGTGTTTGAGGAACCGGAAATGTGCCAGCAGACTTCATCGCGCGGTTGCAGTATTCCTTTCCCGTGCAGGATATCGAAACCGATCCCTGGGCGCTATCCGAATCTTGCTGTCAAACTAGCGCAACTCTCCACGATAAAGCGGATTCCCTAACTTCGGAAAAGGTCGGGCGAAATCAGGGCTCGGAAGGGAGGGCCCAACCCGGGAGGTATGCATTAGGACAATTTACGTGGAACGTGAATTGACGGAGGAATTCGCGTAGAGGATAGTGTCTGCGCGCGGTGCCAGAAGTTGAGGAGTCAGGACACCCATGCGCACTGCTCGAAATCCAACTGTCGTGAGCCAATCTGAATCCAGCCGCGGCCAGTCCGCTGCAATCAAGGAACTGCCTGCGCACGTGGCGACAACCATTCTAGACACGCCATCGTGGACGACGAGGGCCAAGCCCAAGGGTATTTCACGCGTTCCAACCCACGCCATACGCCCAGTCGAGGAGCGGCGCACTTACGCACGCGCGAAACTCAGTTTGCGCTTGCGCTTGAAACGGGTCGCGGGGCAACTGGGGCAAGAACAACACACACTGCACACGACAAATATCAGTTCGAGCGGAGTCCTCTTCCTTTGCCCGCAACGAATTGAGCCAGGAACTCCGATAGAAATCGAGGTTTGCCTCGTGGACCGGCCGCTTGGCCGCGGTACCGTGCGAATGATGACCGAGGCGCACATCGTGCGAGCGGAACCGGCCTCTGCGACGGGCTGGCACGCTTTGGCGGCTTCTTTCGATGACATCACCTTCCAACGAGACGAGCCTTTACCATCGCGACTCGATGAGCGTTAATGCTGTCGTTCGTGTAGGCGTGACCTTCCCGCAGGTTTTCCACAAGTTCAACACTTGCTTCTAGAGCCATCCAACCGTAGTGTGATGCCGTTGGTTGCGCGGGGTGCGCAGTCAATCGAGACTGAGTCGTCTCTCCGTTTTTAGTGGACTGTGTTTTCATATCATAATGAATAACTAGGGGGTGTTCGATGCGTGGATTCCTCGTCGCTCTAGCATTTGCGATTTCGTGTTTTTGGCTGGTTGGAAATGCTTGGGGGCAGATGCAGATCACCACTGGAAGCATTCAGGGCACGGTCGTGGACGAGAAGGGCGGAGCCGTGGTCGATGCCAGCGTTGAGGCAAGAAACCTCGACACGAACTTGTCAAAGGCGGTTAATACGGACTCGGATGGGAGGTTCGCGTTCCTTTCGCTTCCCCCGGGACGTTACACCATCACCGTTTCTAAACCAGGATTTGCCACGATTGCGCAGACGGGCGCAACGCTGACGGTTGGCCAGTCGATGTCGCTGCCAGTAACGATGAAAGTGTCCGCAACGCAGGAGAAGATTGAAGTGTCCGCCACGCCGGATGTCGTCGACACCGTCGGCACTGCATCCAGCTCAACGCTCGATGAATTGGCGGTTAGTGAAACGCCGATCCTGGGGAGAAAATTCGAGGACCTGCTGACCCTTACGCCTGGCGTAAGCATCGTCCAGGGGCCGGATGGGGATGAGATCAACTTTAATGGGCAGCGCGGAATCTTCAACAACATCAGCTTGGATGGTGGCGACTACAATAACGGCTTCTTCGGCGAGCAGATGGGGGGACAACGCGCGGCCATCGACATTACTCTGGATGCAGTAAAAGAGTTCCAGGTGGTGGCAAGTGGCGCGAACGCGGAGTTCGGGCGGACCGCAGGTGGGGTCGTCAACGTCGTCACCAAGTCCGGGACGAACGACGTGCATGGCAGCCTGTTCTACTATCAACGGTTGGAGGCGCTGACGTCGGCCACGTCGGACGGAAAACCACTCGATGGATTCAAGCGCGAGCAATTCGGCGGGACGATGGGTGGGCCTATCCGGAAGGACAAGCTGTTCTTCTTCGGAAGTGGCGAAGGTGTTAGGGAAGACCTGAATCGCTCCAACCTGAGTGTGCCCATCGGGACCTCATGTGCGGTCGCGAGTCCTGTATTCAACAGCAACATTACGGAAGCGCAGATTGGCGCTAGCTCGGATTGTCAGCGACTCGTGCTCCTGAACTTCATGAAGACCAATTTCAATCAGGACGACAGCCTGGCGGTGAGCCACCAAGTCCGAAACGCAGCTGTGTTCGGGCGCGCTGATTATAACCTGAGCCAGAACAACCAGATTTCCGCATCGTACAACTTCGATTGGTCGAAGAACCCGAATCAGACGTTTGACGTCCCAGTCTATGGCACGACAGCGAACGGGATCGAAGGACCCTCTAAGATTCAGGCGATTAACACCAATTGGTTCACCACCGTTTCTGCGACCAAATTGAACGAAGCACACTTCACCTACTCACGCGAGAACAGGCCGCGCCTTGCGGTTAATCCTTCGAGCGTTCCTGACACAGGTATCGGGTTTGTTCCGTCGTTCCGGTTCGGACAGCCTTTCTTTCTGGAACCTGGTGTCGACGAAGTGTTCTGGCATACCGATGCCCGTGATAATTTCTCGATTATCCGTGGAGCGCATACGATCAAGTTTGGCGGAGAATGGCTGCACAGCGTGAACACACAAGTGTTCCGCGGATTTTTCAACGGCCGGTACCTCTTTGACAGCACGGTTGGATTCTTGCACTACGCCTCGCCTTCCTCGTTGGGAACCGGCTTCGGTCCGACCACGGAAGAGTGCAAGAGTGGAGCCTTCACGGACCAGTCGCTCCTGACGGGGCCTGTGGATCCGACGACTCACAAGCGAACCGCCACTTTTTGCCCCGATGGGTCAGCCGCCACAGGCGGACCCTTGCTCTTTTATCTTCAACATGGGCCAACTTCCGCTGGCCAGACGCTCGATTCCTCTGGCGCTTCATCGATTGCAAACAACGAGTACGCTTTGTTCGTTCAGGACACTTGGAAGGTCACGGCAAACTTCACCCTGAACTACGGGTTGCGTTGGGAAGCACAGATTTTCCCTGACCCTACTCTTGCGCCAACGAAGACCGCGTACGGAACCAATCTTCCGAATCCGGCGTTCCCTTCGACCGGATTCCTGCCGAATCAGAAGAAAATGTTCCAACCTCGGATCGGTTTTGCCTGGGACATTCGCGGTAACGGGAAATCCGCCTTGCGTGCGAGTTGGGGCATCTTCAATGCTCGGCAGAACATGTTGACGCAAGTCGGCGCCATCACAACCAATGGTGTGCAACAGCAGTCGATCTTCGCCTCGAGCTGCGTCGTTTCCCCTGCCTGCGATTTGTATAACACGGCCGGCGGCCCCGCACCAACCTATCCGAACAAAGTGCCTATTCCGACTCTTGCCCCTGGAACATTTCCGTTCCAACCAGGGGTGACCGTATTCAGCAAGAACTATGCGAACCCGCGGATTTACGCGGTGAATGTTGCATACGAACAACAAGTCGTTCAAAACATGTCCGCCTATGTCGACTTCGATTGGAGTATGGGGGTGCACCTGACTCGTTTCGAAGATCCCAATGGCGCTCGCTCTGGGTTTAGCATTCCTGCGACTTTGAATAGTGACACCGTCGTCTACACGGGTACGGCGCCATTTACCAACCTCGGCAGTATCACCAATACGACCAGCGACGCGCGCTCGCTCTATCGCGGTGTGACGTTCGGCGTGCGGGAACATCTCTCGCAAAGGTTCCAAATGGAAGGGAATTACACCTATTCGCGAGATTATGATGATGACTCGAATGAGCGCGATCCGTTCAGTTTCCGCTATGCCAACTTCTTCAACCTTCCAGCAGAATATGCGCCGTCCGACCGTGACGAACGGCACCGATTCAACTTCTACACCTATGCGAAACTACCGGGCGGTTTCTCGAGCGACATACGGATGCAAGCTCACTCGGCGCAGCCGATTACGGACAACGTTAACGGGACCGGCACAGGGGCGCCATGCAGCATCAACAATTCGAAAACGCGTTTCGTGAATGGTGTCGACTGCGGACGCAACCACCTGCGAAAGGATAATGCATACTTTTCGTTCGATTTTGCTCTCGATCGGCCGTTTCGTCTCGGCGAGCGTATGAGAATCACTCCCAAGCTCGAAATCTTCAATTTATTCAACAACAAGAACAATGTGAACCCCCTAAGCGCACCGGCCCTTTTCGACTTCAACGGATTCCTGCGAGTCGGAGTAGGGGACCCGCGACAAGCGCAACTGTCGGCACGATTCGAGTTCTAGCTCCGTACAATCCATATCCCGAAAACAGAGAGGGCGCGGACGAGCCCTCTCTGTTTTTTCGCTCCGTCTAACCGACCCGGTGGATGTGTGCTATTTTGATTTTTGTGAGAACGAGCAACCAGAAAGAATAGTTACTCGCGTTCCCCGTAACCATCCGGGACCAGTGTCCATGAACGGAAAAAGTGTAATGGAATGCGTGCTGCTCGACTGGGACGGAACCCTGCTCGATTCCTTCGAAGCCGACGCACAGGCGTATATCCACATGTTTGCCGCGCTGGGATTGCAGTGGAGCATGGCTGAATTAAAGCGGCATTACTCTCCGAACTGGCACCGGGTGTATCGCGCCGCGCACCTGCCTCGAGCGAAATGGGACGAGGCCGACCGCTTGTGGATGAAGTTTTACCGTACACACCAGCCGGAGCTGCAACCGGGGGCACGGCGTGTGCTCTCCACGCTAGGGCGGCGTTTCACGTTGGCGCTGGTCTCCAGCGGAAGCCGCGCGCGAGTGCTGCGGCAACTACGCGAACACGAAGTAGCAGCAATGTTTCGCACCAAGGTTTGCAGTGAGGACGCGCCGCACCGGAAGCCGCATCCCGCCCCGTTGCGCATGGCACTCGATCGGCTTCATTTGTCCCCGAAGGTTTGCGTGTACGTGGGTGACGCGCCGGAAGATATCGAGATGGCGCATCGCGCGGGAATGCGCGCCATCGGGGTGCTGGGCGGATCTCCAGTACCCGAGCGACTTCGCGGCGCGTCACCCGATGCAACGATCAAAACAATTCGCGAGCTGCCCGCCCTGTTGAAAAATTTCTAGGGAGTGCCTTTATTTTCTCGCGGGTGCGGACTTTACTTGTTTACCTCGGGTCCAGAAGGGGAGCCCGCCGGAAGGTTATCCGGGGGCTTTGCGCTGCTCGGCGGGGCGGCCGGTGGATTGCCAGCGGGTGAGTAATCGGTCCAGCGAATGATCACGCGAATCGGCACCCTGTTGTTACCCTCTGGTACGGTTTCATCCGACCGCGAATATGCAGGGAACCACAAATTTTTACCCACTTGTTGCCGGTAAGTTTCAAAGACCGTGAATGGAAGCGCAGGAGACGTGACATCACCCGTTTCCATAACCCACTTGCCGATCGTTTTCACGATGACCATGTCCTGCTCGTCCACCCACACCACTCCTGAGAAATAGGCGTGCGCGCGGTCCACGGCTCGTGGCTTCACCGCAAAAATGTAGGCGTTCAATTCGTCGAGGGGCTGCTTTCCTTGAAACGTGATTTCGTATTTTGGAAGCTGCGAGGTGGTCAGCGGGAAAAGCGGCGTCGAAGCGATGAGGTCTGAATCTCCGCGCTCCACTTGCAAATACTGGAGTGTGGATGGGGTCCGGCGAACGGGTTTCTCATATCGCCGGCCGTCAGGACCGACAAATTGCTGCGTCACGATTTCAACTTGTCCGGAAACTTTGTTATTGGGGCCGATCTCTTCGAGGCGCACACTCTTTTGGAATCCGTATCCCATGCTCGCGCGAAACATTTCGTCCTCTTTCGCCGCGAAGCGCCGGATGATCTCTTCGGGGGGCAGCGGCGGTGGTTCGGGCTTATTAACCGGCATCGGCACGGGCAGAGTCGCGGGAGTAGTCGGCCTCATTGGACCGGGCTCCTGAGCATGTGCGGGAATCGTTGCAGAGACGAGGAGTACGGCGACTAGGAAGGAGACAGCGGTGATGATCGAGTCGCGATTCATGGTATGTATGCGCGTCAATCCGCAATTCATTTGGATGCAATCCGTGGCCGTTTTGTAGCGTCGGTTCCCGGACGCCACTACAGATAGAGCCGACACCCGCGCTACGGCCCAGCCTCGCCCACAGTGTACCGCAGAGTGAATTCGGCGGGCGCATCACCGGGCAGGGGCGCGGGAAGGGCGAATTCAACCTGAGCGGAGAAATTCCTTGGAACGACGATCGCACGTGCGGGCGTCCATTCCACCCTGAGCGTGCTACGGCCAGAAGTGCGAATTTCAAGACGGGTGATTTCAGCAGGGATCCTGATCGGTTTGCCGGATGCCACAAAATCTTCACAATGCGGGCCGGGCGCGGACTTTGGCGGTCCGGTTGGAGTCGCCTGGGAAACGGACGAAGGGTCGGATCGCCAGCAGAAGTGCGTAGTTGCGTCTTCCGACGCGGTAGCTGGAACGGAAAGCTCGGAAATGAACGATTGCTTCGGTCCTGGGTCATTCGCGGGATCAAATGGCCCCGCCGCCACGAGCGAGATGCGGTAGGCGGCCTCGACTGTTTCAGGCGCTGTCAGACGCAAGATTTTTTCAAGCTGAAGCCCTGCGAGAGAATTTTCATGTTCGCTGTAGTCAAGTTGCAATCCCGTTCCCTGTTTCTCCTCAACCCACGAGGCGCGGTACGCGCGGTTGGACGCGAAATCTCCCGGCGCTGGCATCGCTGCCGGTGCAGTCGTTTCCGGAACTAGAAAGTCATGGAAGGCACCGCCGAGCGTGATGAGGTCATTGTCCGTCGATTTGTCCACCAATGCCAGGGCGCGGCCTCCATCTGCGGGCGAGACAATCAATCGCAGGCGATTGCTCTCCAACACCCATTCGGGCGCGCCATCGCGATCAAAATCATACTGGTAATGCGTGTTTCCCACTTCGTCGGCTGCCACGAACACAATCGGAACGCTCCCCTGCTCATGGCCGGAGCGAACCGTGAGTTGACCTTGAAGCAAACCGTCGGCCCCAGGAAGGGGGGCTGCATCGGCGCTAGTGGAGTTGTGAGTGGCTTGAAATCGGAGGGGGCCAAACAATTGTTCCCCTGGATAAAGTCTGCCCGATCCCGTGGCGTGGAACGCGCCATCGAGACTGAATTCAACGGGACGCGTGTTGTCGCTGCGGTTCCGCGATGAAACGACCAAGTGGCCTCCCCCCCCTGGCCCCGTGACAATCAGCGGCGGGCCGGAGGGAATCGAAGCGTCCGTGGCAAGCGGAAGCCGTACTGCATCGAACACGTCGTATTCGGATGCGCGACGCTGATTTTTCCCGGGATCCGGCTTTTCAACAACGTGTGGCGTATAGCGGAGATGGATCAGAATAACGCGTCGATATCCCGGCGCTGCGCCGCGCAACAACGAAAACTCGAGTTCGTCGGTTTCCTGTTTCCACTGGCTTTCAAGCCGGAAGTCCTCCCCGAGCTCAACTTTTGTCGGCTGACTCTCCAGGTGCAACCGGACGGTCGCGCGCGCAGGCGCGTAAAATGCTAACTGCAGGGTCTTGCCGTCGCGTTCAGCTCCCAGCAATTCCGCTCCGGAGGAGATGACTTCATCCGTGCAACGCTCGTCTGCGGTGGCCGAACAAAGCGGAGCGTGGACCGGAAGCAGAAGCGATTCGTGCGGTGGAACCTTGACATCAAACGAGATCGTAGCCCCTGTCACTTTTGCGGAGTGAGCCGCAGGGTCCGTAATTTCGAATGACTCTTCTCTGAGCTCGTCTGCGCTGAGATTTGTGACGCTCACCAGTGCCGCGGCGCAAAGTTGCTCCTCAGCGCACGCGCGTGGGCGCGCCGGCGATGCCGAGCCTTCATTCGAAATGAGCTGTGCAATGAACACATCTGAATTGGATTTGCCGGAGCCAGTGCGGCGAAGACTTCGAGAAACGCCAGCCCTGACGAGAAGTGAGGTCAGGCTATCGACGGCCGGGGAACTTTCACGCTGCGCGGGATTCTGCTCAAGATCATCCGCAAGTGACACCCAGGAGGACAAATCATTTGAGGACGCGATCATACGGCCGCGATCGAACGGCCACTCTATAATACCCTCGCTCATAGAAGGAGCGGCTGGCGTAGCCTGCCATAACTGCTCGAGCAGCGTTCCCGGGGGGCGAGACGGGAAAAAAATCAGAACTCCACCGCCCCTCACAAACTCTGTCAGGGCGATCTTGGCCTTCTCGGAGAGGAGAATATCGCCTCCATTTCCCTCGGGCACCGGAAGCAGAATCACGGCATTGTGCCGCAGCCGCTCCACGGATTGTG
>Ga0210400_10006141_pt1 | contig 10135 bp, 9 predicted proteins | sample IncBWH26MmetaG_FD_155456 | JGI IMG/M metagenome (GOLD analysis project Ga0210400, IMG submission 155456) | Forest soil microbial communities from Barre Woods Harvard Forest LTER site, Petersham, Massachusetts, United States - Inc-BW-H-26-M | ecosystem: Environmental > Terrestrial > Soil >... | reverse complement strand
TGAGCCGCCCGTCGCGGATCCGCACTACGCGGTCCGCGTACTGGCGAACGTTGGGATCATGCGTCACGATCACGAGCCCCTGCTCGAACCGCTTCGCCGTCTGGCGAAACAACTCGAGGATGTGCAGCCCAACCTGCGAATCGAGATTCGCCGTCGGCTCATCCGCGAGCAGCACCGGCGGCCGACTCGCGACGGCACGCGCGATCGCCACCCGCTGCTTCTGCCCGCCCGACAGATCACGCGGCAAGAAATCCATCCGATCTTCGAGCCCCACGATCTCGAGCGCCGCCACCGCCGCCGCCCGCGCCGCCCCGCCCCGCGCGCCCTTGATGTTGAGCGCGTACTCCACGTTCTCCCGCGCCGTCAACGACGGAAACAGGTTGTACTGCTGAAACACAAACCCGATCGACTTTTTCCGCACCGCCGCCAATCGCCCCGAGGACATCCCCCCAACGTCGACGCCATCAACCGTCACCCGCCCACTCGTCGGCGTCAGAATGCAGCCGAGGATGGAGAGCAAGGTCGTCTTCCCCGACCCGGACGGCCCCTCGAGCGCCACGACCTCACCGCGTTGCACGGTCAGCGATACGCCGTGCAATACCGGGATCTCCTCCCGCCCCTCGGAGAACGTCTTGGTGACCGTCTCCGCGTGCAGCACCGCGCCGTTCGCGATCGTCATGTCCGGAACACCAACGCCGGATCGATCGACGCGACTTTCCGGAACGCCACCAACGCCGCCATGAGACAGAACACGACCGTCCCCCCAAACACCCACGCCAACATGACGTGCGGGATGATGAGCTTGAGCCCAACGTTGGCCATGGCTGGCCCGAGCAACGACGACTGCGCCCACCCGATGACGAACCCCACGACCGCCGCGATGGCCGCCTGCTTGGCCAAAATGCGATAGATGTCCCCGTTATTCCCACCGATGGCCTTCACGGTCCCAAACTCCTTGATGTGCTCCATCGCCGACGTATACAGCGTCTGCGCCACCACGACGATGCCCACCAGACACCCGAGAAAGACCGTGATGTACATATTGAGCCCGATCCCCGTACTGGCGACCCAGTACCCCCTCGATCGCGTCGCCCACTCGCCCTTACTATAGACGTCGTTGTACGGGAGCCGCCGTGCGATCTCGGCGCGCACCGCCGCCGTATCCGCCCCGGGCGCCAGTTTCACCAACACATACGTCGTGAGCCCCCGCAGCAAATCCGGCGACAACTCCTGCGCCAACCGATAGTCCATGAACGTGATCGGCGTCGTGGTGAACGACTGCGCCTCACGCGTCCGTCCAATGATCTGCAACCGCCGCCCCAGCACCTCGCGATAATCCCCGACCTGAAACGCCCCAAACCGCTTCACGGCCGACTGATCGACGATCAGAAAATCGCCCCGCCTGAGATCCCCGACGTTCCCGTCGATGACGTGCCACGGCAGATTCCACCGCGAGAAATCCTCGAGCGCGTACACCTGCGTCCCCTCCTGCGCGCCACTCGGCAGGTTCACCGTCATGAACCAGACGATGAGATTGTCGGCGCGCGCGACCCCAGGGATCGACCGCACGCGATCGATGCGCGTCTCGGGAAACGTGTGGGAGAAGTCGATGTTGGGTGTGTTGCGCGACGTGACCCACAGATCGGCGTCGATGTGATCGATCGTCACCGATGCATTGTCGAGCAGCCCGAGGAAGAGCCCCACCTGCACGAACACGAGCGTCACCGCGAACGCCACACCAATGACGGTGATGGCAAACCGCAGCCGGTCATGCAGGAGACTCTTGAGCGCCAGATCAACCATTGCCCACGAGCCCCCGCAACAGGACGTCCCCCATCGCCGCAGCCGTCTCCGCCGCCGGCCTCCAATCGACCCACGCGTCGGCGCCGTTATCGAGGTGCAACGCGATCACGCCATGGAGCCCCGCCCAGGCGATCTGCGCCAACAGGTGCGGCTCACGATACTGCGGCAGCACGCGTCCCGTGGCGATGACATCGCGGCTCACGGCGACGAGGAACGCGTACGCGTCCCGCTCCGGGTTCCCCCGGTGCACCGCATCCGGCTCGCACGTCGCGCCGACGCTCGGCGACATGAACATGAGCCGGTAGTGATTGGGGTGGGCCAGCGCGAACGCCGTATACGCACGCCCGGTCGCCAGGAGCCGCTCCATCGGATCGGCAATGCCCGCGATCTGCTGAAAATCCGCGGCCAGCGCCCCGAAATCCGCATCGACCAGCTCCCGCAGCAGCGACGCCTTGTCCGCGAAATGGTAGTACAGCGCCGTCGGCGTGTACTCCGCCCGCTCGGCGATCATGCGCATCGTCACCGCATCGAACCCGTGCTCCACAAACAGCTCACGCGCCGCGTCCAGGATCTTGGTCCTGACGGCGAGCTTGTCGCGCTCCCGGCGTTCGGCGGCTGCAGATATAACGGTCATCTTATTTCTAACATCGTTAGAAAAGGGACCGTTGTCAACTCCCCCCGATGGTCAGCCTCACCTCTTCCACACGCTCCCGCGCGATCGCCAACGCTATATCTAGCGATGGCGCAAGGTTTTCCGGACCAACCTCGTCCAGGACGGCCGATCGGCTGAGCGCCTCCCGGGGCTGGGTATGGAGCCCGCACAGCACCACCAGCGTCCCTTCCCGTCTCAACCGCCGCACTAAATCCGCCAGCCGCCTGAGCCCCGTGGCATCGATCGCTGGCACCCGCCCCATCCGCAGGATCATCACCGGCTGCCGGTTCGCCACCCGACTGAGCGCGTCATGAAACGACGCCGCCGCCCCAAAGAAGAGCGGACCGTTGATCTCATAGATCTCGATCCCCCGATGCGCCCCGCTCGCGACCTCCGTATCGATCACCGCCTCGACCGGGACCGCGTTGACAGCGGCAGTCCCCGCCATGCGCCGCATGAACAGAAACGCCGCCATTACCATCCCGACCTCGATCGCAAACACGAGATCGATCAACACCGTGAGCCCAAACGTCGCCAGCAGCACCGCGACATCGCTCCGCGGACTCCGCAGCTCGTCGCGAAACGTCCGCCACTCGCTCATGTGGTACGACACGATCGTGAGAATCGCCCCGAGACACGCCATCGGGATGAGCGCCGCCCACCGCCCGACGAACAGCGTGATGGCCAGCAGCGTGGCCGCATGCACCATCCCCGCCACCGGCGTCCGTCCGCCGTTCTTGACGTTGGTCGCCGTCCGCGCGATCGCCCCCGTGGCCGGGATCCCGCCAAAGAGCGGCGACGCGAGGTTGGCGATCCCCTGCGCGATGAGCTCCGTATTGGAGTCGTGCTGGGCGCCGATCATGCCATCGGCGACGACCGCCGAGAGAAGCGATTCGATCGCGCCAAGCAGCGCGATCGCCAGCGCCGGCTGCGCGAGCTCGGCGAATGCCGCGATCGTGATCGCCGGGATGTGCGGCCGCGGGATCCCCGTGGGAATCGCGCCAAACCGGCTGCCGATCGTCTCGACCGGCAGATGGAACATCTGCACGGCGGCCGTCGCCGCCAGCAGGGCGACGAGCGGCCCTGGGATGCGATGCGAGATGCGCGGCCACACGATGAGAATCGCCAACGACCCAGCCGACACCGCCACGGCCCACGGGTTGATCGACCCGAGATGGCCGCCGTAGGCGATGAGCTTCTCAAGGAAGTGCGCCGGGACCGCGCCCATCCTGAGCCCGAGGAGATCCTTGATCTCGCCCGAGAAAATGATCAACGCGATCCCCGAGGTGAACCCCGTGATCACCGGGAACGGGATGAACCGGATCGTCGAGCCGAGTCGGAGGAACCCAAAGACCATCAACAGCACGCCGGCCATGATCGTGGCCACGGTCAGGCCGTCGACGCCGTACTTCTGTACGATCGCGTACACGATGACGACAAACGCCCCGGTCGGTCCGCCGATCTGGACGCGCGAGCCCCCCAACGCCGAGATGAGGAAGCCGGCCACGATCGCCGTATAGAGGCCGCGATCGGGCGTGACGCCACTCGCGATGGCGAACGCAATGGCCAGCGGCAGCGCCACAATGCCGACGATCACGCCTGCCGTGAGATCCGCCACGAACTGCGCCCGCGTGTACCCCCGGAGCGCCGTCAGGAGCTCCGGTCGAAACCGCGGCGCCGCCACGCCGTCGGCCGCCGCGCCGTCGGTCATAGTCGCGTGATCCGAATCCCGCTGATCGTGGTCTCCCCGGCATGGGCCAGGAACCGCACCTCGATCCCCCGCCCGCCGACCGCGCTCACCCGCGCCGTGCGCTCGACGGCCGTGAACGGCCCGTACTGATCCGCCAGGTCGAGACGCGTGGCCAGCGGCGTGTCGTTCACGTCGATGTCGACGATCCGTTCCCCCGACCCATCGTGCACCTGCTCGGTCATGAGCAGTTGCACCTCATACTCCCCATCAGGCACGGGAAACCGATACCCCGCGACTCCCTCGCGGGTCGTCTGATAGAGCGGATCCTCGTTGGTCCCGACGATCCGATGATGCCCGGTCACGATGCGACCGCCGTCGGCGAAGATGTCGTCCGGCCCCCAGACCATCCCGCTCGAGTCCATATACGTCGTCGACCCCGGGTGCACCGCGATCGAGCGGATCGGCGACAACGGGTCCGTGAAGAACCCTCCGCGGTCGACATAATAGAGCGCCATCTCGTCGGACGCGATGGACCCGTTTGGCCCCCGCCCGCTGACCGCGATATCGTTGACCCCTGGCTCCAGGCGCACGTCCAGCCGCACCACGCCATCGTTGGCGCCGTGCAGGCTTGGCGAGCCGTCATTGACCGCGATCTCGATCCGATCCGCGTTCGTGTAGATGACGATCGGTTGCAGCCGGTCCTGCTTGGTGTACCCGATGCGCGTCTGCCAGTCGCGACTCGCGATGTATACGATGTCGGCGTCACCAGTCCGCGCCCGATAGAACGAGGCCAGATCCTTGGCGCGACGATCAAACGTGTACAACCCTTTGTTGTTCAGGTTGGGCTTACTGTCGTCGCGATCCTTGGACCCAAAGTCGAACGCACTCCACACCGCGCTCCCCACGAGCCACTTCCGGTCGGCGATCTGCGCGAACGTCCCTTCGTGGTACTTGGCCGCGTATTCCTCGCTCATGTCGAACACGTGCGGCGGTCCCACCGCGTGGATCCGCTCATCGATGGCGGCGCCGTACTCGCTGATCAACACGGGCCGCGTCGGGTTCCGCGCATGGAACGCATCGAGGAACGGCCCCAGCGAGTCGATCGTGCTATAGTACCACCCGAAATAACAGTTGATGCCGACGACATCCGGCACATCCTGCAGCCCCGACCCGTCGTCGATCTGCTTGGTCGCCAGCGCGATCGCCGTGAGCCGCGTCGGATCCTCGGCGTGCGCGCGCGTGTTGAGCCGTCGACCAAGCGCGGCGATCCGGGCGCCGTACCCGGCGGGCAATGGCATGGGGACGCGCTGCGTGACTTCGTTCATGAAGCCCCAGAACACGATCGACGGATGATTCCGATGCTGATGGATCATCTCCACCAACATCCGCTCGGCGTTGTCGGCAAATGCCGGCGACGCGGGGACCTCGTTGACGACCGGGATCTCCTCCCAGACGAGGAGACCCAGCCGATCGGCTTCGTCGAGCACCGCCTCGTCCTGGGGGTAGTGCGCGAGCCGCACAAAGTTGAACCCCGTCTCCACGATCCGCTGGATGTCGTCGCGGTTGGCCCACTCCGGCAGCGCGTTGGCGAACCCCGCCCGATCCTGATGCCGGTTGACGCCGCGCAGGGGATAGGGATGCCCGTTCAGCATGAACCCATGCTCGGCGTCGACGCTGAACCACCGGAACCCGACGGGCGTCGTGCGCCGGTCGCGCAGCTGGCCGCCAGCCCGTACCTCGGTGATGACGTGGTACAGCGTCGGATGCTCCGGCGACCAGAGCTTGAACTTGTCCACTGGCCCGATGAGCTGCTCGAACGCGCCGCCCCCGCCGGACGCGACGCGCGTCACCACGGAGTCGCCCAGGCGATGACCACCGTCGTCGACCAGGTGACTCACGACATCCGCGCCCCCCGCGGTGCCAACCACGGTGCCCCGGACGTGCACGGTCGGCTTCTTGGCCGACATGTCGCGAAGGTCGATCGCGACATCCTCGACGTGCACGGAATCCGTCGCCACGAGCCACACCTGCCGATACAACCCACCGTAGAACGTGTAGTCGGCACTGAGCGGCGGCACATCCGGGTCCCGACTGTTATTCACCCGCACCGCCAACAGGTTGGGCGCGCCTAGCTGCACGGCCCCCGTGATGTCGACCGTGAACGCCGTATACCCGCCCACGTGGTGCCCTTTGAGCTGGCCATTCAGGTAGACATCCGCCGTCTGATTCGCCCCCGCGAACTCGAGGCTGATGCGCTTCCCCGCGTACGCTGAGTCGAACATCAGCGTTGTGCGATACCACCCGTCCCCGCGCCGGTACCCGCGCCCCTTATCAAACACGTCCACCGCGTTCCACGTGTGCGGCACCCGCACGACCGCCCACGCCCGATCGTCAAACCCCACCGACTCGGCCCCCTCGATCGGCCCCGGCGCATAGCGCCATGGCCCATCGACGGTCACCCGCACCCGCTGCGCCGAGGCATCGCGCGCCATGAGGCACGCGCCAACGACGAGAATGGTCAGTACTGGCCGCACGTTCGTCTCTCCGTGATCGCGACGTGACAGGAAGCGTATAGGTTAGGCCGATGGCGACACAACCCAACATCGTACTCGTACACGGCGCGTGGACCGATGGGTCGACGTGGAGTGGCGTGATTCCCCTGCTGCAGGCGGACGGCTATCACGTTGTTGCCGCGCAGCTGCCACTGACCTCCCTGGCCGACGACGTCGCGGTCACGCGCCGTCTATTGGCCGATCAGGAGGGTCCGACCATTCTCGTTGGACACTCATATGGCGGGTCGGTGATCACCGTGGCCGGCGACATCCCCACCGTCGTCGGCCTCGTCTACGTCGCCGCCTACGCCCCCGACGTCGGCGAGAACGCCGTCGCCCTCAACGCCCGCTATCCGTTGGCGTCCGGCGCCGCGAGCATTCGCCCGCGCACCGACGGCTATCTGTGGGTCGAGCCGGCCCAGTACCAGAACGCGCTGGCCCACGACGTCGACGAGATGGAAGCCGCCATCATGGCCGCGGCCCAACGGCCCGTGCGCCCGGAGATCTTCTACGACCCGACCAACGTCGCCGCCTGGAAGTCCAGGCGCTCGTGGTATCAGGTCTCATCGGCCGACCGGATGGTCCCGCCCGAGCTCCAGCAGTGGATGGCCCACCGCATCAACGCCGAGGTGGTGACGCTCCCGGCCAGCCACATGCCCATGGTGTCATACCCGGGCGAGATCGCCGCGCTGATCACGACGGCGGCAAAGGGGTGCGCGGCGTAGTCCCGGTGCTAATCCCGCTGCTAGTCCCGGTACGGCGACTCGTCGTCCGTCCGGATCGCCGCACTGTACCCACCGAGCGGCCCAGCGAGCTCTTCCGCTAAATCGATGAGTCCGTTGCTCAGATGATCGCCATACTTGAGCAACCGCGCTGCTCGAGTCCGGTCCGCCAATAAGAACGCCAGCAACGGCGTGTCGGCCTTGGCCGCATTGCACAACTTGCACGCCAGCACGAGGTTGTCGCGCCGGTCATAGGCAATCTGCCCCCGCCGGGGAGTCACATGGTCGAGCGTCATCCCTCGCGCGCTCCCTTTCCGTCCACAGTACGCACAGATCGGCCCATGCTGCTTGAGCAGCCAGGCCCGCGTCTCCGTATACGCCCCTCGGCCGGTCGGTTGGGACGTGAGATGAGTGGTCCGCCCGTGTACCGGGCGGCGTTTAGGTGAATTTCGCATATGTTCAAAAGTACTCGGGCCAGAGGCCATTCCCTATGACGCCGATCCTGGCACTGTTCGCCGCCGTGTCCATCGCCACCGACACAGGCGCCATGACGCGCCCGCAAGTCGTCGCCGCCCTGGGTGCCGCCACCGACGCCCACCCCGCCGACTTGTCGGGCCACGACCTCTCGGGCCTCGATCTCTCCGGCCTCAAATTCGCCAAAGCCAACCTGTCGAACTGTCGATTGAACGGCACGAAATTCGTGAACGACACGATGTTCGCCGTCGACTTGGACCACGCCGTCGCCCGCCGCGCAGATTTCAGTGGGGCCATCCTCGACATCTCGAGCATGCGCGGCGCCGACTTCACGGGCGCCACATTCCACGGCGCGAGCCTCTACGCCGTGATCATGCCCGACGCCAACTTCACCGACGCCGACCTCTCGAACACACGCCTCGTCGCCACCGCGGCCAACGCGATCTTCGTCCGCGCCAACTTCTCCCGCGCCGACGTGGGCGCCGACCCCCGCAACCAGCCGATGGGCGTCATGCGCACTGACTGGACCAACGCCAACCTGACCAACGCCAACCTCACGGGCGTCAATCTGCGGAAGGCCAAGCTGACCCGCGCCAACCTCACGGATGCCGACCTGACCGACGCCGACCTCACCTTGGCCGACCTCACCGACGCCGTCTTCCACAACATTAAAGGGCGCCAAACCATCAAGGGCCTCGACCAAGCCATCCACCGCGACGACGCCCATTTCGATCCGTGAGGCGGGTCCCGCCGTGAACGCTGGTGCTGTACGGGGCCCTACTCCACCCCCTTGTGCTTGTCCTTGGCGTGGTGCGCCCGCCCCTCCGCCCGCCGCGCCGCGTCGGCCGCGTCCCCCGCGCGCTCAACCTTCTTGAGCCGCCCCCGCACGCGAAAGTACCCCACAACGACAACGAGGGCGATGACCGCAAACACAGCCCACAGCCAATACCCCTGTACGGCATCCGCGAACGCCATACCTAGTTCCTCATGGGAGTAACGGAGCAAGTGGCTAGGGAGGGAATCGAACCCCCGACACGCGGATTTTCAGTCCGCTGCTCTACCAACTGAGCTACCTAGCCGGAAGAGTGCGTAAACTAGTGATCTGCTTGGGGTTCCTCAAGCCGAAAGGGCGGCTTCCCCGCTGCCAGGGAAATGCCGCCCTCTGAAATCCCATTCACCGGAAAGCGTTATGACTCACACGCCCGCCGGCCCCTGCAATGCCTGCTGTAGTCCTACTTCTGGTAGTGCCGATGCACGGCGCTCACAAATGCCGCGGCGAATAGAACGCCAGCAGTTGTGAGAGGGAAAACCCAGAGGTTGGACTGCTCCTCGACCGGCCGACCGTTCGCCCTCCACGCGATGAGGGTCGCGGCGATCAGGGCGCACGCCAGAAAAGCGAATACGACCGGGCTTGGACCGCGGCCTGTAGGGCGCTGCAAGTCCTCGCGCGCGTACACGGCATGCAGGGCAGCCTCTTTCTCCTTCAGGAGCCGTGACAACTCCCGAACATGGTGCGCCATCTCCTGAAACTCGGCTTCGCCAGCGGAACTGGCCGGAGGCTCAGGCGCCCGGTGCGTTTCCGTTGCCCAGGTCATATCAGTGGCCCCTCAAGTAGTTGACGCCAAGGAGCAATAGAAACCCGCCGATCCAAGGCATCCCGACCCCACACCAGTTGAGTCGCCAATGCCTTCCACTTTCTCTGCTCCAGCCGAACCGTCGAACAAGTCCCGTCACGATGATTGCGCCAATCACAGACGCTATCAAGAATCCGACCGTAACCTCAATATACTCGTCCGAAGTCACGCCGGCGCCGTTCGCGGCGTGTGAGTACTTGGAGCACAACGCATTCGCACTGTGCTCTCCTCGGGCACAAGCAAGAAGTTGGAATAGCGTCTCACACGCCAGTACCGCTCCAGTGATCATAAGATCCCAACCGGCGGCATAGGCATCTTTCGTCCGCCGATCATCGTCCGATCTCATACTGAGCAGGCGAAGACCGATCCCGATTGTCACTGCGACAAGCGGCACGAACACAATTTCGAAGAAGGTCGACCGGAGGAAGTCCGCGAGAGGTCGGAGAATGAGACCTGTACCGTGGCGTGTGGGAGATGTCGTAGAGGCTGAGCGAAAAACAAAAAAGCGGCCCTCCCCTAACACCGGGGAAAACCGCCCTCTCTGTAATTCCAGCCATCGAAACTTTTTCGGTTTCAGGCGCCCAATGGCGCCCAATCCACCTGGCCGG
>Ga0210400_10006140_pt1 | contig 10135 bp, 10 predicted proteins | sample IncBWH26MmetaG_FD_155456 | JGI IMG/M metagenome (GOLD analysis project Ga0210400, IMG submission 155456) | Forest soil microbial communities from Barre Woods Harvard Forest LTER site, Petersham, Massachusetts, United States - Inc-BW-H-26-M | ecosystem: Environmental > Terrestrial > Soil >... | reverse complement strand
ACCAAGGGGAAGGGGGGGCATGATGGGCGCACCGTCTTACGAAGAAGAGGAATTGGTCGCCTACGCCGGGCCGCTGTATCGACAACTCGGAACCAAAGTACAATTCCCAAGTGTAGAGATGACCATAGGCGTCCATCGCCGTGAACGCTCGGACCACTTCTCGGATATCCTTGTCCGATATTCTGTCGACAATCTTACAGCGCTGTAGTTGAAACGGGTTCCTTCGAGGTCTTTGATATGAGCGGTCACAATCCGCACTTCAGACTTCGAGAGTCGGTTCTGAATCATTGTGCCAACAAGAGCGGCACGCTGCGGATTGGTGTCCGTAGTTGCCATATCGGGGCTGGTAATCGCCCTTCGGATGCTGTTCGGCCCGTTCGACGGCCCGTTGCGGGTGAGAATTCCGCTGAACCCGGAAGGTTGGTTTGGACTCGCACTGACGATTCTCTTGGCAACCAAAGACGGTAAAACTGAGCCCGGGGAAAAACCGCAACAGCGGCCAGACGGGTGGTGGAACGCCGCTGCAATTCTGGTATTGGTCGGATTCACCACGATTGCATTTTGGCGAACTCTGCAATTCTACTTTCTGTCGGATGATTTCATACTCGTGAAAATCGACAACACTTTCCACTTCACCATGCGACAATTGTTCACGACGGCTGGTGGTGACGGGTTCTTCCGGCCAATCGGCAACATCTCGCTGATATTGACTTCGACCTATGCTGGTGTGAACCCGATGGCGTGGCACGCTACAGCCTTGGCCTTGCACGTTGCGAATGTGGTTCTGGTGTTCATGCTGGCAACTCGGCTGTGCTCTTCCCGACTTGCCGCACTCTTCGCCGCCGCTCTGTTCGCCAGTCACGGAACCCGCCCCGAAGCGGTGGCTTGGATTGCGGGGCGGTTCGATTTGGTAGCCACGTTCTTTGTGCTGGCGGGATTGCTATTCTTCGTCCGCTCTCATCTTGAAACGGCATCAGTCAGCTACCTCTACAGACTGGCATCGTTGGTGTGCATGATGCTGGCGATTCTTAGCAAGGAATCAGCCTACATCTTCCCGCTCCTACTGGTGCTGTTCCTGATCGCAAAGCGTGACCAATCCCGAAATTGCACCAGCGTTCTGATTCCATTCTTCGTGATGGCAGTTGGACTGTTCGCATACCGCTGGTGGTTGTGCGGCGGCATTGGCGGCTACAGGGACGCATTGACGGGGAAAGCACAAGCTCTGACCTTCGGAGTGAGCACCGTGAAAGCGTTGGGATTACGCCTTTGGACGGCTTTGTACTTCCCGATCAACTGGTGTGTGGAACCGAACGCTGGGATGGCGGCATTGATGGTTGCGTACATCGGAGCACTGGTTTGGCTCACTGTGACCCACCCGGATCGTCGGCTGATGGGATTCTCGTTTGGCTTCGTGATCGTATCCACTCTCCCGCCGCTTCATCTGCTAGGGATCGGGGCGGGCTTGGCCAATTCCCGATTGTTGTACCTTTCGTCTGTGGGGTTCTGTTTAATGCTGGCGGTTGCGACTGACGGGCTGAATCGCCGGGTCCGCTGGATAATCCCAGCCCTCATCCTAGCGTTCAACTTCGCCGCCCTTCAACACAATTTGGATTCGTGGGAATATGGTTCGGAAAAGGCAAAGGCAACTTCCGACGCCGCCCAGACATGCATAAGCCCCGGTGTCGGGCAGATCGTGGTATCCGGCATACCCAGTAGTCTTCGAGGTGTCCCGTTTTTTGCGAACGGTTTGCTTGAAGCCATCGACCTACAGAGGAACGGTGCGCCCTCATCATGACGGTTGGTGGAGTTGATATTCCTCCAAATTCGCAGTCGCTCGTTTGGAATCGGATGACCGAAACCGCAGAGTGCGTGTGTCGTGGCAATCACCTCGGCTATTATGATCGTGCCGGGACGAAAGGGGACTGGTTGCATATTCCACGGCCCGTTGAATGTGCTCGGAGTTAAGATGAGTGTGTAGTTGGCCGATCTCGTCCAATCGGCCAACTACCGGAACGACAACTATGCTTGGAAACATCCGGCGTGTTTGTGCCCATGGGCTGTCGGAGACGAGGCCGGGAATCACGGGCTGGCGGTGGCTGTTATGCCTATTCCTCATCCTTTCGCTTTTCGGTGTCGGATTCGCTCAGACGCCGCAAACCATCAAGATCGTTGCCGTCACCAAGATTGCGGATTTTCAACCCGGACTGACAGCCGGGGAGCCTCAGTTCGATCTTCGTCAATGGATTGGAAGGCGCACAGGGCATCCTCACCGCTATGAAGTTCCCGCTGTCGAATGAATTGAACGGTTGTCAGCGTGCGGATTGATTCGTTACCGGCTCCCACACCGCATTTTTCGGTGGCTATCAACAGATCAACGTCCAGGTGCCGTGGCAAGATCCGACTCCGAAGGTCGTTCAAGTCGTCCAAAACGGCAACGGTTGTGCCAAGTTCAAACTGAAGGAGACCTCACTTGAGCAGAGATCGTGGTTGCGTCAGTCTCGGAGCGTTAGGTTTTGGCGGAGTAAACATAACACGCCGATGCCGATAGTCATGCGGCTCCTACAAGACGTTGGAGAATCACGAGCGAGACGAATTCATGACCAATGCGGCTGCACCCACCAAGCCCAACACGACAGCAGCACTTTGAAGCTGCCTAGACTCTACCTTGTGCGTGTAGCAATGCGATGCGAAGTGTTCGCAGTTGCTATTGAGGAGAGCATACTGCGTGCCGAGGTTGGCATTGGCCGTTGCAAGAATCACTTGTTGATGCTGGACCGAAGCAGGTTGCGCAACGATTTTCAATCGGACGACCTCCACAGAACTCATCCAAGGTCGTAGCCACAACTCTTCCATGTCGCAGCGTGGTATGCGTGACCATGATGGACCATGTGTTCGTCGTCGGGTCGAGTGAAGGTGCCGTCACAATTCCGTGGTGATACAACACACCGTTCCAACTTCTGATCCACATGTGATGATCACGCCGGCCGCAAGCGGCGCCTGCCGGTTGGATACTTTGACAAAAGGGAGAACGGTAAGTCTGATTCAAAAGAGCTTCTCGATCAACCAGAAAGACAGGCACTATGCGAGAACCGTCTATCCAATGGTCCAGGATTCGATCCGCGACGGGATCTTCCTGCCTAGGCGGAGTAGTCCATTGTGTTCGAGACGATTCTGCGGATTTTGGAATGTATGTGCGCAGGAATATGGCGGCTCAGTACGCTGCGACTAAAGCGATAAACTATCCCGCACGTAGCAAGGTGCTCAGAAGATGCAATGCCCGTAAAATGGCCTGCGTGCGTGTAGCCATTACGGAAGGTCTTCGATCACAGCCCTTTGACGATCTCAATCGCCCTGGTCATTTGGTTATCTTGCCCCTCGGCCAGAGCGTCCGGTGAGATTTCGAGGAAGACGTCCGGATCAACGCCATTTCCTTCAAGACTGCGACCTTTTGACGTGAACCAGCCGAAGACAGGCACGCGCAGCCAATAGCCGCCACCGACTCTAAAGTTCGCTGCCCCGAGGACATTGCCGCGCGTTTTCTGGCCGACGATAGGTGCCAGCCGGTTCTCCGCTGCGAAGGCAGCCAGCATCTCGCCGGCACTGTTTGTCCACTCATTAACGAGAAAGACGATCCTGTTGTGAAATGGCTGTTCCCCCAGGCCTTGCGTGAGGAGCATGACGGATTTGTCGCGGAACGCGAAGCGAGCCAATGTGACGAAGAGTTCCGCTCTGCTCCGCGGCATTGGGACGCGTGGGAGTGCCTCTGGATCGTACCCCTTCCGGAGACGTGGAGGCGTGAGGCTGTGGCCGATAGCAATCTGGGCGGGACACATATAGCTAGCCAGACGGGCGAATCCTAAGCTGCCGCCGATATTCCCCCGAAGATCGATGATCAGGCGTCCGCAGCCCTGCTGTTTGAGATCGTGAACCGCGGCATCCAACGCGTTCGCAAATCCCATCCCCATGGCGCCGGGAAAGTACGGAATCTTAAGAAGGCCAATGTTCGATCCGATCTTCGCGTGGATAGGGCTCTTCGGTTCGACGATCGGAGGGCGCTGTTTCGTTCCTTTTCGCTTGGGAACTTCAATCACAATCTTCTTTTGGCTCTCATTGCTGCGGTCGAGAACACCCAACGTGTGAGTATTGCCGATCGCAAAATATGGTGTCGAAGGCGGCTGGCAAGTTGTGCCGTCCACGGCTTCCAGGATATCTCCGGGCCGGATCCCCGCAACGTGGGCCGGTCCGTCTTCAAAAACATCCAGAAACATCCATTTGCGCGCACCATGCAGTTGCACATCCCGCAAACTGGCATTGATCGTATGCTGTGGAAGCAGTTCTATCGGAAGGGAGTGGTAGAAGACGGTATGACTCGTCTTCAGTTCCGCTAGAACCTGGCGTATGCCTGCCTCAAACGCAGTCAGCTCGGCGGCGAGCAATTCCGGAGTTCGCTCATCGACGCGGTTCGTCCACGCGCCGTAATCAATCCCGCCGACATTGATGTGATGCGCGAGAACCAGTTTCTTTATAGACCGCAGAATCTGGGCACGGGTTTTCAAATCCAAGGTCATCTCAGTTATCACCCTCGTTTGGCGACATCGGCCGCCCCGCTGCGCCTTCGATTGTGAAGCCGGCCCACTGGTAAGGAAGAGCCTTGCGCCCGAATGTCCGCAGCATGTCACGTTTGGCGGCCGTCAGAGCGGACGCTGCAGACCCGTTCGCCGACAAGTGCGCGTAGAAGCGCTTCATGAGAAACAAAGACGAACTGTCGTCAATCTGCCAGAGCGTGGATATCACCGTTCGCGCCCCAGCCAGAAGGAATGCTCTGGACAAGTTCGCGATGCCCTCCTGCCCCTGTAGCGGGCCGACGGCGGTATCGCAAGCCGAAAGGACTACCAGATCAGCATCGAACCGGAGTTGAACAATTTCTGACGCCTGCAGGAACCCGTCTTCACCGGCCAGTTGGTCGCTCAGAAGCACCAAGGCCGCTCGATCTGGAAATGTGGAATCTGCAAACCCGTGAACAGCGAGATGAATGACGCGGTATTCCGCTGAGACCGCGGCTTTGAAGGCGGCTTCGGTCGCTGATGTACCTAACAATAACTTGGTTTCGTTCTTGGGAAACGTGGCTTGTGCTATCAGCACTTCGTCCGCTGAAGACGGGAGATCGACGAACCCTTTCTGATCGTACCCCCGCGTGAGACCAGACCTATTCATTGGACTCCGTGAATACTGAATTCCTCCAATCGCAAGAAGCGCCTTATGCCGTGTCGAGGGACGCTGCCTCTGCTCTGTCAACAAGTAAAAGGCGGTTGCGGAAGGTGAGTAGATGACTGTTCGGGTTTCTGCGACATAACGCCCGGACACCTCTCTGAGCCCGTCGAACGGTACGAGATGTAGCTGGCCATCGCGAACAATAATGAGACTCTCTTTTTGAGCCACCTCACGGATCGGGAGAACGAGCGCGTCGTACAGGCTACGCGCTTCGGTCGCAGCAGGTAATTTTGCTTTTACAGCCTTAAGATAAGCGACGACAAGTGCCTCCATCAAAGTCTTACTTCCCAAACGCACAATGCGAGACCCGTTTCTTGAGATCGTTAGACAATAAGAACTGGGATCCGCGATCACATATTCTAGGAGCACGGTAGACGGAGGAAGGGCCCGCTGAATCTGCTCCAGCGCGACAGTCTCCCTTGACTTTGTCTTGAGGACACCCACCCCGGGGCCTATCCAGCGGGTCTGCTCCATCATGAAAATCTGATCGCGAAGACTGCGTACTTCATCTGTCGATCGTGCCGCCATCAGCTTCAGTCGCAATTGGGAGACTCCCCGCTCAGCATTCTTGGCGGTGGGAGGAGCTACCGATCCCGCCGCCAGGAGATCGGCAGCTACACGCCCTCGAACTTGTTCAATAATGGCGTAGGCTTTCTCCGGGTCGTTAAATCGCTCCGCAATCAGCGCGAAATGTTGCGAATAGATTTGGCTGGATGCCGTGATCACCGCCGTCTTCTCCAAAGCTGTTGAAACATTGCCGATCATGGAATCGAGGAAGGCCTCTGCACGGTCGTATACGCGATCTGCTTCGGAATACCTACCTCGGGCAACCTGAAGTTCGGCGAGTGCTTGCAGGCGCTGGGGAACCGACCAAACATCTCCGCTTGCTTGCGTGGATGCAGCCGCTAAATCTGCGGACTGTTCCGCTGCTTCTAGGTCGCCGTCCGCACGGTGAATTTCGGCGGTTCTACCGTACACCTCAGCGAGAAGGCGCGTCAGGCCCTCGGCCTTGCCAAGAGCGGTGGCCAGTTCAAGTTTTGACAAGGCCGTTTTGTGATCCTGTCGAGCGCCCGCGACATCAGCGGCAAGAACCAGCGCGTTCGCCTCGTGTACGGTTCTGCGAGTCTCCCGGGCGCGCGCCAGAAGGTCCTCGATTATCTGCTGAGCCGTATCAAATTGCCTCAGGCCGATCAAAGCATCTAAACGAAATTCTTGTGCTGCAAATTGATAGCCAGAGTCTGGGACCGCGCTTGCGACGCTGATCGCTTTCTCAAGGTATGGGAGAGCCTGCTCATACATCTTGGACAGTACCAACCCATTTCCGAGGATCGTCAAAACTCTGATCTGAGCACCCACGTCCCCGGCGCTTGTTGCCTCCGCTAGCGCCGTACGTACATCGTTTCCAGCGGTTTCGAGATCGGCATCATAGAAAGCTGCTATGCCCAGTTGTGCGAGGGCGCGGTACTGCCATTTGGTATCTCCCAAACCCAGAGCCAATGTCTTTACCTGTTGCCAGTCCTGACGCATCGCTCCCGTATTGATTTCGGTGTCAATGTCTCCTTTGACTATGAAGCAGAACATCCGGAGCTCCTTGTCATTCTGGAGAAGAGGATTGTCCTCTAGCGCTTCTGCAAGCTGAGCGGACACAAGTGGCAATGTTTGCTGGTCACGCTCTATGTTTGATCGGATGCGACCAAGCTTGGCATAAAGCGCGTTTCGTTGATCGCCAGCACGAGCAAACAGCTGTTCTGATTCCGCAAATGCCGGCGCGGCGTCGGCCCAGTTATAAAGATCAGCAAGATGAAGCGCTCTGACGAGCAGCTCCTTTGCCTGAGACTGCTGAGCCTCAACATATGAGCTGCAAATGATCAGAAGCACCATCGGACGCAACAAACCAAAGACTCCCCTGAACATGCCCGCAGACTGGGAAATGACCCTCCGTTTCTCCTGTTTCATGCAAGCAACAGTCATGTTCATGTCGCTCACTCCACGAGCACAGGAAACGTTCGCCAGCTCAGTCTCGGCGGCCGAATCATCAAGCTAAGGCTGGCTCGGGATACGGCAGTGAGATCAAGATCCACTTCTAGCGATGTGATGCCGTCGTTCAATCGCCCCGCGGTACGTATATCTTTAAGTACCGTTCCGGCAGGACCTTGCAGTCGAAACGCGTATTCCCCGGGTTCCATTCCAACGGGCAAAAGGAAGCGGACGTGAAGCACTTTCGCTGGAAGATGTATTCTGTTCGCTGACTCTTTCGCCTCCTCGCCGCGGGTCGGGGAGAAGGAAGCCAAGTTTACAGTTATCGCAAGCGGAGCGATAGAGGGACGAGACTGCTGCGTCGCGACCGGAGGATTCGGTTCTGCTCGGTGCTCCTGCGAAATGCTGGGCTCGCCGCGCCCGCTAACATAATGCTGAACAAGTCGCACGGCTGCGAATAAGACGGCGAGTACAATCAAGGATGCTGCTGTTACCTGGATCCTGCGCACAAGGAGCGACATACGGCGCAGCCGGCCGTACTCTTGGAAGCAAGGAGAGCAGCGAACAACGTGCGAAACCGGGAGCTCATTCAAACTGAGGTGCCTATCTCGATAGGCCATCGCTCGTAAGGAAGAGAAATTCGGACACCCTTCGCGGGTGGGATTTGGAAAGGAACTCTTGGAGTAGATCTTTCCAAGGGCGACAACGTTCCTCACCTGTTTGGCGGACACGGATTGTTTAGGTTCAGTCATCAGAATCTCATTCGCCGCCAGGCGGTTTCAATCGGGATTCGTGGTAAGCCCGGAATCGATTCAAGGCTTTATCAATCTTCTTGTGGAACTGGACCTCAGCGCTATGAGCATCGGCATATCCCATCAGCCTAGCGATAGATCGCCAGTCGTAGTCCAAGAGACGAAGGTCGTACATCGTTCGTCCATGCTCATCCATACAAGCACGAAGAACTTCAGTTCGTTTGGCATCATCGAGTCGGCGGTCCAAGTCATTGGATACCGCGCCGGCCAGCCGCTCAAGATCTGCATTACGCACGTAGGCGGTGCGCTGGTTTTTCCGAAGTCGGCGAACCGACTCCCGAGCAACCGACCTTAAAAGATAAGCTTCGAAGAATTGAATAGATTGCAGGTTACCCATCGCGCGCGATGCTGAATCAACGGCGGCTTCAAGAATCTCCGCAGCCTCAGTATCCTCAGCGAGATAGCGAATTACCACCAGCCGCGCCCGTTCCCAAACCCGATGCGCCGCCTCGATCAATCTGTGATCGACCACGTTCCCGAGGCTGTCTGGGTTTCGAATCCACAATCTCGTCTGTGCGTCGTTCCGCTGATTCATGGAAGCCGCCGGCTGCCGGATCGAACGATCTTATCCAATATATAAGAGGATTTGAGGGAAAAAAAGCTCACCCGAATGCAAAGTCTGCTTAAATTATTTCGGCGCTCGAAGCCAGCACGCTGCTGAGCGACGCGCGGTTGAGCTTTCCAGTTTTCAAAAACTCTTCTCCTTAGGAGGCCTCCCCCAGCCTGCGCGGGTGAGGACCCGTCATGGCATACGTCAGGTTGCTACGGCTATCCAGCCAGTTTCTCGTTCGAAAATCGATCTCTACTCAACATCCGCCAAGCTTAAGCTCCAGTTCATCTCTGACAGAAACCTTCGCCACCACTACCAGGAGCCTCAGTAGCCAAGGGGCCCGGCTCCTATTGCTGGACGTGATCCGGAGCTGCGCCGCTCTCGGCCGGGCAGTTGCTTTGAATAAGATCACAAATCTCCCGGCCGGTTTTAAGCGTTCTGAATGCCTTTCACCTTCTCGCCTATTGGGGAGCTATTGATGAGCACAAAACGTGTCGCAAAGGAAAGTGCCGACTGGAGTAGAGAACTAGGGCTTATTCTGTTGGACGGCATCGAGGACAATGAACAAGGGAAACAACTGGCATATGACCGCGTGAAGGGTCTGCACCCACCGCCACAAGGGAAGCACCGCTATCCCAAGGATTTTGAGAAGTGGTTGGCCAAGATCTTTGAGAAACCATCAGAGGATGAGGTACCTGCATGGGTGTCCTTGGAATTCTGGCAGCAGGAAGTTGACAAGGTTCTGATCCAGGGAATCTTCGCTCGGAACGTAGTGAAAGATGACGTGGTGGATCGGGTCCACTCGGTCTGGCCAAAGCTTTCGATCTCATGGCTTGGCGCCCGCATGGAGGAAGTCGCGCGGACAGGGCTTCCGCGCTGGATGGACAATGCGTTCTGGGCGGCCGAAGTCGATCCAATTCTGCTCACCGGCATCCAGCAGATCGGCCAATGCAAACGCGAAGCGGTTGATCTGGTGCTGCGGATGCTCCCACAGTTACGCGTCGACATGATTTGGGATCGTCTCCGACGACTGCAAAAACAACGGACGGGGGAGGACTTGAAGGCTCTGGTGCCGGGATTCGCGGCGGCGAACGGTTGCAACCCGCAGCCGACGCTGGCCGACGGAGAAGCCGATTCGAGCGCCGCGGCGCAAGCGGTCCTGATGGCGGCGCCTTCAAAAATAAACCCAAGGTTCTGGCGCACAGAGGTCGACCCGATCTTGCTCGGGGGAATTAGAACCGCGAACCGATTGGAGCGCGAAACAGTTGACAGGGTCCTGCGTAAGTTTTCCGAACTGCGGATCGGCACAATTTGGGCGCGTCTTCGACGCCTACAGGAACAACGAAAAGGAAACGGACACACAGGCCCACCGTTTCGATGGACAAATGAATTGGATGAACGGCTGATCCACATTCACGAAGAAGCGGGTTTAAGCGCAGCCGTGTCGGGTGTTCAGAGCCTAACCGGCTGGCCACGAAAGGCCATCTTACGGCGGGCCCATAAATTGGGGCTCCCCACCCGACCT
>Ga0210400_10006139_pt1 | contig 10136 bp, 12 predicted proteins | sample IncBWH26MmetaG_FD_155456 | JGI IMG/M metagenome (GOLD analysis project Ga0210400, IMG submission 155456) | Forest soil microbial communities from Barre Woods Harvard Forest LTER site, Petersham, Massachusetts, United States - Inc-BW-H-26-M | ecosystem: Environmental > Terrestrial > Soil >... | reverse complement strand
CCTGGCAGCGGAATGCGCCTGCTTAGATAGCGACGCGGGCGAGGCGGCGCTGTGGCCTTCTCTTTTCAGAGCGCGGCTCGTCGCGCGAGAACGCTTGGCGGACGGCCTACGACGCGAATGGCCTTGTCCTTTACGATAATCTCGTTCGGCTTGCTTGCTGGTTTTCGCCGAAACCTTGCCCGCGCGGGGAGCTTGCAACTTTACCCCGGCCCGCCGCGCCTTTGAGAGGCCGATCGCAATCGCCTGTTTAGTAGAACTCGCGCCATGCTTGCCTTCGCGAATGTGGTGTATTTCCTCTCGCACGAACTCTCCGGCCTGTGTGCTGGGTGATTTGCCTTCGCGGGCATCCTCCTGAGCGCGCTCGATGGTTTCCTTTTCAGGCATGCGTACCTCCTATTCCAGTACGCTAATTGGGCCCGAGAGTGGCAGGAATCGACGATATTCTGTATTCTTAGGGGCCCTTTGCCGTAATGTTATGCAGCCCTCGGCTTATTGCATAGCTGCTGATAGTAGTCGCGACCGCGCTCATACCCGCGGGTGAAGGGTTCGGCTAGCTCGACTCCAGGATACTGACGCTCGAGGTCTTCGATTTGAGCTGTCATCTCGCCGTACACTTGATCGTATTCCTTACAACGCGTCCGAGCGTGGAGCGCGGACTCGAAGCCGAGTCGATAAAACTTCTCGTCTTTCCCGAAGTTCTTCCCGAGAGCCGAATAGCGCTCGTTCTCGGCGTCACGCAGACCAATCCACCATTGTTCGCGGGCCGTGTCCACCGCTTCTGCTCCTTCCGCGTTCAACAATTCGCGGAAGCGTGAGGCTTCAGCTTCGTCGTCGGACAGGGCGATCACCACGGTGCGGCCTTGGCGTAGAGCATCTTCGTAAACGAACAATTCGTCTTCCGGAAGCCCCTTGGTCATAGAATCTTCCAATTTCCCCCCAGCAGCGGCGCCGATACCAGCTCCAGCAGCGCCCAGGAGTGCGGAACCCAACAAGCCCATCGCCGTGATCAGTCCTACGCCGGGAATTGCCGCCATAATCAAAGCCCCTCCCGAGAGCCCGGCGGACCCTCCGAGAACAGCGCCGATCGCCTTCCCCATACCGGGTTGCTCGCCGGCAACCGCGGGAACGGATTTAATCCCTGTCTCTGTCTTTTCCGGGGTCAACAGCGTAATCCGGTCTTGTGGCAGACCGGCGGCCTGCACTTCGGCCAAGGCGCGCTCCGCGTCCAATCGCGAACGAAACACTCCGCTCACAGTTTTCATGTTGTCCCATCCTTTCCTACTTCTCAGTCTCTAAGAGTCAACCTCTTCCTTCGGGTTGCATCCAAGCTTTTCAAGGTGTCCAGTGATTCGAAAACTAAAGTCTGGTCGGTACCGGCTCTACTCCCGCAAGAAGAATCCGAAAACCGGCCGCCGGCGTAACCTCGGGACGTTCGGTACCAAGAAGGGCGCGCAAGCTCACGAGCGCGCCGTGCAATATTTCAAGCACCACTAAATCTCCAACACCGCGGCGACCGGGCCCAAGTTTGGATGTAACGGGGCGTTGACTTGTTGTCTACGAATCCCCTAAGCCGCTCGCCTCTCGCCGGCCAACTGCGCCACCTTTTTCAAATCGTTTACGAATGCGCGCATCTGCAACTCTCGAGCCTTGGAATCGGGTGCCCGGAGTATCGACGATGGGTGTACGGTCGCGGTTACGTAAGGGGCGAGTGAAGACTCGACCAGTTGCCCACGCTGGCGGTTCACGCTGAACGTTCTTCCCAATAGCGACTGCGCGGCAGTCGAGCCCAGGCAGACGAGGATCTCCGGTCTGACTACCCGCAGTTCGGCATCAAGCCAAGGGCGGCACGCCTGAATTTCCGAATAGCGCGGCTTCTTGTGAATGCGCCGCTTGCCCCGTTCGGACGGCGTCCACTTGAAATGTTTCACCACATTCGTTACGTATACTTTTGTGCGGTCGATGCCAGCCTCAGCCAACGCCTCATTCAAGAGTTTTCCCGCTGGCCCGACAAAAGGATGTCCCGCCCGGTCCTCTTGATCTCCGGGCTGCTCTCCGACGAACATGATCTTCGCCTTCGAAGCTCCTTCGCCGAAGACTGTTTGTGTAGCGTTCTTCCAGAGGTCGCAGGCCTTGCAGCTGGCTGCAGCTTGCCGCAGTTCCGCGAGGGTGTTAGCGGTGGCGCCCATGGGAGCCGCACTGGCTGTACTAACTCGCGATCGCTTAGACCCGTTGCTGGACATTCTTTTCACCGCTCAACCAACGACATCCTTCAACAGCCGAAGTTCGTCCCGGATTAATCTCGGCAACAAGAACTCAGCGCGAATCTTGGACTGACCAGCGCGTCCGAAACTCTCGGCAGCCTCTGAATCTTCGAGCAAGACCATCAGTTTGGCGGCGCAGTCTTCCACGCTCTCTACTAGATAGTTCTCGTATCCCGCGGGAAACTGCATGGGAATACCACCGACACGGCCTGCCACGACTGGCTTTCCCTTCCAGAATGCTTCGGCGACCACTAGGCCGAAGCCTTCTCGAATAGATTTCTGCAGAACCACATCTGCACCGCGCTGGAAAACGTTGACTTCCATGTTCCCGACCCCGGTCATATTCGTAAAAACGTAAAGATCCGGATCGTTGATTGCTTCCGCATTGATTTTGTCCAATACCGCCCAGCCTTCGGGATCATCTCCCGCCATGGCGCCTACCATGGCGAGTTGTACTCCGGGTATTTTCTCCTTCACCAACTGGTAGGCGCGGATTACTCCCAGCGGGTCTTTCCAGGGATCGAAGCGGGAGACTTGCAGTAACAAGGGCCGGTTCACATCAATGCCCATCTCATCGATAGCGCGGCGACAAATCTCCCGAGGCAGATCCATGTTCTTGGTGGACAAAGGATCGATGGCGGGAGGAATGAAGACAACTCGATCCAGTCCGAGATCCGCAGGCCGGAAGGCTTGCATGGTGAAGACTGCCCCGTCGTATTCCTCGACATAGGGACGCAGAAATCCCCAAACCTCCGCGTTGGGTTGGGAGCTATCAATGTGACAGCGCCAAATCCATTTGCGTTTGTGCTTAGGGTCCTTGAAGTGCCGCAGGGCCGCGGGTTGCGGGTCGTGTACGACGAAGACGTCGTAGTCTTCTTGCAGCATGTCAGCACTGATTCGATTGTGTTCGAGATAAGCTTGTTTTGCCGCGGCTGTGAGCCTTAGCTCCGCTCCTTGAAGAGCATTGTGAAAACTCTTGGTGATGGTGAAGAATTCCTTGTCGCCGAAGATTAGCCGCCAGTCGACATTGAGTTCGAGTGCAAGATAGATCGGGAGCATCCGGCTGAGCAGTTCTGCCACTCCGCCACCAGTCGCGGTGGCATTGACTTGACAGATTCTTAGCCCTTGCAAGTCCTTGCTGAGCGAGCGGATTTCATCGATTAGATCATCGCCCACCCAAGCGCGATAGTCCTCGACGTTAGATTCCCAAGAGGAATGGCGCCCGACGGCTACTCTCGGGAGCGGATTGAGTTGTTGAACACTAGAAGGCATGTCGGATAGATCGTTACCGTTTGGCGACCACTCTTTTCAATAGTAAGCCGACCAATATGATGCACACTCTTGGCCATGAGAACGCATCCCAATCTGTGCAAGGAGGTCTGATGACTACCGCGAACAAGAAATGGGTGGCGAAAGTGACGACAGATTCGACTCATCCACCAGCGGGATTGTTTACCAAGGACGCCAGCACAATCGCGCGGACCATGGCTTCAAGGAAGGTGCCGCCGAAGGGTCCCGGTTCGGGTATGCGAATGCTTACCTACTTCATAAATCGGGCCGGGCGCGGGCTTACTGCGACGCGGCGCGCAAAACTCGAAAAGGCGAAGTCCTTACTTGCCAAGAAGATTGAGCGGCAAAAGACATCTTAAACAGATCAGAGGTGAGGCCGTCTGAGCGCGCTGGCGTGTCCTTGGATGGCCAAGGCATACAAGATTCCGCTTATCCGGGAAAAACTGTATTGCGACCCTTCCCAGGAAAGGCTCACACTTTGGTCCAGAGATCCTCTAATCGGGGAACTCCGTGGGATTATGTAATTCCAAAGTTGCATATGTCCCTACGTCGAAGAACTTGGAGGTTTCGCATGCGATATCTGCTACTAGTTTCAGTGGTGTTGTTCGGCGCTTCCTGGGTGGCGGCGCAAAGTGACTCAGGCCAAGGCAACCAGACCATGCGCTCGGGCGCGGGTACCGAAATGAGTGTACAGGGCTGTCTGCGTGGTTCGGGTGGAAGTTACACTCTGACAGACGCGAACGGAAATACCTTTCAAGTCACTGGAGACACGGCGAAGCTGAGCGAGCATGTTGGCCACGAAGTAAAAGTCAGTGGGACCGCAAGTTCCGCATCCCCCACACCAAGTGGTGCTTCGGGTGGAACCATGGGACAAGCCGGCAGTACTCCTCAACAAGCGATCGAAGTCAGTTCCCTTAAGCACATCTCCAAGACTTGCAAAAATAGCGGCACGGCGCCCTAATGCTGCAATTGGAATGAGCCCAGCCATCCACGGCTGGGCTTCTCCATTTCGACAGTAATTACTCCGTCCAGTCCTAACCGTTCAGATATAACGCATCAGTTAATACAATATTCACCGTATTGCACGTTCGTCGATTTTTGTCTTTCATGTGGAAGGCTCGTTGCCTTCTAAGAGGACCTATGGACAAGCGCGCAAGCCGACCACCAGATACAACAGACAACTGGAGATGTCTGGTCGAAGCCGCCATTTTTGAGACAAACCCTAACGATTTGTCCCGGCGCATTCAGGAAGCCCAAGATGCAATCATGGATCACATAGAAGATTCGTTTCAGACTGCGAGCCTGTCGGAGCGCCAGTCGATGATCAATGCAATGAATTCTTTACGGGAGCTACGGCGGCTAGTCCAAACGCAGCCGCAAATCGGGCCAGACATTGGAAGTTTGACGGATGCGTAGAGTTTGCTTCCGCAGATCGCGGCATTGTGCCCGAGGGGAGTCCGGTGGATGTTTATGGGTCGCCTCAACGAGGTTCCATGACCTACTTGCCACTTTCGTCATGCTGGCTTTGCCCAGGTCTGGACGAGTCCTCTGGTCCTCACATAACTGATAATCCCAACCGCTGTGCTTGCGGTTGCTCTAATCTGGTTTCATTGGCTCGCGTCTTAGGGGGTGGACGGGATTCGTCCCTAACAGAGAAGCGACTGATGGCGAAGATTGAGAGCGGCTACCTGGAATTGGTTCCCGGAGCAGGTCTGGGCTTGGTGTCGTCTGCACATCGCGCTGAACAGTGCGGGTGATCGTGCGAGACTTGGTCAGGAAACTGCTAGCTTCCTGCCGCGAATCCGCCCATGTGTGCCATCGTCAGGCGCAAGAATTTGTGAGGATTGACCGGAGTGTCATTGATACGGACTTCGTAATGTAGATGTGGACCTGTGCTGCGACCGCTTAATCCCACATATCCAATGGTGTCCCCTCGGCGGACGTACTGCCCAGGAACAACCGCATAGCTGGCAAGGTGCCCGTAGCGGGTGGTAATTCCGTGGCCGTGGTCCAAGGCGATAGCCCGCCCGTATCCGCCCATGAAGTCGGCGAATGTTACAACGCCATCGGCGGGAGCTACAACCGGCTGGCCGTAGGAAGCCGATATGTCGATACCGCGATGAAAGGCGCCCTCACCGTTGAACGGATCAGTTCGCTCTCCGAACGATCCGGTTACCGGACCTTCTACCGGCCAAAGGTTCGGCGCGGAATTAGCCCGTAGCCAGTCGGCCGTGGTTGCATTCCGGGTAAGGCCGAGAGAAATGCCGGTCGCGGCGGCACCGCTCAATGCAGTGTCCTTTAGTGCATAAAGGCGGTCGAGCGAAGAACTTACTTGCGAGTCTTGGACGTGATCCGACGATTCCGGTTCCAGCGCAGGGTTCGATTTCAAACCGTAGAGTGAAGAAACTTCGCTGGCCAACGAACCCAGCGACGCCACTTGAATGTCTCTTTCCTGGGCTACCTGTTCCAGACGCGAATAGCGGTTTTTCAACGCATCTTTCTGGGTTCGCAGCTCGTTATAGTGCGAGACCTTCAGCAGCATACGCATATAGGAACTGGCAATTCCCGTAAGGCTCAATGCCCCTATTGCCGCCCCCACAATCAATACGTACAAGTAGTGGACCGGAATGGGAATCTTGCGGAGCTGGCCATCTTCGCCCCTGGCCACGAAAAGTATGTAGAAACGCTTACGCAATATGTTCCCTTCGTCGAGTATAGGATCGAGCGTCACGGCAGTGTTCACCGCGTTGACCCTTAACAGCCTGATCCCCGTTGTCGCTCCGCCCTACCGGAACCAGGATCAGCCCGAATCCAATGTGCCTGCAATCCTAACCGCATGCGGCACTTAGCTCGGCCAGAGTTGTCTTGGAAGCAGCTTCGCAACGGTAACAAAGTAGGCTCCCCGCTGTCAACGACCGAGGACACAGTCCCAGGTTACGGAAGACAGGCGGAACGCGGTACTTCGGCAGGTTACGACCGGGCAAATTCCTGCGGTACAAAGAGCAATCCAGCGCGGATGGCGGCCCTACACCCATGAGTCGCCAGTCCAGGCCGGGAACCTAAGGCTTCCTTTAGATGGGTTTGAGCCCAAAAGTCGTTGCCCACGTGCAGGGTTTATCGACCGGATTCCCTTAGCCAACCTAGGCTGTATATTAAGCCTTTTGGGAAATCGGGTGCATTTTGCCTTACGCCGAGAAGTTGTTGATCTCTCGAATTCGCGATCGGGCCGCACAAAGAAAAGGCGTCCCAACGGGAATCGGAGACGATTGCGCGGTCCTGCAAATCCCCGCGGGTCATCAGATGCTGGTTACTACCGATTTCAGCTTGGAGGGGGTTCATTTCCGGCGTGAGTGGCATCCCGCCGAAGTCGTCGGCTATCGCTGTCTAACTCGGGGCCTCAGCGACATCGCTGCCATGGGCGGTAACCCGATCGCGGCATTCCTGTCTCTCGCCCTCCCTAAGTCCCTGCCGCAGTCCTGGGTTAACCAGTTCCTGAAAGGCCTGCTCAAGCTGGCGGATAAGTTCAATCTAAGTCTCGCCGGCGGAGATACAGCCCAATCTACCGGCGGAATTCTGGCGGACATTGTCGTCGTCGGATCGGTCCCCAAAGGCAAGGCCGTCCGCCGCGCAGGCGCCCGCGCAGGCGACCGCATCTACGTGACAGGCTCCCTCGGAGGCTCCGCCGCGACGTTGAAATTACTGTTTTCCGGCAGGAAACTGAGACCTACAGATTTTCCCGGCCACTTCCATCCCACTCCTCGAATCGATGTGGGTCAATACCTGAGGGGGAAAGGTCTTGCCTCCGCGATGATCGATCTCAGCGACGGCCTCTCCACCGATCTCGCGCACATCTGCGATGAGAGCGGCGTAGGGGCGGAGATACAGGCTCCAGCCATTCCCCGCGCCAGCATCGGGAAACCAGCCCGCGAAGTCGAACTGCCATCCGCACTGAATGGAGGGGACGACTACGAACTGCTTTTTACCGCCCGTCCTGCCAAGCGCCTCCCCACCCGAATCGCAGACCTTCCGATCACGCAAATCGGTCACATCACCAAGGCTAAGCACATCGTACTGGTGAATGAGGACGGCCTGGGCTCCGAACTCCGTCCAAAAGGTTGGGAGCACTTCAAGCCCTAGGCCTGGAAATAGATTGTGCGGCGGCTGGTTTACGACCAGTCCGCTCGAGCGAAGCTCGATATCCCGTTTTGCAGCATGTGACTTTCGTGCTACCCCAGCCTCTTCTTTAAGTGTTACCCACCGGCCAACCGGGCTAATGTAGCTCTATGTCGTTCCCAAAATCCGTTCCACTTCTGATCGCCTTTTGTGTGTGTCTAAGCTTCACGCCGGCCGCACATTCAGTATCCGTGCCCTCGCCGGCCAGACCCGCCGTCAACAATGAGTTCGTTCAAAAACAATTCGGATCGACTTGCTCCCTCATCGGAATCGATCCCCTCATCGCGGATTTGGACAGCGATGGCATTGAAGACATCGTGATCCCGGCCCGCTGCACCAACCCAATGATGGATCAGGTTGAAAATGCCTTCGTAGTCGTCGATCCCTACAATAGTTTCTTCGGCTACGGCAATCCCAAGGTGACCACACAATTTGCCTCGGAAGACCCAGACCGCCGCGGCTACTCACTGCTCCTGATTCACGGAGCAGGCCCTGATGCGTGGTACTCCGCCACGCCTAAAGCGAAGTTCGTCATCGTGAATCTCCCCTTCAAGCAGGTCGTAGTGAAAAAGATGGCGATAAAGAAAAAGAAAGCGATCATGGGAATCTTCACCGAAGAAACCGGCGGCGATCAGGCAACCTCCGTGATCTTCTGGGACGGCAAAAGATATAAATATCAACCCCTCGGCTCCAGCATGGAGTAATCCCACGTCGAATCATGTGGGGACAGCCGTCCTCGGCTGTCCGGCCGAGCGAAGCTCGCCAGTCGCATAGTGTGCGTGGTCACCAATACTGGTCTGCGCCGCAATTCCTGCCCCGCCAACCGGCTATAATTCTCCCGCCATGAACCTCGAACAGAAACTTGCAGAACTAAAGAAACGCGATCACCTCGCCGAAGACGGCGGCGGCGAAAAGCGCCGTGAACGGCAACACAAAGAAGGCAAAATGTCGGCCCGTGAGCGCATCGACTTCCTCCTCGATGAAGGCACATTTGAAGAGACCGACAAACTGGTCACGCATCGCTGCAACGATTTCGGCATGGCCGAGCAGAAGATTTACGGCGACGGCTTTATCACCGGATACGGCCGCATCGAAGGCCGCCTCGTGTTCGTCTTCGCGCAGGATTTCACCGTATTCGGCGGCTCACTCTCTGAGGCCAACGCAGCCAAGATCGTTAAGGTCATGGATCTAGCCGCCAAAATGGGCGCGCCAATGATCGGCCTCAACGATTCAGGCGGCGCAAGAATTCAGGAAGGGGTCATGTCGCTAGCCGGCTACGCCGACATCTTCCTCCGCAACACGCTTTACAGCGGCGTAATTCCGCAGGTTTCCGCCATCATGGGCCCGTGCGCCGGAGGCGCGGTTTACTCACCCGCGATTACCGACTTCATTCTCATGGTCGACAAAACCTCCTACATGTTCATCACCGGCCCGGATGTAATCAAAACGGTCACCCACGAGGAAGTCACAAAAGATCAACTAGGCGGCGCCGAGACACACAACGAAACCTCGGGGGTAGCCCACTTTAAAGCCCACGACGATGCTGAGTGTCTATCGATGGTCCGCGAACTTCTAAGCTTCATGCCGTCCAATAATCTCGACGACCCACCTCGCAAGCCCTGCACTGATCCCATTGACCGAGCCGATTCCGCGCTAGATAAAATTGTCCCCGATCAATCGAATCTGCCGTACGACATCAAAGACGTAATCCACACGGTAGTGGATGACGGATACTTTTTCGAAGTCCAGGAGCACTACGCAAAAAACATAGTCGTAGGATTCGCCCGCCTGAACGGAAAACCCGTTGGAATCGTAGCCAACCAACCCGCATTTCTGGCCGGCACGTTGGACATCAACGCCTCCATCAAAGGGGCCCGCTTCGTCCGCTTTTGCGACTGCTTCAACATCCCGCTGGTAACCTTCGAAGACGTCCCCGGATTCCTCCCCGGGACCAATCAGGAATACGGAGGCATCATCAAACACGGCGCCAAGCTGCTATTTGCCTTCGCCGAAGCGACGGTCCCAAAGGTGACGGTGATAACCCGCAAAGCTTATGGCGGAGCGTATTGCGTCATGGCCTCGAAACACATTCGCACGGATGTGAACTACGCCTGGCCCACAGCAGAGATCGCTGTCATGGGCCCAGAAGGCGCAGTGGACATCGTCTACAAGCGCGAACTGGAGAGTGCTGAGAACCGTGAAGCAGTTCGTCAAAAGAAGATCGAAGAATTCCGCGACCGCTTCGCCAACCCCTATGTAGCCGCCGACCGCGGCTTCGTCGACGCAGTAATCCAGCCCCGTGAAACCCGCAAAAAACTAATCCAAGCTCTGGAAATGTTAGAAACAAAGCGAGACAAGAATCCCCCAAAGAAACACGGAAATATCCCCTTGTAAATCTTGGGTGGCGGCGGC
>Ga0210400_10006138_pt1 | contig 10136 bp, 9 predicted proteins | sample IncBWH26MmetaG_FD_155456 | JGI IMG/M metagenome (GOLD analysis project Ga0210400, IMG submission 155456) | Forest soil microbial communities from Barre Woods Harvard Forest LTER site, Petersham, Massachusetts, United States - Inc-BW-H-26-M | ecosystem: Environmental > Terrestrial > Soil >... | reverse complement strand
GCGGCGGGCACTGGACGCGCACCGTGGTCTTCGGCCCCGACGGGCGCATGTACGTCTCGGTGGGCTCGTCCTGCAACGTCTGCCGCGAGTCCGACAAGCGCCGCGCCGCCATCCTGCGCTTCAACGCCGACGGCTCGGGCGAGCAGCTCTTCTCCACCGGCCTGCGCAACGCGGTGGGGCTGGCCATCCACCCGGCCACCGGCGCGCTCTGGGCCACCGTGAACGAGCGCGACTGGCGGGGCGACGATCTGCCGCCCGACTACGTGACCGAGGTGCGCGAGGGCAGCGTGCACGGCTGGCCGGACTGCGTGACGGTGCGCGGCCGCCCGCAGGCGGACACGAGCTTCGCGAAGGGCGCCGCGTGCGACAAGGTGGCGCCGCCTAGCGTGGAGCTCCAGGCGCACTCCGCGCCGATCGGGCTGGCCTTCTACACCGGCACCCAGTTTCCGGAGGAGTACCGCGGCAGCCTCTTCGTGGCCTATCGGGGCTCGTGGAACCGCACGCTGCCCACCGGCTACAAGATCGTGCGCATCCGCTTCCGCGACGGGCAGCCCACCGGCTCTCCCCTCGTGGAGGATTTCGCCACCGGCTGGCTCGAGGGCACCTCGGCGTGGGGCCGCCCGGTGGATCTGGTGGTGGGGCGCGACGGCGCGCTCTACCTCTCCGATCAGGGCTCCGGCCGCATCTACCGCATCACCCACCGCCCGTGACCCATATCGACCTGTCCCCGCCCGCGGCCGCCCGCGCCTCCCGCGTGCCGGGCGCGAGCCTGCGCTGGGCGATGCTGGGCGTCATCTTCCTCACCCGCACCTCGCTGGGCTTCCAGTTTCAGTCCATCGCCGCGCTGACTCCGTTCCTGGTGCCGGCCTTCGACCTCAGCTACGCGGAGGTGGGCCTGCTCATGGGCCTCTTCATGCTCCCGGGCGTGGTCATCGCGGTGCCGGGCGGCCTGCTCGGCCAGCGCTTCGGCAGCCTGCGCGTGGTGGTGGCGGGCCTCGGCCTCATGATCCTGGGCGGCATGATCGTCTCCTATAGCGCCGGCCTCCACACCGCCGCGTTCGGGCGCGCGATCGGCGGAGTGGGCGGGGTGCTGGTGAATATCCTGCTCGCGCGCATGGTGGCCGACTGGTTCCGCGAGCACGAGCTGCAGACCGCGATGGGCCTGATGCTGTCGGCGTGGCCATTCGGCATGGCGCTCGCGCTCGTCATCCTGGGCCACCTCGCCGCCGCCACCTCCTGGCGCGTCGCGGAGTACCTCACCGTGGCCGCCGCGGGCCTGGCCCTCGCCCTGATCGTGCTGGCCTATCGCCAGCCGCCCGCCGCCCGCGCGGCCGACGCCAGCGCGGGCGCGGAGCCTGCGCGGTTCCACCTGGGCGTGCCGGGCCGCGTGTGGGCGCTGGCGGTGTGCGCGGGCATCGGCTGGGCGGTGTTCAACGCGAGCGTGATCGTGGTGGTGAGCTTCGCGCCCAGCTTCCTGATGACGCACGGAGCGTCGGTGGGCGAGGCCGGCGGCATCACCGGGGTCGCGCTCTGGATCAGCATCATATCGGTGCCGCTCGGCGGCCTGCTGGCGGACCGCATCGGGCGCCCGCGCCTGCTCATCGTGGTGGGCTGCCTCGCCACCACCCTCACCATCACCTGCGCGGCGCGCGCGCCGTGGCCCGCGCTCTGGCTGGTGGCGAGCGGCATCGTGCTGGGCCTGGTGCCCGGCGGCTTGATGGCCCTGCTGCCGCGGGCGGTGCGGCCGGAGCACCTCGCCACCGCGCTCGGGGTGTTCTACGCGTTCTTCTACCTCGGCATGGCGCTCTCCCAGACGGTCGCGGGCTTCCTTCGCGACATCACCGGCGACGCGTCGATGCCCTTACTCTTTGCGGCGAGTCTCATGGTCGTGACGGTGGTGGCCGTCGCCGCGTTCTGGCAGATCGAGGACCGTCCGACCGCCGGTGTAGACTGAACGGCATGCGCGAGCCGGGCGACCTGCTCCTCGTGGCCTGCTACGAGCTCGGCCACCAGCCGCTCGCGGTCGCGTGGCCCGCCGCCTTCCTGGAGCGCGCCGGCTATCGCCCCGCGCTGATGGACACCTCGGTGGAGCCGCTGGACGCCGAGAGGCTCGCGCGCGCGAAGGCGATCGCGGTCTCGGTGCCCATGCACACCGCGCTGCGCCTCGGCCTCGAGGTGGCCGCGCGCGCCCGCGCGGTGAATCCGGCCGCCCACGTGTGCTTCTTCGGGCTCTATGCCACGCTCAACGCCGAGTCCCTCTTCGCCCACGGCGTCGACAGCGTCATCGGCGGAGAGGTCGAGACGCCGCTCCTCGCGCTCGTGGAGGCGCTCGAGCGCGGCAACGCGGGGGCGGTGCCCGGGGTGAGCCGCCCGGGCCGGCCCGCCGCCCCGCATCTTCGCCGCCTCGACTTCCCGGTGCCGAGCCGCGCGGGGCTGCCTGCGATCAAGCAGTACGCGCACCTCGAGCGCGACGGCCGCATGGAGCTGACCGCCTACGTGGAGGCGAGCCGCGGGTGTCTGCACCGCTGCCGGCACTGCCCGATCCCGCCGGTGTACGGCGGTCGCTTCTTCGCGGTGCCGCGCGAGGTGGTGCTGGCCGACGTGCAGCAGCAGGTCGAGGCGGGGGCGCGCCACGTCACCTTCGGCGACCCGGACTTCCTGAACGGCCCGACCCACGCGCTCGCGGTGGCGCGCGATCTGCACGCCGCGTGGCCCGACGTCACCTTCGACTTCACCGCCAAGATCGAGCACCTGCTGCGGCACCGCGCGCACCTGCCCGCGTTGCGCGAGGCGGGCTGCCTCTTCGTGGTCTCGGCCGCCGAGTCGCTGAGCGACACCGTGCTCGCGCACCTCGCGAAGGGCCACACCCGCGCCGACATCGAGACCGCGCTCGCGGCCACCCGCGCGGCCGGCATCACGCTGCGACCCACCTGGGTGGCCTTCACCCCGTGGACCACCCTCGACGACCACCGCGCGTGGCTCGACTTCCTGGCCGCCGAGTCGCTGATCGACCACGTGGACCCGGTGCAGTACGGCCTGCGCCTGCTGGTCCCGCCGGGCTCGCTGCTGCTCGAGACCGAGGCGCTGCGCCCGCACCTGGGACCGCTCGAGGAGGCCACGCTCTCCTATCGCTGGACGCACCCCGACCCGCGCATGGATCGGCTGCAGGCCGAGACCGCGGAGCTGGTGGAGCGCGCGATCGGCATGCAGGCGGACACGCCCGGCATCTTCGACCGCGTGCGCGCGATGGCCGCAGAGGCCGCCGGCGCGGCGGCGCCGCCGCCGGTGCGCCCGGCGATGCCGAGCGACCGCCGCCGGCCGCCGCGGCTCAGCGAGGCGTGGTTCTGCTGAGCGGAGCCCACCCGGGGCCAGTTGGCCCTGACGTCGCCGAATCGCCTCTGATTCGCCGCGGTCCCCGTCGCGATGGCCCGGATTGATCTGCTCGACGTCTGCGCGACGCTCCGGAGCCGCGAGCGCGCGGGCGGCGGGCTGCTACCGCCCGTGGTGGCGATGCCGGACGCGGCGGGTGCCCGGACGGCCGAGTTCTCGATCCGCGACCTGAGCCTCTCCGTCTTCGACGGCGAGACCATGGTAGTGCTCGGGCCCAGCGGCTGCGGCAAGACCACGCTGCTCAAGATGATCGCGGGGCTGATCCGGCCGGACTCGGGCGCCGTGCGCTACGACGGCATGGACATGGCGCAGGTGGCGCCGGGCGACCGGCGCGTCGGCATGGTCTTCCAGAACTACGCGCTCTATCCCCACATGACCTCGCGCACCAACGTCCTCTCCTATTTCCTCTTCCGGAAGAAGACGCCGGAGATGGACGCGCTGGCCCGGGCGAAATACGAGCGCACGAGCGAGCTGATGGGCGTGGAGCTCGGGAGCCTCCTCGACCGCCGGCCGACCACGCTCTCCGGCGGGGAGAAGCAGCGCGTGGCGCTGGGGCGCTGCATCACGCGGGACCCGGCGGTCTTCCTGCTCGACGAGCCCTTCTCCAACCTCGATCAGGCGCTGCGGGACCGATATCGCGTCAACCTCAAGGTCCTGCTGCGGCAGCTCGGCATCACCACGGTCTACGTGACCCACGATCACGTCGAGGCGCTGATCCTGGCCGACCGGCTCGCCATCATGGACCGGGGCCGCATCGAGCAGGTCGGCACCTACCAGGAGCTCTACGAGCGGCCGCGGAATGCGTTCGTGGCCGGCTTCCTGAACCGGCACGTCGGCACTCCGCCGATCAGCTTCATCGACGGCGGGCACCTGGCCCACGACCCGTCGCTCGCCGGGACGCGCGTGGGGGTGCGCCCCGAGGCGGTGTCGGTGTCGCGCGCGGCGCGGCCGGGCGGCCTGCGGGGAACGGTCGTCGGCCGGCTGAGCCTCCCGATGCTCAACGCCACGATCGTGAGCGCGCGGGTGGGAGAGCACGAGATCTACGCGCAGGCCGTCGGAGACCTGAGCGTCTCGGCCGGAGAGGAGGTCTGGCTCTCCTTCCGGCAGTACCACGTGTTCGAGCGGGAGTCCGGCGCGAGGCTGCGCAGCGTCGCCGCCGAGGGCGCCCCCGCCTAGGCCTTCGTCGCGGCCTCCGGCCTCGGCGGCGCCACGTGACCGCACTTGCCGCAGGTGCGGTGGGACGGGGTGCCGTAGAACTCCGCGTAGACCTCGGAGACCGGGTCGGCCAGGTAGTCGCTCACGTGGCGTGACGCCTCGTAGAGTTGCGCTCCGCACGCCGGGCAATACCAGAAGAACCGGTCCTGCTCGCCGCTGCGCCGCTTGCGCTCGATCACCAGCACGAAGGCGTCGGTGGCGAAGCGCGGGGAGTGGGGCGTGCCCGCCGGACAATGGATGATCCCGCCCTCGCGGATCACCGCGACCTTCTCCTCGCCCTCCGGCGTGCGGTAGTGGAGGTTCATGTCACCCTTGATCATGTACATGACCTCGTCGCTCGGGTCGACGTGGAACTCGCTCCGGCCCTCGCGGCCGCGGGCCACGAAGGCGATGGAGTCCTCCGTCTGCCACAGCACCTGGTTGGGCCGGGCGCCGGAGGCGATGGCCGCGGTGATCTGCGCGAGGTCCAGCGGGAGCATGGCGTTGAGGTTCATGGCGGAGCCTCCGTTCAGACGAGCGTGAGCAGCCGGCGCGGGTTGTCGACCAGGATGGCCTGGATCTCGGCCTCCGAGAATCCGCGCCGCCGCATCATCGGCACCACGTTGGCGAAGATGTGGCCGTAGCCGTGGCCGCCCCAGCGCACGAGGCGCGAGCGGTAGCAGATGTCGTGCGAGATCAGGATCTGGGCGAGGTGCCCGCGCGCGATCAGCCCGCGGATCGCGCGGAGGCGGACCGCGTCGTTCGGCATGTCGATGTCGGACAGCCGGTAGTAGGACGACTCCTGCCCAAAGAGGTCCCACTCGAGCACGCAGCCGGAATCGGCGAGCCGGCGGAGGCGCTCGTCGTCGAACACGGTGCGGTCGATGTGGCTGATGATCACGCGGTCCATGCGGCCGCCCTTCACCCGGACGAAGTCGGCCGCTTCCTGCGGCTGATCGGGATGCCGGCCGGGGTGCACGTTGATGGCCGCGCCGGTCTCCCGCTGGGCGAGCACCGCGGCGAGCATGACCCGCTGCTCCTGCGCGGTCCACGGAGCCTGGCAGCCGATCTCGCCGATGATGCCGGCACGCACGTCGGTGCCCCACGCGCCGTCGGTCACCGCCTCGACCATCTCCTCCGCGAGGTCCTCGATGGTCCGGGTGGCGTTGGCGGGGTCCTGGTACTCCTCGACGTAGTGGCCGCAGCCCATGATCACGTGCGCGCCGCTCGCGCGGGCGATCTCCACCAGGCCGAGCGGATCGGGGCTGAGCCCGCCGCACGAGAGATCGACCACGCTCCGCCCGCCCGCGGCCACCATGCGGCGCACCTCGTCGGCGGCCACGTCGCGCGCGTCGAGCAGGTAGTTGCGCGCGGCGCCCTTGGCCGTCCCATAGTTGATCGCCCACACGTTGTCGAGCGCCAGCTCGGGCCCGAGGTCGTCCGGCTTGCGCTGCGAGGGATGGCGGATGTCGCACAGCAGGTGCTCGTGCATCAGGGTCGGCCCGAGATCGGCCGGCGCGATGGGGCCGAGCACGGTCTGCACGGTGCCTCGTCCGGCCGCGGTCATGGCGCCAACCGTAACGCCGGGCCCGGCGGGCCGTCAATGGCGCCCGGGTAACTCCTGCCCGGTAGATCCGCCCGGCCGAGCCGATCGTGGAGGCCGGCGCGGCGGAGAAGCGGGCTCCGAGCGGGCGCAACGCGCGGTGGCACGTCACGTGCTGCCGTTCTTCGCCATGGGCGCCATGGGCCAGAGCCGGTCGAAGCCCCCGTGGGAGCAATTCACGCCGCGCGGCTCACGCGCGGTGACGCTCCCGCCGCGCGCGAAGGGAAGCCTCCGCGCCAGCGCTCCGCGCACCGGACGCCGCTACCCGAACCTGGTGGACCGCATGCCTCCGGCCGAGTCGCCGAAGGGCCGCGGGCGCCGCCTCGCGGTGACGCGGGGGCCGGGCCGAGCGTCCCGCTAGCGCCGCGCGTCCGTCTACCATTCGTGGTCGGGCTGCGACATAATGCCGGGCACATCGATGCCACGTCCCGGAGGCTCGCCCATGATCGGTCGTCTGACTCGTCGCTCGGCGCTCGCGGCCTGGATCCTGCTCGCGGCCATCGCCGTCACGCTCCTCCCCGCGCCGCCCGCGCACGCCCAGCAGACCACGCTGGTGGTCACCGGCTACGGCGGACGCTGGTCGGACGTCATGAAGAAGGTGCTCGTCGAGCCCTTCGAGAAGAAGCACAACGTGAAAGTCGAGATCGTGACCGGCATCACCACCGAGTGGGTGGCCAAGCTGCTGGCCGCCGGGCCCGACAACCCGCCCTACGACGTGGTGTTCGGCAACGAGCCGGCCTTCCCGATCCCGCGCGAGCGCGGCTTCTTCGACAAGCGCAACGAGACGCTCGCCCCCAACATCAAGAACCTCTACCCGAAGGCCTTGATCGGCGACACGAGCCTCGCCATGTTCTGGGGCCGCATCGGGCTCGCCTACCGCACCGACATGGGGCTCAGGAAGCCGACTTCCTGGAAGGACTTCTGGGACGAGGCCTACGTGGGCAAGCGGGCCACCTACGTGATCGGCAACACCCTCGGCATCAATTTCCTGTTCATGGTCTCCAAGATCTTCGGCAAGGACTACTTCGACATCGACGCGGGGGTGGCCGCGATCAAGCGCGCCCAGCCGAAGCTGGTGGACTTCACCGGCACGGTGGAGAAGCAGCTCGAGCAGAAGGAGGTGGTCATGGCGGTGCTCCACGACGCCTCCACCTACGACCTCCAGAAGCGGGGCATCCCGGTGGACTGGGCCGCGCCGAGCGAGGGCCTGCCCATCCTCGACCAGATCGTGCAGGTCACGAAGGGCTCGAAGAACAAGGAGCTGGCGTGGAAGTTCATCGACGCCTACATCTCCCCCGAAGTGCAGCTCGCCTTCGCCACCGAGCTCTTCTGGAGCCCGACCAACAAGACGGTGAAGGTGCCCGCCGACGTGGCCAAGAAGATCATCAGCGGGCCCGCCGACGTCGACAAGCTCGTGCTCTTCGACTGGGCTCAGGTCGCCAAGCAGCGGCCGCAGTGGACCGAGAAGTGGAACAAGGAGATGCGTTGAGCGAGGCCTCGCGCGGGAGCGGCACCGTCTCGTTGACCGGGCTGGTCAAGCGCTACGGGACGACGCGGGCGCTCGACGGGGTCTCGCTCACGGTGGCGCCGGGCGAGTTCTTCACCCTGCTCGGCCCCTCCGGGTGCGGCAAGACCACCACCCTGCGCTCGGTGGCCGGCTTCGTGACCCCCGACGAGGGCCAGGTCGCGATCAACGGCGCGGTGGTCACCGGGGTGCCGCCGCACCGGCGACAGGTCGGGATGGTCTTCCAGCACTACGCGCTCTTCCCCCACCGCACCGTGGCCCAGAACGTGGGCTTCGGCCTGCGCATGCAGCGGGTCGAGAAGGCGGAGATCGGCCGGCGCGTGCAGGAGGCGCTGGCCCTGGTCCAGCTGCCGGGCCACGGGGGGCGCTACCCGAGTCAGCTCTCGGGCGGCGAGCAGCAGCGGGTGGCGCTGGCCCGCGCGCTGGTCACCCGCCCCGCGGTGCTGCTGCTGGACGAGCCGCTCGGCGCGCTCGACAAGAAGCTGCGCGACCACATGAAGATCGAGCTGAAGCGGCTCCAGCGCGAGGTCGGCATCACCACCATCTACGTGACCCACGACCAGGAGGAGGCGCTCACCATGTCCGACCGCATCGCGGTGATGCACCGCGGGCGCGTCGAGCAGGTGGCCGCGCCGCGCGGGCTCTACGAGACGCCGGCCACCGCGTTCGTGGCCGGCTTCATCGGCAACATCAACCTGCTCGCCGGCCGCGCCGCGGGCGCCAACGCGGTGGCCTGCGGCGGCGCCACCCTCGCCGCCACCGGCGCGGCCCCCGCCGGCGCCGCGGTGGCGATCGCCCTACGCCCGGAGCGGGTTCGCCTCGACCCGGCGGGGACGATGGATACGCTGCTGACCATGACCGTCGCCCACGTGGTCTACCAGGGCGAGACGGTCCGCTACATCCTCAAGTCCGACGCGGGCCTCGAGCTGCAAGCCCTCGAGCTGGGCGAGGTGCGCTACGCGGCCGGCGCCCGGGTGCGCGCGGGCTGGGCCGCCGCCGACGCGCGCATGATCGAGGACGACATCCGGCGGGAGGAGATCGCATGACGAAGGTCGGTCTGATCACGGTGGGACAGGCCCCGCGCAGCGACGTGGTGCCCGACATGGCGGCCATCCTGGGCGGCGACGTCGAGATCGTGGAGGCCGGCGCCCTCGACGGGCTCTCCCGCGAGCAGATCGCCCCGCTGGCCCCGGAGGGCGACGACGAGATCCTGGTCACCCGGCTCGCCGACGGCTCGTCGGTCTTCGTGGGCAAGAGCAAGATGATCCCGCGCATCGAGGCGAAGATCGCCGCCCTCGAGGACGGAGGCGTCGCGCTCAATGTGCTGCTCTGCACCGGCGAGTTCCCTCGCCTGCGGGCCCGCCGGCCCTTCCTCGAGCCGCAGCAGCTCCTGCTCGGGCTCCTCCGCGCCATGGTCTTCCCCGGGCGCCTGGGGGTGCTGACCCCGTCCGAGCGCCACGTGCCGCAGACCATCGCGCGCTGGCGCGCCTCCGGCTTCGACGCCCACGTGGCGCCGCTCTCGCCCTACGAGGAGCACGACCCGGCCGCGGTCCGCCGCGCGGCGGACGCGCTGCGCGCCGGCCACGCGGGCCTGGTGGTCATGGACTGCATCGGCTTCCGCCGCAAGACCCGCGACGAGATCGCGGCCCTGACCGGCGCGCCGACCCTGGTGGCGAACCTGCTCGTGGCCCGCGTGGCCGCGGAGCTGCTCGGCCGCTGATCCGTGCGCGGCGCCCGCGTCCTGCTGCTGGGGCCGTACGTCCTGCTCCTGGCCGTCTTCTTCGTGGCCCCGCTCCTCCTGATGCTCGCGATCAGCTTCTCGCGCCAGTCCTACGGCCAGCTCGAGTGGGCCTTCACCCCGCAGCACTACGTCCACTTCTTCACCGACGCGTACTACCTCGGCGTGCTGGGCGACACCTTGTGGCTGGGCGTGCTCACCACCGCGGTCTCCCTGCTCCTCGGCTACCCGCTCGCCTACCACCTCGCGCTCACCCGCTGGCGCGGGAAGCCGCTCCTGATCGTGTGCATCCTCTCCCCGCTCCTGGTGGGCATCGTCATCCGCTGCTACGGCTGGATGATCCTGCTCGCCGACCGCGGCCTCATCAACGAGACCCTGGTGCAGCACGGGTGGCTCGCGAAGCCGCTGCCGCTCATGTACAACAAGTTCGGGGTGACGGTGGCGCTCGTCCACGTCTTCCTGCCGTTCATGGTGCTGTCGCTCACCGGGGTGCTCAAGCGCATCGAGCCCCAGCTCATCGAGGCCTCCCAGACCCTGGGCGCCTCCCCGCGCCGCGCCTTCTTCGAGGTGACCCTGCCGCTCTCGCTCCCCGGCATCCTGGCCGGCTCGCTGCTGGTGTTCTCGCTTGCGATCAGCTCGTTCGTGGTGCCGATCCTGGTGGGCGGCTTCAAGGTGCACGTGCTGCC
>Ga0210400_10006137_pt1 | contig 10137 bp, 9 predicted proteins | sample IncBWH26MmetaG_FD_155456 | JGI IMG/M metagenome (GOLD analysis project Ga0210400, IMG submission 155456) | Forest soil microbial communities from Barre Woods Harvard Forest LTER site, Petersham, Massachusetts, United States - Inc-BW-H-26-M | ecosystem: Environmental > Terrestrial > Soil >... | reverse complement strand
AAGTTCATGGCAGCAAGAAAGTTCATGGCAGCAAGAAAGTTCATGGCGCGACGCGGGGCGCGACTCCCAACGCATGCTCAAGAGCCGCGACTTTCACTGAGGGAAAGGTCAGGGAGCCTCGTCATGTGCGATCGCGCCAAGCTTCCCGAGGACGTTTCCGAAATCAAACTCGATCTGAAGATCGACTGGGAGGAGATCGGCACCTACCAGCCGCGATGGAATGCGGCACCGACGGCCAAACTTCCGGTTGTCGTATCGCGCCGCGGCGAACGCGTGCTCACCATGATGCGTTGGGGCTTGGTGCCGGGTTCGACCCGTTCCTGGGCGGAAGCCGGCAAGATCGGGCGCAAAACCTTCAATGCCCGCGCCGAAGCCATCGACACCTGCCCGGCCTTCCGCACCGCCTGGGCGAACGGGCGCCGCTGCCTTGTCATCGCCGATGGCTATTACGAGTGGCGCGACGCCGACAAGCAACCTTTCGCTGTGGCCTTAAGTAACCACGGTCCGATGACGTTGGCCGGCTTGTGGGACAACTGGACCGCGCCGGGCGGCGATATCATCAAATCCTTCACCATCATCACGACGACCGCCAATATGCTTTTGCAACCCTTGCATGCCCGCATGCCGGCATTGATGTCACAAGACAATTGGGCCGGCTGGCTCGGCGAAATCGCGGTCCAGGACGCCGAACTCAAGACCATGCTCAAGCCTTATCCCAGCGCCGGCATGGTCATTTGGCCGGTCGACCGGCGCGTCGGCAATGCACGCAACAACAGTCCGGATCTGTTCGCGCCGCTCGGGCAAGATAAGCTCAGACATCATAAATTGGGCCCCGCCGGGGTTATTACTTGCCGATAGCGCACCGATTGGAATAAACCGGCCGGCCATTAAATATAGTCAGAGCCTATCGGCCGGCATCATCGTGCCGTCATACATAGGAGTTGCACGCCCGTGCGGTGACCTATATCTTTTGGTACCTGCCGAATGCAGGGTCTCCACCGTGCCGAAAACCACGGCAGGGGGAAAACGGGCGGGAGACCCCGACCGAGACTGTCGCGACAGCTGAACTTTGACAGCTGACTATTGCGACACCTCGTCGCTTCGGAACATCTCGCTACTTGTTGTAGTTCCTCGTTTCGAACAATATCGGGGCGAGATTGATTAAAGGCCCCGAAGACGGCGCCGGGAGGAAAAATTGCGGCCTTCCACCAGCCATCTCCGCGCGCTCATTGGCAAGCGGGATTTCTATGCTGGCGGCTTGATGGTGTTGCTCGGCCTGGGCGTTGCGCTCAAGGGCACGAGCTACCGCGCCGGCACGCTCATGCATATGGGACCGGGATTTCTGCCGACCGCGCTCGGCGTCCTCCTGGTTCTGCTCGGCATCGCCATCGCTGCCGCCGGAATGGCGCCGTCCACGGACGGCCAAGCGGAAGACCAGAGCCTGTTGCCGGAGAACCCGCAATGGTGGGCTTGGTTCTGCATCCTCATGAGCCCGATCTGCTTCATCTTCTTCGGGCGTTATTTCGGCATGATCCCTGCGACATTCACCTGCGTCTTTATCGCCGCGCTCGGCGATAAGACCGCGACGTGGCTGGGTACCTTCGTCCTCGCCACCGTCGTCACCATTTTCGGCGTCGCCCTCTTCTCCTATTTCCTCCAGGTGCCGATGCCGATCCTCATGTGGAGGGGCGACCTGTGATCGGAACCGCGCTGCAGGATCTCTGGGGCGGCTTCCACGTCGCCCTCGAGCCGCACAATCTGATGTTCTGCTTCATCGGCGTGCTCGTCGGCAACATGGTCGGCGTGCTGCCGGGCATGGGTCCGCTCGCCACCATCTCGATCCTTCTGCCGCTGACCTTCGGCATGAAGCCGGTCGCCGCCATTCTGATGCTCGGCGGCGTGATGTACGGCGCGCAATACGGCGGCGCCATCTGTTCGATCCTGCTCAATTTGCCATGCCATCCGCCACATGCGGTGACCTGCCTCGACGGCTTCCCGATGACCAAGCAAGGCTTGGCCTCACTGTGTTCGCTTCCTTCGTCGGCGCCTCCTGGGGCATCACCGAAATGATCTTCCTGTCGCCGCTCCTCGTAAGGGCGGCGCTGCAATTCGGCCCGGCTGAAGTCTGTACGCTAATGCTGCTCGGCTTGCTCGCCGGCTCGACGCTGGCGCGCGGCTCGCCGATCAAGGGCGTGGCAATGACCGTGCTTGGGCTGTTCCTCGGCTCGGTCGGCACCGACCTCGAAACCGGCTCGGAGCGCTATACGTTCGGCATGACCGAACTCGATGACGGTATCGAACTGATCGCGCTCGCGCTCGGCCTGTTCGGCATCGCCGAGTTCATGAACAGCGTCAATCAGGTCGCGCCGATCAACACCAAATATACCCATGTCGGCCTCAAGGATATGCGGCCGACCAAGGCCGATCTGAAACAGGCCTTCTTCCCGATGTGGCGCGGCACCATCATCGGCAGCCTGTGTGCGCTTATACCCGGCACCGGGCCGACCATCGCCTCCTTCGTCGCCTATGCGACCGAGAAGAAGATTTCCAAACATCCGGAGAAATTCGGCACCGGCCTGATCGAAGGCGTGGTCTGCCCCGAAGCGGCGACGCACTCCTCGGTGCAGGGCGACTTCATCCCGACCATGAGTCTCGGCATTCCCGGCGACGCGGTGATGGCGCTGCTGCTCGGCGCCTTAATGATCCAGGGCATCGTGCCTGGCCCGCAGCTCATCTCGCAGCATCCCGACATTTTCTGGGGACTGGTGGCGAGCTTCTGGATCGGCAACATCATGCTGGTGCTGCTCAACGTGCCCTTGATCGGCATCTGGGTGAAGATGCTGGCGATCCCGTACAGGTATCTGTACCCGAGCGCCATGTTTTTCGTCTGTATCGGCGTCTACGCCGCCAACAACGACTTCTTCCAGGTCGGCGAAGTCGTATGCATCGGCTTGTTCGGCTACATCCTGCTGCGCCTCGGCTTCCACCCGGCGCCGATCCTGCTCGGCTTCGTGCTTGGCCCGCGGTTCGAGGAGAACTTCCGTCGCGCCATGCTGATCTCGCGCGGCGACATGACGGTCTTCATCCAGCGCCCGATCAGCGCGGTCTTCGTCGCGCTGTGCGTGATCCTGATCGGCTCGCAGATCTACTTCCGGATCAAAGGCACGAAGCCCCCGATCGAACCGTCGCTGCAGCCGCACGGCGACGGTGCGCCGGTTGCCGCCGAGCTTCGCACGCCGGCGGAATAAATCGAGCCGCAGAACGCAATCAGGGCATGATCTCGAAAGAGGTCATGCCCTTTTTGATTCCCACGCCCTTTTTGATTCCTATGTGCCTTTTAGCCGCCGGCGCCGTTCAGGAACTGCGCAGGCTACGCTCAAGCACGCGCGCCAGCCGGTCGGAGAACAATTTGGCATCGGCCAGGCGGTCGCCTTCGAGGAGCCGCGCCTCGTCGAACAACAGATGCGCGGCGTCCTCCTTGAACCCCTGCTCGCCCGCGCCGAGCGCTGCCAGCGCGACCACGAGCTTGTGGTGCGGATTGACCTCGAGGATCGGCTTCGAGGCCGAAGCGAGCCGCCCGGCGCTGGCCAGAATCTTTTCCAGCGCGCGATCCGGACCGGCTTCGGCCGCCACCAGGCAGACCGCGCTGTCGGTGAGCCGTTCCGACGCCCTCACCTCCGCGACCTGGTCGCCAAGCGTCGATTTCAGGAATACCAGAAACTGTTTGACCGTTTCGGCGATGTCGGGCGCCGCCGCCGCTGCGGCATCGAGCGGCGGAATGAGCGCAAGATCAGCCGCGCCTTGCGTCACCGATTTGAACGGCTTGCCGTCGAACGATACGCCCGGCATGACCCAGAATGTATCGACCGGATCGGGTAACAGCAGCACCTCGATGCCGCGGGCGCGAAAGCCTTCGAGATGCGGCGAGGATTTCAGCCGCTCGATTTCATCGCCGGCGAGATAATAGATCGCGGTCTGGTTGGTCTTCAGGCCGGCGATATATTCGGCAAGGCTCCGCCACGCGTCGCCGGCCGCGGTGGTCTTGAACCGTGCAAGCTTCAGGAGCGCGTCACGACGCTCGAAATCCTCGTAAATGCCTTCCTTGAGCACCGCACCGAACACGTCCCAGATCTTGGCATAGGTCTCCCGCTCCTTGTCGGCGAGCCGTTCGAGCTCGGACAAAACGCGGCCGGTCACGCCCTTCCGGATCGCGGCCAGAAGCGGGCTCTCCTGGATTTTCTCGCGCGACACGTTCAGCGGCAGATCGGCCGAGTCGACGAGCCCACGCACGAAGCGCAAATAGCGCGGCAGGATATCCGCGTCGTCGGTGATGAAAACGCGCTTGACGTAGAGCTTGATGCGGCCCTTGCGGTCCGGATCGAAAAGATCGAACGGCCGCGAACCGGGCACGAAAAGCAACGCTGTGTAATCCTGCCGCCCCTCGGCGCGAAAATGGACGGTCAGCGCCGGTTCGTCGAAAGCGCCGGCGATGCTGCGATAGAAGTCGGTGTAGTCGGCCGGCTTGATCTCGGATTTCGGCTTGGCCCAGAGCGCCGCACCGTCGGTGATCTCCTTGGCTTCGGCGCCCGGCTTCTCGATCACCGTTATCGGCACCGGCACATGGCCGGATTGCGCGTGCACGAGTTGTTCGATGGTTGCGCGCTCGGCATAGATCTTGGCGTCGTCCGACAGGTGCAGCACGACGCGGGTGCCGCGGCGCGGCGCGGCATCGAGCGGCAGCGGCGACACTGCATATTCGCCCTTGCCGTCCGAGCTCCATTGCCAGGCCGCGTCGCTGCCGGCGCGGCGGGAGAGCACGTCGACCCGTTCAGCCACCATAAAGGCCGAATAGAAGCCGACGCCGAACCGCCCGATCAGCGGGCTTCCCTCACCTGCCTTTTCGCTTTGCTTGTCCTTGCCCGCGTCCTCGCCGCCCTCACCGCTCTGCGCCGCTTCGATCTTGTCCAGGAACGCCTTGGTTCCCGACCGCGCGATGGTGCCAAGCGCCTCGATCATCTCATCGCGGCTCATGCCGATGCCGTTATCCTCGATCGCAAGCAGCTTCGCCTCAGGATCGAGGGCAACGGTGATCGCGAGTTTGGCATCGCTATCGGCACCGTGCCCAAGCAGCGCGGGATCCGAGAGCGCCTCGTAGCGCAAGCGCTCGCAGGCGTCCGCGGCATTGGCGATCAGTTCGCGCAAGAATACCGATTTGTCGGAATAGACCGAGTGCACCATCAGGTGCAGGAGCTTGGCGACGTCGGCCTCGAACGGCCGGCTCTCGATTTTCTCTTCCATTCCAGGTCTTTCCGTATTTGGCTTCTTGCCTATGCTCTTGGGGCAGCAGCCAAAGCGGCAGCGATTTCCCGGCACCGAAATGGCGGGAAATGCGATTTCTTTCAAGGCCTAATTGGATCAGTTGGCGACCGCAGCAATCGGTCCGGGCAGCCAGTCATTGCCGAGAAGCGGCTTGACCTCGACCGGATAAATCAGCCCGAGCTCGAGCGTCGGGTCGAAATACCGCATCGTCTGTTCGGCAAAGTCGATGATGCGGCCGGGTTCGAGTGGCCCGACATCGTTGATTTTGACGACTGCCTGCTTATCGCCGCTGGCGACGAGAGCGAAACTTGGCTGGTAATCCTTGCCGTAGCGCACGCCGCCGAACCAGTCACGCAACTCGATCTTGATCGCGGCATTCCAGCCAGCCGGATCGTAGGTCTCGCCGGATGCTGTTTCGGTGCCGCCGGAGCGAAAGCCGGGCCGGAACGGATTGTAGGTCGAGGCCGTGCCCAAAATCGTCACGCCGCTCGCGGCCGCATTCAATTTCTTGCGCTCGAGTAACGCCGATTGCGTCGGCCACGGCTCGGCCGCGGCGACGCCGCGTATGGCGTTGCGCACGGCATGGTCCGACTTGATGACTGACGACGAGGAGTAAGCAAACAGAATTGCGACGACGCAAAGCGCGGCGCCCAAGCGCACCACCATTCAGACTCTCCCGGATGGTCCCCAACGAAGGGGGCGCATAGATAAGCGTCGCGTGGTGCAATTAAGGCGAGAGTTGGATTATTTACGGATCGCGCGCGATGGCTGTGAGCAACACATCGCCGATTTGTTTGGAACTCGGCGTGAAGTGTTTGAAACACCGTACCGATTTATTTGGAACCGGCGCGCGCAGACCGCGATCAAATATTACATCGTTAATATAGCGCGCGACCAAATATCACACCGGCACGCGGACATTGGCGCGCAAGCCGCCGAGCGGTGAATCGCCGAGCGTGATGTCGCCGCCGTGCGAGCGCGCGATATCGCGGGCGATGGCGAGGCCGAGCCCGGTGCCGCCCTCGTCCTGATTGCGCGCATCATCGAGACGCAGGAACGGCTTGAACACGTCGTCACGCAAATGCACGGGAATGCCGGGCCCGTCATCGTCCACCGTCACATTGAGCCAGCGGTGATCGCGGTGGCCGGTGATGGCCACGGTCGAGCCGAAACGTCCGGCATTGGTGACGAGATTGGCGAGGCAGCGCTTGAACGCCGCCGGCCGCACGGTGACTTCGGGCGGGCCGTAGAAATTGGCGCTCGCCCGATGGCCGTGGCGCTCGGTGTCAAGCTTGAGCTCTTCGAGAAGCGCCGCGATATCGGTCGGCGCCGACTGCTCGCCCATGTCGCCGCGTGCGAAGGCAAGGTAAGCCTCGAGCATGGCTGCCATTTCGTCGACGTCTTTTTTCATGGCGTCGATTTCCGGCGTGTCGCCGAAAAGCGCCAGTTCGAGCTTGAAACGCGTCAGGATGGTGCGCAGGTCGTGCGAGACGCCGGCAAGCATCGTGGTGCGCTGCTCGATGGCACGCTCGACACGGCCCTTCATTTCCAGAAACGCCGCGGCGGCCCGGCGGACTTCGCGCGCACCGCGGGGCCGGAAATTCTGCGCCTCGCGCCCCTTGCCGAAGGCCTCCGCCGCGTCGGCAAGCCGCACGATCGGCCGGATCTGGTTGCGCAGGAAGGCGATCGCGATGGCGAGCACGACGAGCGAGGTCGCCACCATCCAGACCAGGAAGATCCAGGAATTTGGATCGTAGACATCGGCGCGCTTGGCGAAGACGCGCATGATCGTGTCGTCGAGCTTGATGCGGATTTCCACGATCGAGGAGCGGCCGACCGTGTCGATCCAGAACGGCAACCCGATCTGCTTGCTGATCTCTTCCGACAGCGCCTCGTCGAGCTGGGAGAAGAACGGCTTGGGGCCGGGCGGTGGCAATTGCGCGCCGGGCAGAAAATCGACGACGAGGCCGAGACGATCCTGCGCGATGCGGCGCAGTTGCGCGTGATCGGGATCCTGAGGATATGTCTTATAGACGTCGATCAGGGTCGCGATCTCCTGCGTCACCGCCGACGACAGATAAGTGGTTACCAGGTTCCAATGTCGCTCCATGAACAGGAAGGCGACCACCGATTGCAGCACCACCATCGGCACGATGATGATCAGAAGCGACCGGGCATAGAGCCCCTTCGGCATCACCGATTTGAGGAAGCGTCCGAGGCGATCCCAATTGCCGGCAATCGGTCCGACGATCGGCCGCAGCGCGACAGCGAAGACCCCGGCAACGGCATTCACCGCGTCGGCCAATTGGCCGGCGGCATTGCGCAAGCGTCCGATACCGTCGTCTAAGCTTGCCATGCGGAGCCCGTCATGATGCCGCTCAGACCGTCGCGACCAGCCGGTAGCCGACCCCGCGCACCGTCTGCACGATCAAGGGATTGCTGGGATCGCGTTCGATCTTGCGGCGCAGCCTGTTGACCTGCACGTCGACGGTGCGTTCGCTTACCGCTTCGCCCGAGCCGGCGAGCGCCTGGCGCGGCACCGTCTCGCCGACGCTCGTGGTCAAGACACGCAGCATATCGCGCTCGCGGTCGGTGAGCCGGATCACCTCCTCGCCCTTGCGCAATTCGCCGCGCGCCAAGTGATAGACAAACGGCCCAAAGCGGACCGATTCAGCTGGCGCCGCGCTCGGCGGCCGCGCCCGCTTGAGAATATTAGCGACGCGCAATGCCAGCTCACGCGGCTCGAACGGCTTCGCCAGATAATCGTCGGCGCCGATCTCTAGTCCCTTGATGCGGTTCTCCTTCTCGTCCCGCGCCGTCAGCATCAGGATCGGCACCGTGGAGGTGGCGCGGATGGTGCGCGCGAAATCAAAGCCGCTCTCGCCCGGCATCATGACGTCGAGAATGAGCAGATCGAATCTCAAGCCGGCGAGTTTGGCCCGCGCGTCGGCGGCGGTTTCCGCAGTCGAAACGCGGTAGCCCTCGCCGAGCAGGAAGCGCGACAATAGCGCGCGGATGCGCCGGTCGTCGTCAACGACAAGGAGATGCCGGGCATCGTCAGCCGGATTCGGCGCCGCCTCCGGTTTTACGTCCATGCTGCTCATGACACGTCATCTTCGCCGCGGGCGCGCCCGGCAACAGAATCCGCGCGCGCGATCAGACCCAGCACGCGTTCGCGGTCCTCGGCGTCGATCATGCCGGCGAGAAAGCGCCGCGCCGCCTCGCGCGAATCCGGGCCGAGATCGGCCAGCACGCGCTGAATGCGCACGGCCTGCAGACCGGCAAGCTTCATCGCCAGCGCCTCGCCTGCGGCGCTGGCATACAGGAGCCGTTGCCGCCGGTCGTTGGCGCCGGCCTTCTGCACCACATAGCCTTCATCGATCAGTTGCTTGAGCACGCGGCCGAGCGATTGCTTGGTGATTTTCAGAACGACGAGCAGCTCGGCGACCTTCATGCCGGGATTACGGTTGACGAAATGCAGCACGCGGTGGTGCGCCCGCCCGAACCCGAGCTTTTCCAGAACTTCATCGGGATCGCCGACGAAATCGCGATAGGCGAAAAACAACAATTCGATGAGATCGAAATAAGGCTCCGCCATGCCTTGCGCATCGGCTTGTGCGGTAGCTCGCACGTTATCTTGCGCGGCGTCGATTGCAGCTGCTGCGGAACGGGGTGTGCTCACGACGGTGATATCAGCCATTTAGGTCAGCTATATTGACATATTTCCGGTGAATTGTTAATCTCGAAAACACGATATCGTTTCGTGACCGGGCCGCCCCGGACGTTGCGCAGGGCGCCGTAGCGCACTCTGATGACTCGTCTTTTGGAGTGGCCAGACCATAACGGGAGTCCGCTCCCGAAGCAAAAGCGGCCCATTGCTTATGCCGGTAAGGTTCACGGCGCCGGTAGAATTTAAGCGGATTGGGCACAAAGGGAGACCCCGCGAGGGGCGACGCCATGTCATCAGCCACTTCATCAGCGCCGGCTGCCGTGCCGTTTGACGAGCGCTCCGATCTGATCTGGTTCGACGGAAAGCTCATCCCGACGGTGGACTGCAAGATCAGCCTGCTCACGCACGCCCTGCACTACGCGAGCGCCGTGTTCGAGGGTGAGCGCGCCTATGGCGGCGAGGTCTTTCACAGCACCAAGCATTCGGAGCGGCTGAAGAATTCCGCGAAAATCCTCGATTTCGAGATTCCTTATAGCGTCGCTGAAATCGACGCCGCCAAGCGCATGGTTCTGGAAAAGAACAACCAGAAAAACGCCTATGTGCGCCCGATCGCATGGCGCGGCTCCGAGGCACTCGGCGTCTCAGCACAGAACAACAAGATCCATCTTGCGATCGCGACCTGGGAATGGCCGAGCTATTTCGACCCGGCGCAGCGCTTGAAGGGCATCAGGCTCGACCTCGCTGAATACCGCCGTCCCGATCCGAAGACCGCGCCCTGTCTCGCCAAGGCGGCGGGCCTCTACATGATCTGCACCATCTCCAAACACCGCGCAGAGAAGCGCGGCTATGCCGACGCCATGATGCTCGATTGGCAGGGCCGCGTCGCCGAATGCACCGGCGCCAATATTTTCTTCGTCAAGGACGGCAAGATCCACACACCGATCGCCGACTGCTTCCTGGCCGGCATCACGCGTTCGACGGTGATGGATCTGGCGCGCCGGCGCAATTTCGAAGTGACCGAACGCCGCATCATGCCGGAAGAGCTGTCGGGCTTTTCCGAATGCTTCATCACCGGCTCCGCTGCCGAGGTGACTGCCGTTGCGGAAATCGCCGACTGGAAGTTCACGCCCAGCCGCATCACGCAGCAG
>Ga0210400_10006136_pt1 | contig 10137 bp, 9 predicted proteins | sample IncBWH26MmetaG_FD_155456 | JGI IMG/M metagenome (GOLD analysis project Ga0210400, IMG submission 155456) | Forest soil microbial communities from Barre Woods Harvard Forest LTER site, Petersham, Massachusetts, United States - Inc-BW-H-26-M | ecosystem: Environmental > Terrestrial > Soil >... | reverse complement strand
CACAGCGATCAACGAGACGGTCAGCGACAGAATCGTGAAGCCGATCTGTTGTGCTCCCTTCAGGGCCGCCTCCAGCGGCGGTTTGCCTTCCTCAATGTAACGCGAGATGTTTTCTATCATCACAATGGCGTCGTCCACGACAAATCCGGTGGAGATGGTGAGCGCCATCAGCGAGAGGTTATCCAGGCTGTAACCGAGCGCGTACATGGCGGCGAACGTCCCCACCAGCGACAGCGGCACCGCTACGCTGGGGATAATGGTGGCAGAGAGCGTTCGCAGGAAGAGAAAGATCACCATCACAACCAGCGCGATCGTCAGCATCAGTTCGAACTCGACATCCGACACTGAGGCCTGGATCGCCGTGGTCAGGTCGGTGAGCGTCGTGACCTGAATCGCGGCAGGAAGGTTGGTTTCAAGCTGCGGTAACAGCCGCTTGATGCTCTCGACCACGCTGATGGTGTTGGCCCCCGGCTGGCGCTGGATGTTCAGGATCACGGCGGGCGTTTGGTTCATCCACGCCGCCTGTTTATTGTTCTCGACGCCATCGACGATTTCCGCCACGTCGGTGAGCATTACGGGCGCACCGTTACGGTACGCGACCACGACGCCGCGATAGCCGGTGCTGCCGATGATCTGGTCGTTGGCGTCGATTTGGTAGTCCTGCCGCGGGCCGTCGAAATTGCCCTTTGCGGCGTTCACGCTCGTTTGGATCAGGGCCGTGCGCACGTCCTCAAGATTGATACCGTAGGAAGAGAGCGCAACTGGGTTGACACGAATGCGCACCGCCGGTTTCTGACCGCCGCTGATGCTCACCAGGCCGACTCCACTCAACTGCGAAATCTTCGGGGCCAGTCGCGTATCCACCAGGTCTTCCACTTGCGACAACGGCATGGAATTAGAAGTGATGGCGAGCGTGAGTACGGGCGCGTCCGCGGGGTTTGTCTTGCTGTAGACCGGAGGCACCGGCAGGTTGGAGGGCAGATAACTCTGTGACGCACTGATCGCCGACTGCACTTCCTCTTCGGCGACATCGATATTGAGGCTCAAATTGAACTGCAGCACGATGACGGAGGTACCTCCCGAACTGGTGGAGGTCATTTGGCTGAGCCCTTGAAGTTCGCCGAACTGCCGCTCGAGGGGCGCGGTCACGGTAGTCGCCATCACGTCCGGACTCGCTCCCGGATAGAAGGTGACCACTTGGATGGTCGGGTAATCGACCTGGGGCAGTGCCGAGACCGGCAACTGGGTATAAGAAACGATGCCGACGAGCAAGATCGCGGCCATCAGCAGTGCGGTCGCAACGGGCCGCATGATGAATGGGCGCGACGGACTCACGGGACCGGATCCTGGCTCGTGGAGGCGGGGCGAGGCTGCTTGGAAACTGTGATCTTCGAGTTCTTTTGCAGCTTCTCAAAGCTGCTGTTGGCGACGACATCTCCCGGATTGATGCCTTCCACCGCAGTCATGCCGGCGTCTGCAACACCTGGTTTAATGGTGCGCATCTGGGCTGTGTCATTCTGGATAAGATAGACGAACGAGGTCTGGCCATCATGTTGAATAGCAGAACTCGGAATCAGCGAAGCCCCATGCAGGGTTTTCACCCGTAGCCTGGCGTTCACGAACTGGTTGGGGAATAGAGAACCGTCTTTGTTATCGAAGATCGCCCGGAGTTTAACCGTACCTGTGGTGGTATCAACCTGGTTGTCGAAGGTCAGGAGCTTTCCTGTGGCGATCTTAGCCTGCTGTGTCCGATCGAAAGCCTCGACATTCAACCGCTGCCCTTGCCGCACCTGCGCCTGCACTTGAGAGAGGCTGTCTTCGGCGATGGGAAAGATCACGGTGATCGGCTGCAGCTGGGTGATCACCGCCAGGATCGTGCTCCCCGTTGCCTGGACGACGTTCCCGGGATCCACCAACCTCAGCCCCACCCGCCCGCTGATCGGCGACGTAATATGGCAGAAGCCGACCTGGACCTGGTCATACCGCACCGTTCCCTGGTCAATCTTTACCGTGCCTTCGTCCTGCCTTACGATCTTTTCCTGGTCATCGAGCGTCTGCTTTGGAATGCCGTTCCGCGCCCACGCTTCGCGGTAACGCTCCAGATCCATTTTCGCCTGTGCGAGCAGGTTGGTGTCGCGTTCGAGCGCGCCTTGGGCCTGCAGAAGCTGAGCCTCGTAGGGTCGCGGATCGATATCGATCAACGCCTGGCCTTTGCGCACCAGCTGGCCTTCCTGATAACGCACCTGGCTCACCAATCCTGTGACTTCACTGGTAATCGAGCTCGTATAGACTGGAGTGACGGTGCCAATCGCCTCCAGATACACCCCTATGTCTCCCTTCTGCGCGACGGCGGTTATAACCGTGACCGGATCGGTCAAACCGCTCCTGGACCGGGGGGCGTCGGGATGACGCAACGCCAGTGCAAAAATCACCCCGAACGTCAGTAGGAGTACGGCCCACACGAACAGCCGCCGCCACCCGGACGTGGGGGAGGCACTCGCAGACTGCCGCTGCGGCTCGGGCTCAGCGGGCGAAGCAGGAAGATTGGTTTCCGTCCGATCTTGGGCGCTTCGTTGAGATGTCGTCAGAGTGTTTTGCTCCATGGGGTTTCATCGATGAATGTTGCGACCTCATCCGCCTGAGCTGGTTTGCAGTCTTGGCCAATGTACTGGCTCTGTCGTCTGTGTGGGAAAAGCATTTGAAATGCCAAAGTTATCCTTGGCCTGGACGACTTGAGAGTATTGCAGGCATTGGGCGTTGAGAGTTGTGGAACCCAAGGGGAACTTCTTCGGCTTCGACACATGCGTCGAACTATCGACACCTGGACTCAGCCGCTCATGGGCTTCGCGAACAATTCGATTAGGCCTACGGCTGAGTTCGCGACAGCGTGTTCAGCAGCGACAGCACAGTCTTGTCGAATTGCCGGTCATGACGGCCGTTGAATGCGCGCCTGGCACGGCCAAGCTGCAGGAATCCTGAGGCGCCAGCTCTTCCCAGGAAGAGCAGGTTCATGCCACATCGTCCAGGCTTATACGACGTTTCAGCGCTACGCCCCAAATGTACCTGCCGGGTTCGACGCAATGAACCCCGATCTCCCCACCTTTACCTGTTCCCAATTTGCCTATCCAGACTACGCGGAAACGAGCGCATCTTCCCCTGCATTCGATTCCAATATTCATTCCGCGATAGAGAGGTCTCCACACGCCCTCCAGACGAGCTGCTACGGGGGTAATGTCCATGGTGTGGGCCTGGATGTTAAATAGCTTGCCATCCAGGTCCATGCCCCAGACCCGCACTTCCAGGCGAATCGGAACCCGCGGTTCACGCCGGCTCTTGCCGTTCTTTGTCACGTTAACATCCTCCTCGGCAGCACCATCATGGGTTGCCTTTGGGGAAGACAACTGCAACCCTTTTCTTCAACCGCCGGATCTGCGCTTAGGCAGCCCGTTCGCCTGAGGACTGGTGTTGCGAATCGTGTTCTTCCAGGAGACGACCAACCGAGAGCGTAACCCGCTCGACGAAGTGCTGGGGCGAGGCCGGCGAACCGTATAGGAGGTGCAGCATTTCCGTGACCTGTGTCAGACGATGGCTTTGCAACGCCTGATCCACTTGTCCATGCGGGCTGCAATTGGCTGCAACGGAATCTATGTAGTTCCAGAGGAAGTGGCGCATATGGTCCACGGCACTCTTGAGGTCCTGAATGAGACCAATGTTTAAGAGATCATTCAAAACACGATTCTGAGTGTTTGAGTCAGAGCTCTGAAAACCTGCCCACTGCAACTGCTCCTGGAGGGTCCGAAGTTCCTGCGTGACGCGGGTAATGCATTTCGAAAGGTCTTCCATGTCCGTCCTTGTTTTATAGATTAAAATCCTTTCATGACCACAAGTACATAGCTGAGATGCACAATTTCGCATTTAAGTACATTACTTCGGTAATTAACCTAGAATTTTCTTGATTCTGATTTTGGGAATATCAAAACAATAGCCGGGATCCATCCCAATCGACCTGTACAAGGCAAGGAAGCGGAACCAAGACTGCCAAGATTTGTCCGACTGTCTTGGAAAGAACACGGCAGGGAAGGCGCAAACCGCAAAGCGCGGGCCTCGATAAACCGCGGTGACTCGCCGGGAGTCTCCCGGCGGCCTTATCAGGCAACCTATCTGTTGAAGAAGCGATTGAAGCGAGGACATGACCGTCCACCCTGTCACGCGTATGAATTTTTCTGAAACCGGCAGATGCAATCGGGGGCCATCCATATACAATGCTGTCTGCCGAAAAGCCCTAGCAAAGGTTTGTCGTTCAGTGACGCGGGGCCCCTCAAGATCTCGACTTAATATCAAGTTCATCGAGGCCGACATGAAGATACGGAATATGAAAAGGCTGTTCGTTTCTTTGCCGTTGTGCAGCCTGGTGTTCGCCGGGCTCATCTCCTGCAACCAATCGCCGGTCAGTTTTCAGAAGCAACTGCAGGAGCAGTTGATCAACGCCAAAGCGGGCGACGTAATCGTGGTCCCCGAAGGCAAGTTCCATCTCGACCGCACGCTTTCGCTTTCGGCCGACAAGGTGACCATCCGCGGCAAAGGCATGGACAAGAGCATCCTGTCGTTTGCCGGACAGAAAGCAGGCGGATCGGGTCTGCTGGTGAAGGCCAACGACTTCGTCATTGAAGACGTGGCCATCGAAGACACCGCGGGAGACGGTTTGACGGTCCAGGGCGGAAACAACATCACCATACGGCGCGTGCGCGTGGAGTGGACCCGGGGAGTGAATACGGGCAACGGTCCTTATGCGATCTATCCCACGGAATGCAAGAACGTGCTGGTTGAGGATTCCGTCGCCAAGGGCGCGGTGGACACCGGCTTTTACATTGGACAGTCCGAGTACGTCGTGATGCGCCGCAATCGCGCTGAATACAACGTAGACGGATACGAGGTGGAAAACTCCCAGCACGTAGACGTCTACGACAACGTTGCAACACACAACACCGGCGGATTGGGCGTCTTCAACCTGCCCAGCCTGCCGAAGCAGGGCGGCCAATACGTGCGCGTCTTCCGCAACCAGATTTACGATAACAATACCCCGAACTTTGCGCCCAAGAGCCTGGGGACCATCTATCACCTGCCTGCGGGGACCGGCATGTACATTATGGCCATTAACAACGTGGAGGTATTTCAGAACAAGATCCGCGACAACAACACCACGAACGTTTATGTGATCGCGTACAACCCCAGTCTGGGTGAGGTCAAGGACGCGCGTTACCATCGTTTCACCGAGCAGGTTTACCTCCATGACAACGAGATTTTCGGCGGCGGCAAATTGCCTGACGTGACCAAGGACGATGTGAAGGCCCTGAGCGCGGCGCTGGGCGGTCCGCTCCCCGATGTGCTCTATGACGGTGTGGTCGATCCGGCAATCCGCGCTGCCAACAAAAGCGCAAATCCGGCGCAGATCTGCCTCGGCAACAATGGCGCATTAACATTTCTGAATTTTGACAATGGCAACGGCTTCAAACATCGGGAACGCGACGTAAAAGCGTATCAATGCTCGCTGCCTGCGCTGGAGGCCGTGGCGGTCCCACAACTGCCGGCCGCTGCCGGCGGACAGCAGTAATCCTTAGCAGGTATGACGCCGCTTCTGAATAGACTAACTGTACCAAGGGTCCGAGCCTTCACGGTCCTCTTATATTTGGCGATTCTCTCCGGCTGCCACGCGAAGCTGGAGCCGGTGAAGTCTTCTGTCGAAGGGCCGTTTCCCGAGAAACTCTCCGGCTGGCATCTATTCGTAGGCCTCAACGGGACGCTGCAACCGAATGAGGGCGTCTTGCCGTACGATCTCAACACGCCGTTGTTTTCCGACTACGCCGCCAAGCACCGCTTTGTCTGGATACCTCCCGGAACGTCGGCCGATTATCGCGAGGACGGAGTATTCGATTTTCCGATAGGCACCATCTTGGTGAAGTCCTTTGCCTTCCCTGCGGACGGCGGCAAAAATAGAGAAAAGTTGATTGAAACCCGCCTGCTGGTTCACGGCAAGAGCGGATGGATCGGGCTGCCTTACGTATGGAACGAAAGCCAAACCGAAGCCAGGCTGGATCTCGTCCCCGACCCGGTTGCCGTCAGCTACGCGGATTCTTCCGGACAGAGACATGCATTCACCTACTTCATTCCCAACGCGAATGAGTGCAAGCAGTGCCATGAGAATTCGCGCGTTATGCTTCCCATCGGCCCCAAGGCACGCAACCTGAACAAGGACTACGTGTACGCCGACGGCGTCGCCAACCAACTGGTCCGGTGGACACAGGCGGGATATCTACAAGGAGCTCCCTTGCCGCAGGCCGCGCCCAAGGTTGCGAAGTGGGACGCACCACAGAGCGGAAACCTTGAAGACCGCGCCCGCGCCTATCTCGATAACAACTGCGCCCACTGTCATCAACCGGGAGCTGGTGCGGGCTACACCGGATTTGATTTGCGCCTCACAGCGACAGGATTGAACTCGCTGGGACTATGTAAAAGCCCAAATTCCGCCGGCAGAATAGGCAACCTGATCTACGATCTTGTGCCGGGGAAACCCGCGGAGTCCATTCTGGTTGCGCGGATGGAATCGGTCCGCCCAAAAGAGATGATGCCGCAAATCGGACGTAGCGTGGTCCACCAGGAAGGATTGGCCCTGATTCGGGAGTGGGTCCGCTCGCTCCCAGCCGATGGCGCCCCATGCGCTATGCCTATAGATTCCAGAAAATAACCGCTGTATTTCCCGCTCGTTTTTTAAAAGCATTTAGCCGCGAATTCACGCGAATGAACACGAATCCGAAAAATCAAAATCCAAGAATAAGCTGCCCTTCTCCGCAAACAGCTTTGGAAAAATCTCTAAAAGAGTTACCATTGCATCCGCCTTCAGCAAGAGCATCATGCGGCAGGACCAAGAGGAAACTAATCTCGCCTGAACAGGAGCGGAATGGAACGATTCTCAGGGGTGTTGGGTATCATCGTCTTACTTTCGCTGGCATTTATTTTTTCCACCAATCGACGCGCTATCAAGCCCAAGATCGTACTATGGGGCCTGGGCGCACAATTCTTCTTCGCCATGCTGGTGATCCGATTCAGCGTCGGCGAAGCTGCGCTGAGGACTGCGGGAGACAAGGTCACCCAGATGTTGAATTACTCCTTTGCCGGCTCCAGCTTCGTCTTTGGAAACCTTGGCCAGCAGGGTTCTTCGATGGGATTTATTTTTGCCTTTCAGGTGCTGCCCACCATCATTTTCATCTCGGCTTTCTTCGCCGTACTCTACTACTTCGGAATCATGCAGTTCATCATCAAGATCATGGCGATGGTAATGACGTGGCTGTTTTCCATCAGCGGGGCTGAGTCATTGAATGTCGCCGCCTCCATCTTTATGGGACAGACCGAGGCCCCGTTGACCATTCGGCCGTTCCTGCCCAAAGCTACGACTTCCGAACTAATGACAATCATGACTTCCGGCATGGCCCATGTCTCCGGGGGAATCATGGCTGCTTACATTCTCTACGGCATCGAGGCCAGGCACCTGCTGGCCGCCGTGATCATGACCGCACCGGGGACGGTCATGATGGCCAAGATGCTGGTGCCGGAGACTGAGCAGCCGGTGACCGCGGGCCGGGTGGAGATATCGAACGAAGAGATGCCGAAAGATCAGAACCTGCTGGGTGCAATCGCCAGAGGCACCATTGACGGAGGACAACTGGCCTTTAACGTAGCCATCATGTTGATCTCTTTTATTGCACTGGTAGCGCTGGTCAACGGCATTATGGGCGGCATTCATCACTATTTGGGTTGGTTTCCTGAGAGTCTGCAGAAAATCCTCGGCTGGATCTTTTCACCGGTCGCCTGGCTCATTGGCATCCATGGTCCCGACTCCAAGGCGATCGGAAGCCTGTTGGGCACGCGGATGGTGATCAACGAACTTTATGCCTATACCCTGCTGGGAGGCATGAAGGCCACGCTGGCAGCGCGGTCTTTTACCATCGCCACTTTTGCCCTGTGCGGATTTGCCAACTTCAGCTCTATCGGAATTCAACTTGGCGGGATTGGGGCTTTGGCTCCTAATAAACGCGGCGAACTGGCCAAGCTCGGATTTCGGGCGATGATTGCCGGAACCATGGCAAATTTGATGTCAGCGGCTATTGTTGGCATATTAATGCCCAGCGGGACCTAATGACTTCTTCCTCTACTGCATCCTCTCCAGACGAATATCAGCAGGCCGGTGAAGCGGCTGAATTTATCCGAAAGCGGATCCGCGTCCAGCCCCGGATCGTGCTGGTGCTTGGCTCCGGGCTGGGAGCATTCGCTGAAGAGCTCGATGACTCACAGGTATTTCCCTATTCAGAGATTCCACACTTTCCCCGCTCCAGCGCCATAGGCCACGCCGGAAAACTCGTCGTCGGAAAAGTTGGCGAGGTTCCGGTAGCGGTGATGGCGGGCCGCGTCCATTACTACGAAGGCTACTCCATGCAGCAGGTCGCTTTCCCCATGCGCGTCTTTTCGCGCATGGGAATACAGACTGCACTGCTCACCAACGCGGCCGGAGGAATCAACCTGCAGCTCCAGCAAGGCTGCCTGGTCGTGTTAAAGGACCACATTAATCTGCAAGGCGATAATCCGCTCATCGGTCCCAATGACGAGCGCTTTGGCGTGCGCTTCATCGACATGACCGAGGCCTATGATCCGGCCTTCCGCAAGATGGCTCTGGAAGAAGGCCAGCGGCTGGGCATCGATATCTGCGAAGGCATATACGTTGCATTTCCCGGCCCGAGCTACGAAACTCCTGCGGAGATCCGCTTCCTGCGTGCCATCGGGGCCGATACCGTGGGCATGTCAACGGTCCCGGAAGTGATTGTGGCACGCCATTGCAGCATGAAGGTCCTGGGTATCTCCTGCGTTACGAATATGGCTGCCGGCGTTCTCAATCAGCCTATCAATCATGACGAGGTGCTGGAGACAGGCGAAAAGGTGAGGACCTCTTTTGTTGCGCTGCTCAGGGCGTTGATTCCGCGCATGGTGTGAAAAAGCGAAGACCTTTCTAGCCACGAATTGACGCGAATGAACACGAATAGGAAAACCAGAAACACGAAATAGATAAACCAGAAGCATAAATTTCTCCTCTTCTCTTTGCCTTATTTCTCTTTGCTTCATTTCTCTTTGCCTTTATTCGTGTTCATTCGCGTTAATTCGTGGCTAAATCTCTTGCTCTTCTCCGCGTCTCCACGGAGGGAGACAAAAGCACGAAGAAAAGGCAAAAAGAAGATAAAACGACGGTAGAAACACGGCTGGGGCAAATTTTGCAGTCTGTGAGTTTTGACTCGAGCATCTTCGCGACCCCAGAAGGCTTCCGAACATACATACTGCGAGGTGATATGCTCAACTCACGGGTTCGCAGTCCCGCTGTTCGGCAGCTATCCTGCGGAATCAATCCCTCTATGCAAGGAGAAAATCTATGGCAATCGTAACGCCTTTACCTGAAGAAAAAGCGCCCGATAGTTTGAAACCAATTTACGAAAGCATGAAGAAGAAGTTTGGAAGCATGCCTAACTTTTTTGGCATGATAGCCAACAAGCCGGAAGTGCTGAAGCACTTTCTTCCCTTCTATTCCGCCGCAACCGGCCCTGGGGCATTGGACCATCGCTATAAAGAACTCGCCTATCTAAAAGCGTCGATCGTGAATAGTTGCGAGTATTGAACTAAGGCGCACTCCGCTTCGGCGAAGCGGATCGGCATTACCGAGGAGCAGATCCACGCCCTCACGTTTTATCATCGCAGCAAACTCTTCGACGAAAAAGACAAAGCTGTAATTCATTTTGCCGACCAGGTAACCAGGGCAGCCACTACGGTACGCGATCAAGATCTGCTGGAGTTGCGCAAGCATTTCTCGGTGGAACAGATTGTTGAACTTGCCCTGACCATCTGCACGGCGAACTTTACCAACCGGGTGAATGATTCGCTCATGAGCGATCCGGACTTGGGGACGTAGAAAGCAACAGATATTTATTGGTTGTCTTTGTATTCCTCGTACCAGGCCATCTGAATGGCTTCCAGCTTGCCTTCGTTGGAGGCCTTTGGATCGCCCGTGAAGTCCGGCAGCTCTGTTACGTAGCGGTGCAGGTC
>Ga0210400_10006134_pt1 | contig 10138 bp, 7 predicted proteins | sample IncBWH26MmetaG_FD_155456 | JGI IMG/M metagenome (GOLD analysis project Ga0210400, IMG submission 155456) | Forest soil microbial communities from Barre Woods Harvard Forest LTER site, Petersham, Massachusetts, United States - Inc-BW-H-26-M | ecosystem: Environmental > Terrestrial > Soil >... | reverse complement strand
GTCCGTGTCGCGGCTCTCCCAACCGACGGCAGCGCAGACTCGACAAAACCTGTTGTTCGATATGGCGTGGATTTTGCGGTTTCGCCGCAGGATGTTAAGTTAGAAAACGGTGTTGGGGGTGTACGGTGTAAGCAAGCCTTAGCACTTAAATTTCGGATTCTTTCAATTCAGTTCACATCCGAGCGTTTGAGGATGGCCGATGTCGAGGTCGATTACACGCGAAGCCCCGACACTTGAGAAGAAGCGTGCTCGAGGCCCGACGCGCGGTTGCGTCGGCTCGACGCGTCACATATCAATTTCGCGCATGGCCCTTAGGCTGGGTACGGAGCATCTACAGCGACCGCAACGAACGCCAAGCGCTGGTAGTACGCTCGGCGTTGTCCGCCCACATTTCGGCTTACTTTGGTAACTCGAAGCCGCACGCCCGCGGCGATATCCTAACGCTACTCGGTTCTCGGTTGTTCGCCGCCACAAGTATTGCTGCGCGAGAGAAAAACAGCGCGCGTGACGGCTTGGAGCAAGAAGCAATGTCAACGAAAATCGGCCACTTCGAAATCCTCAGTGAGTTGGCGAAATCGCCGACTGGCACGGTGTATAAGGCCAACGATCCTGAGAGCAATCAGACCATCGCGCTGAAGGCGATTCAGTTAAGTGCCTTTGGAGATCACGCCGACGCGCTCGAGCACGCGCTCCTGGCCGAGGCCGAGAGCACCAATGTTCTCAGCAGTCCCAACATCAGCAAGATCTTCGGCGCCGGCGAAATGGAAGGCCAGTTCTGCGCCGCCATGGAATATGTCCAGGGCAACAGCATCGCCACCATGCTGGCTCGCAAAGAAGGATTCTCCATCTGGGATTTGCTCGACATCGGACGCCAGCTGACCAGCGGCCTCGATCACTCGACCTCGCTTAAGTTGGTGCACTACAGCCTCGAGCCTTCCAAGATCATGTGCGGATGGGACGGCACGGTCAAAATTCTGAGCTTCGGCGTCTCCAGCGTAGGTAAGTTCGCACAGCACCTCAGCCAGGGACTGCCCTCATTCCTCCATTACATGTCGCCCGAACAAGTGCGCGGCGAGGATACCGATGGCCGCTCCAATCTCTACAGCCTGGGCGCCATGTTCTACGAGATGGTGACGGAACGTAAAGCGTTCGATCGGGAAGATATTGAATCGCTCCGCCAAAGCATCCTGGAGAGCATTCCAGCCGCACCGCTCCACGTGAATTCCAAAATCCACCCGCTGCTCAGCAATCTCATCATGAAGGCGCTGGAAAAAGATCCAGCCAAGCGCTACCAGAGCGGACGGGAAATGCTGGATGACCTCGAGAAGTGCAAGGAGTCGAAACCGGCAGCGGCCAAGAAAGCCGAAGCTCCAAAGGGAATCGCCGTTCCGGACAAAGCGAAGACCGCCGCACAATCGAAATTTGTGAACGCCGGGCAGCCCAAGCCTCCAGCACCGGTCGCGCCCCCGAAACCAGCGTCCGCACCCTCGGGGCTGGCGCGTCCTTCTGCACCGCCTGCACCTCGGCCTTCAGCTTTAGCCAAGCCTTCAAAGCTGGCCATGCCGAAAGCCGCAGCTGCCGCCGCGGGCGTTGGATCCAGCGATTCTGTCGCGCTCCCCGAAATGAACGCTGCTCCCGCAGAGATTCAGGAACTGGATCTCTCGGATCAGTACGTCGCTAGCGCGCCTCAGATCGACGTGGAGCCCGAGCCTTCGTCCTATATGTCGGCCGCGGTCGCGGATGAGCCCGAAGTGGAAACGTTCGAGCCTCAATCCGACCACGCCACGCCGAAAATCGCCGTCGACCCCATGATGGCAGAGGGCCGCCCCGCCGGCGGAGGAGGCGGCACCAGCTTCTCCGAAATTTCCGAGCTCCCTCCCCTCAAGGAAGTCTACGTCGCGCCTCCGCCTCCGCCGCCGGTAGAGACAGCTCCGGTGCAATCGGAAATGGCAGCTGTCGCACCCTTTCGAGGCGGACGCAAAGCCGATGAGAAACCCAAAGTCCAGCCGCGCGTGGTGGCGCAGAAGGCGATCAAAGAAATCAAAGGCGTTCCGCCCAAGCTCTATCTCTATGCGTTGGGTGGCGCAGGCCTCCTCATTCTGCTCATTGCAGTCGGCGTGACGTATTACATCCACGGCCAGGGCGACGATGATGCGGGAGCGCCACGTTCCACTGCGGTCTCCGAATCTCCAGCACAGCCCGCGCCGGCAGTTCCGGCTCCGAAGACTGAAGCTGCGCCTGCCCCGGCTCAGCCCGAAGAAGTCCAGGAACCCGATACCCCGGTAGCGCAAACCGCTACCCCATCGAGATCACGAGGCGCCAAAAAAAAGGCCACCACAGCGCCCGTCGTCATTCCCGGACAACTCGTCCTTGATTCCACGCCGCAGGGCGCTCAAGTGCAGATTGACGGCGCCACCGATCCGAGCTGGTTCACGCCCTTCACCCTGACCAATATTCAACCCGGACAGCACACCATCACCGTCAGCAAGTCGGGTTACGCCACCGATACGCGAACCGTGAGTATCACCTCAGCGAACCGTGCGACCACGCAAATTCATCTCGCGCAGTTGGTGGCAACGCTGGTGGTTAAGAGCACTCCGCCTGGAGCCAGTGTCTACGTCGACGGTCACAACATGAACGCAAAGACGCCGGCACAGGTCAGCGTCGATAAGGGTCAACACCTGGTGCTGGTCCGCATGTCCGGCTATCTCGACGAAACCATGAACGGCCAGTTCACGCTCGGCCAGAGCCTGAACTTCTCTCCGACCCTGCAACCTCTGGGCAATGTCGACAGCATCAAGACCGTCGGCAGTAAGATGTCGCGTCTGTTCGGCGGCAAAGGCCAGCCCGGCCAGGCAACGATTTCCATACACACCCAGCCCAAGGGCGCTGAGGTAGCCGTTAACCAGCGCATGCTGGATAAGCCCGCTCCCGTCGACGTGATGGTTGATCCCGGCAACTACGTCATCGACATCACGCTCAGCGGATACGCCCCCATACACAAAGTCATCACCGCTACCAAGAGTGGTAAGGTAGTAATCGACGAAGCCCTTCAGCCGCAGTAAGGAAGTCGATGCGTTACGCCATTAGTGGGATTTTCGTGCTAGTCAGTATCGTTGCTCGCCTGTCACCAATCGCAATGGATGCCCGTCATTGGTTCCCGAGCAAGCGTCGCGCACAGCCACCACGCCAGATGCACTAGAGCGGTTTTCGAAGAGAAGCATCCTCTCGTCTCCCGCTTTTCGTTTTCCGATTTGAAGGGCGCGCTTTAGCGGCGCCGTATGAATGCGACCCAAGCCGCGCCTTTAGCGCTGAGGGATACCGCATGGATACCTTTTCTTCCTACCTTCGATTACCCAAGGTCCCTTTTCTCGTCCGCCGCACGCAAAAATACAGTCTGCCCGACCGCCACTAGACCAACCCGAATGACTGTCCCGTAGACTCCCGCCTTATTCTGGTTCGCCCGAACCACCGCCTTCAGAACTTCTGGTGCCAGACTCGCTGAGTCTGGATCAAGATTCACCATCGAGCACCGGACGTCGCGCATCGTCACGCCGATTGCGGGGCCGTCGTCCCCCTCGCCGAATGAGAGCACGCCCCCCACCCACTCGTCCTCCTGAAATGCCCCCGGCCGCAATAAACGAACCACAATATTCGGTCGAAATCGTCGCACATCCAGGCTCCGTCCCGCGAGTTGTCCAATCTCGTCCACCGTTTCGGAAGCGATCACAGAGATGCTCGCCTCATCGAAGATGCCATGCTTCAACTGCATCATCTGCACCGGAGCTCCGTACCGCCGTCCGACTTCCGTCGCCAGTTCCTCGCCGAAGACGGGTATCTCCTTGCCATCCGGCGTTCGAATGTGTGTAGGAAGGTCGTCCGGATCATCGTCACGCCGGAGCGGAGCATACCGCACCAGGTCAGGAAGCTTGCTCGCGCTGAGCCACGGGAACCCGCTGCGGTCTTCCATCCGCCGGAACGCCAGGCGTCTGTCACCATCGATCCCGTGCCAGCCCAGGTCCGCGACCGCGAGTCGCTCCCCACCCATGGACTTCACCGGATACCGGTAAATCGCCTCAACACGCCCAATTTCTGTCAGCATGCCAATTCGAATCCGCCCATCAGCGTATCACTGGAACATCAACAGGTCAGCATTCGAGAAAACTGATATTGGGAGAAGAGCGTGGGCAGAGTCAACTAGAAGTCTTGAAGTCGAAAAGTTGATGTAAATGAGTCAAGTTCTAGGCGGCTAATTTTGCGTGTTGGATCCAAGATGTGACCTCCTGATCAAGTTTATCGAAGCTGCGCCGGAGCGAGGAGTTGGGTGGGGAGAGCTCGGGGAGTAAGGCTCCCAGACCGGGACGGAGAATGCGGCTGTAGGTTCGAGTGCAGAACCATGCCGTTCGTAAGCCGAGGTCGGTAATGCGGTAGCGGTGAGTTTGAGGAATAGGTTCGACGATGCCGTGGAAACGCAGGCGGCGGAGGTGATAGGTCATTTGACCTTGCGTGAGACTGTCCGGTGGTTGCCCGAGCAAAGATGCAAAGTGTTGGCGGAGATGGCGGTTGGAAAAGCCGGTGGGCAGGAGTTGGAACAGTAAGAGGGCACGCCAGAGAGCTTGCACCTTAGGATCGGCGAAGCGCAATGCGGAGGCGCGTTGCGACGTGACCTGCACGGGTCGATTGATTTTTTGAAAGGCTTCTTCCGCGAGGATGCAATCGTGGCTGATGCGCTGTACTTGGAGCAATCGTCGATTGGCTTGAAAGCCGATGCGCCGTAGCGCGGGCAAGTTGCGCAGGTTCTTGCCGATATAAAAGTCATAGGTGTTGTTGATGGTAGTTTCTGTGCGTAAGGCCTGCCCTGCCTTGTGGTACTGCTTGATGCGTGTTCCTTTGTAGTCGATGTGCAGCGAGGGGATCACCCCATCGGTAATGACCGGGGTGCGAAAGGGGCGGGGAGTAGTCTTTATGATCAGGCGGTCAAAGATGAGTTGCACCTGTTGGGGACGACCGATGTCCAGGTTTTCTCGGATCACGTCTTCAAAGAAGATGCGTCCGCTGACCGGTCGATCCAATACCTGGGGGAGGGAAAGTTCGATCTGGAGAATGGAAAGTGGATAACGGTATCCGGCTTGACGATCTTGGCAGGTAACAGGGATGGGGTAGTCGTGGCAACCATTTGCGCAGGAGGGCATCGATCTTGCCCTCCGATAGCCGGTCACACAGGCCTTGCAGGGCTTGGGGATCGGCGCAGGACAGGATGCCGTTCTCCAAGGCTTGGTAGGCGATCCCCTTTTGTTCGAGTTGCTGCTTGAGGTACTCGTGTCCATTCAAGCAGAGCTTGGCGTTATAGGGGAAATAGGAACAGAACTTTAAGAAGAATGGCCCGAAGTCCTCATCGATGCAGTAGAAGTAGTAAGGGTTCACCAGGACCGTGGACTTTACGATCCAAGGATAAGTGCGCTTGGTTTTAGGATTGCGACGTTTCTCGGTGCGATAGACCGTGCATTTTTCCTGGGCCTTGCCGATGAACACTACGCCTTCCCGCTGCGGGAACTTTTTGCGTTGCTGTTTGGCAAAGTCGTCTTTGCGTTGCCCCTTCTCAAAGGTGATGAGGGGAATCTGGTGGTCCTTGGCAAAACGCTCAATCGAGGCGACGAACTCGCGAGTGATGGGCTCTACCATACGGGTGGAGGCCAACCTGGTGCCCGCGATGGATACGAATAAACTTCAAGGCGCCTTCGACGGCCTGCAGCTGAGGGACATAAACGTTGAGATACATCCGGTCGATGCTCTCCACTTCCAACACCACGTGCTTGCTTAAACCTCGGCAACAGTCTGTGGTACGCTCATGGCGGCTCCGGTTGCGGGGTGCCTTTACGGCCAGGCGATTCGCCTTACGGCGATCCCATTCCACGGAGTGGTTTACCATTCCCGACTCGATGCACGCAACCGGAGCTATCCGTCGAGCTCTGCACTTAACGACATGCTCGTCGGTCTGAGGCGAAGCCTCGCTGGAGTTGTGGCTAGGGCACGTTCACAGAATCGTGAGTCTCAGCGGGCACGTACTTCACCGCCGCCGTGCGTTCCAGCTTATCCCAGGCGAACTTGCGCCCTTCCAAAGCGCGCTTCAGCGTCTTGAACAGCACAATCGAGAATAGCTGACGATAGGCGAAGCGCTGGAGCCAGACCTGACTGAGTAGCCAGGGGTCTTCCTTGTCATCGGGGCGACGGCGCTCAAGAGCAAAAGCAATCGCCGAGGCAAAGAAGTCAATCACCAGGAAGGCGAAGAAGAAGAGCACGAGTTTGTGGAAGCTGGCTGGATCGGTGGAATCCGGGTGGAAGTGTTTCTGGATGAAGTACCAGATGGTACCGACCGCGAACATGATATCGATGAGCGGCGACACCAGCGGCAAAAGAATCTGGAAGATGACAATATTAGGCAGCGCGACCCAACCCAGCGCACCCTTGCGCGCGAAGACGCCGCGATGCTTGTACACAGCCTGGAGAATTCCAAACGACCAGCGGAACCGCTGGCGCATCAAGCCATTCGCATTCGTCGGCGCCTCGGTATAGGCGAGCGCCATGTCTTCGTATTCGACGCGATAACCCCTGCGCAGCAGCGCCATGGTCAGATCGGCGTCTTCGGCGACTGTGTCAATGTGATAACCACCAGCTTCGCGCACGGCCGACACACGCCATGCCCCGATTGCACCCGGCACGACGCTGACCGCTCCCAGGACGTCGAGCGCCCGCCGTTCAAAGTTCTGGCTGGTGATATATTCCAGCGCTTGCCATCGCGTCCACACGTTGACCCGGTTGCCTACCTTGGCATTCCCCGCGATCGCTCCAACTTTCGGATTGATGAAGTGCGGGACCAGTCTCGAGATCGCGTCAGGAGCGATGATCGTATCGGCGTCGATACCCACAAATAGCTCTGCGTCGCCGATGTGCTCGATGCCGTAATTCAGGGCTTCTGCCTTCCCGGAGTTCCGCTTGCCGAGAATCAGTACCTTGCCCGATGCTGCTTCCGCTTTGAAGGCATTGCGCGCCACCTCCAAAGTTCGATCCTTTGACCCATCATCGATCACGATCACTCGCAGGTTCGGGTAATTCGAATTCAGGGCCGCGCGCACTGTGCGCTCAATAACCTTCTCTTCGTTATAGGCGGGAATCAGCACCGCGACTTTCGGCTTGTAGGACGCAACCTGAGCGAGCTTGCCAAAGATCTTTTCGTGGACCCGGTCGTACACTGCTGCGGCGCCAATAAAGATAAGGCGCCCAGTCATCAGCAGGTCGCCGATCAGGAATATCCAGGTGATCCCGACGACGCCGACGTCGAACAGCCAGAAGCCCAACCGATCCAGCCGCGCTGCCCATCGCTCGCCACGAGGCAGGGGAGCCATCACGTCAGTGATCTTCATGTTCAGGAGTTCATAGACTGGCGCGATCTCGTACCCTCGGGCGCGCACACCGTCAATGATCATGGGCAGAGCGCGCACCGTCTCAGAGCGATCGCCGCCACCGTCGTGCAGCAGCACGATATTGCCGCAGCGCAGGTCCTCCACCCGGCAAGGCGGCAGGTGCGAAAGCACGTAGTCCGTGATCTGTTCGGCGGTATGACGTGGATTCTCGCTCCAGTCGTTGGGGTCGATCCGGTTGCCCACCGTAATGTAGCCCATCTCCTGCGGAATCTCGAGCGGGCGAACCTGGTCGGCCGTGTCCGGTTCTTCGTCGATGGCATAGGGAGGCCGCATCAGCGTGGTCCGCACCCCCAACATGCTGGCGAACAGCCGCTCCGTGAGATTCAATTCCGCCTTGATGAGCGGAGTCGACATGTTGGTGACGTCAGGATGGGTGAACGTGTGATTCCCGATCGTGCTGCCTTCGTCTCTAATCCGCTTCGCCAGACCTGAGAACTTGTCGGCCTGAATTCCAATCAGAAAGAAGGTCGCCGTCGCGTGCTTCGCCTTAAGAACGTCGAGAATCTTCGGAGTCCACTCCGGATCCGGACCGTCATCAAATGTGATCACGACCTTGTTCGGTGAGTAGCCATAGCGCGCTACGCGATACGGTTCCGGCAAGGTCTGAAAGACTTCGTCGTCAATCATCTTGCTGTTCGCGTCCACGCTGATGTCGCGCGTGCCGTGAGCGGGCTTATCTTCAATGCGCAGAATCTCCCCCTGGCCTTCCATATCGACCTCGGCACCCGGGGGAACGTCACGCAGTTTGTCGGGTGCCCCGGTGTCTCCCGGCATATCCCACACCCGCCACAGCGAACGGTCCTCGCTGCCCAATCGCCACAATGCGAATGTCTTAATCCCCATCGACTGCGCGGCTCGCATCTGGTTCAACGCTGTCACCGCGTCGACAAACCAGATGTCGTGTCGCAGGTTGCGTTCGTCGAGATAGCTGAAGTGAGGATTCATCGCATCGTCATCGAAATTGACGTCCTCGTCCGAGTCCCGCGCAGCCAGCCAGGCATCCTGCACGCTGACCGTGCTGTCGTGAATTTCAGGCGGCAAGGTCCCCTTTTTCGGCTTCTGCACCCAGTCATAACCGTAGTTTGCGATCGCGCAGATGACTTTTTCCTTCGGAATCACCCCCGTTGCGTATTTCAGGTTCTGTTCAAACCAGTCCTGCGAGGAAACAGGTCCGGACGCCGCTCCCGGATAATGTTCGTCATAGTTCATCAGAATGACGCCGTCCGCTGCAGTCGCTATAGCCTGGTAGTCGAATTCTTCGTTGTGAGGCGGCACGGCGACGTACAGTTTCAGGCCGCGCGCATGCAGATCCGCGGAAATTTCCCGCAGCAAAGCGACGTAACCAGGCTGGCCACTGGGCGGAAAGGCCTCGAAATCAATCATCAATCCCCGGAAGTGCCCTGACGAAAGAAACTGTCCCGCTTGTTTCCGGAAAAGCGCGCGCGCATCGGCATTGTTCAGGAACTCCGATACGTCCACCCAGTTCGCGCCGTCGGAGTTGTTGACCATAGGGAAGACTTCCATGGCCGGATTGTCCGTCTTCAAAAACGGCATGACCTTGTCATCGACCGGCAGCACCCTGTTCGCTTGCACGAGGTCGAAATACTTGTTGGTCTGGTCGTCGACTCCCTGCAGGCGGCCATCTGGCGTGAAGACATGCAGCCAGTCCGGAAACAGCATGTCGATCTGGTGAGCATAGGAACGAAGGGACGAAAAACTCGCTGCGTCCCAAGGGACATAAAAAGCGGCGCGGATTCCTTCTTCCTGATTCAGCTTGACTTGCGAGGCGGCCAGCTTGGTTTTGCGGTGCGACCGGGCAGCGGCCTTCTTGGCGCGTTCTTTGGCTTTCTCCTTATCCGTTTCCTTGAGACCCTTTAAAGGGCGCTTTTGCGGGAAAAACAGAAGTTCGGGCAAGGGTTCGTCGCGCAGAGCGCTATAAACGAAGAAAATAAGAAGCGCCGAGGCCAGGACAGCCGTGACGTCAAAGAGACGGCGCAGCCGTTTCCAGCGGGCGCGGCGCGGATCATAAAAGACTGGCTCAGCCATGGGAGACGGTTTTCATCGTATGCTGCTGCAAGCACACGGTCAATTCTCGGAAAGGCAGGGTGAGTAGCTGCTCAGGGTCATAAGATGCAGTTTCCAGCTACCGGGGTAGTCCCGACGCGCTATGATTCGCAGCGGGGCGCTGATGCGCGAAATGATCCGGAAGCACGCGCGGTTTTTCCTCGGGATCACCTTGGCGGGCTTGGCTTTCCGCCTCTTCCTGGTTTTCCGTGCTCCTGGAGTGGTCGACGACTCCCGTCTATACGCCGACATCGCCAAAAACTGGCTGCAACACGGCATTTACGGGATCACGAACTCGGGCGCGATCATGCCGACGCTCTCCCGCCTGCCCGGTTATCCCGCGTTCCTGGCCGCGATCTTCTGGGTTTTCGGCAGCGACAACTTCCGAGCTGTCCTGCTCGTGCAGGTGCTGTTCGATCTCGCGACCTGTTTCCTGGTCGCCGACATGGCTCTCCGCCTGTTTTCCGAACGCGCCGCGAAAGCCGCGTTCCTGCTTGCTGCTATTTGCCCCTTCCTTGCGAATTATGCCGCCGCTGCGCTGACCGAGACGCTCGAAATATTCTTCACCGCACTCGCGTTCGAAGGCGCATTTC
>Ga0210400_10006133_pt1 | contig 10139 bp, 6 predicted proteins | sample IncBWH26MmetaG_FD_155456 | JGI IMG/M metagenome (GOLD analysis project Ga0210400, IMG submission 155456) | Forest soil microbial communities from Barre Woods Harvard Forest LTER site, Petersham, Massachusetts, United States - Inc-BW-H-26-M | ecosystem: Environmental > Terrestrial > Soil >... | reverse complement strand
ACTCTCGATCAGAGTGGGCACCAGCGATCCGCAATCGACGGGAATGAAGGGCTTGTCGCGGAAGGGTCCGGAGTAGTGAATAGAGCGGGCGACCATCTCCTTGCCGGTTCCACTTTCGCCCAGAATCAGGACCGGGTGCACGCTGTTGGCGGCCTTGGAAATGATGCGATACAGCTTCTCCATTTCCGGGGCGCGTCCGACGATACCGCCGAACCCTTGTTTGGACTTCACTTTCTCGCGCAGCAGGCGGTTCTCTGACTTCAGTTTCAAGTGGCTGGCCACGCGCTCCAGCAGCAGCTTCAATTCATCGACGCTGAAGGGTTTGGTCACGTAGTCGTAGGCGCCATGTTTCATGGCCTGCACCGCCGACTGGACCGTGCCGTATCCGGTTACAACGATGACGACCGCTTCAGGACGGCGTTCCTTGATGCGGCGCAGTGCGTCGAGGCCGCCGGCGCCGGGCAGGCGCAGATCGAGCAGCACGGCGTCGAAGGCCTGCGTGTCGAGATAACGGTAGGCATGCTCGGCGGAATCGGCCACGTAGGCCGTGTATCCCAGCGACTGCGCGACTTCGCGGCAGGCTTCGCGGATCGATCGTTCATCGTCCACGATCAGAAGGTTGAGAAAATTGGCGGGTTGAATCTGCGGTGTGGCTGGCATCGGGCTCAGGGCGGCGGACGTCATGGCATTCATTCCTTTTCCTTCTATTCTTTGGGTACCGGTACTCCCGGATTTCTTACGAGTTGAAAGTCGTGGTTGGCAGGATCGTGGTTGGTAGGAACCAGCACAGAGGCAGTCAGAACAGCCTCCGGCACCAGCGGCAGAAGCACGCTGATGCGGGTGCCGCACGCCGGAGCGCTCTCCACATGGATCAGGCCGCCGTTGCTGGTCACAATGTCGTAGACCGTGGCCAGCCCCAGGCCCGTGCCCGTTCCGGTCTTGGTGGTAAAGAAAGCCTCGAACAGATGGGTGCGGGTGGCGGCGTCCATGCCGCTGCCGTTGTCGGCCACCACCAACAGCGCACACGGAAGTAAGGCGCGGCCTGTGGCGGCGCTGGGGGATTCCGCGTCCACTCTCTCGGTCAAAATCTGCACTTTGCAGTTGCTGATTTCGACCGTGATCTGACCGCCGCCGGACCTTGCCTCGGACATCTCTTCGGACATCGCTTCAGACATCGCTTCGGAGACCGCGTCGCGCGCGTTGAGGACCAGGTTGAGCAGAATTTGCTGACATTGCGCCGGATCCATCTTGACCAATCCGAGGTTGGCATCGAGCTGAAATTTCAGCTCGATGTTTTCGCCAATCAGGCGGACTAGCAGGTTGCGCATGCCTTCGGCAATATCGTTGAGGCAAAACAGACGCGACCCTGAATTCGCCGGCCGGGCCACCGTGAGCAACTGCCGCACCAGGCCCGTGGCCTGGATCCCGGCGTTCCGGATTTCCTCGGCGTACTTGCGCACCCGATGGCAGGGCTCCAGATTGGCGATGAGCAGGTCGCAGTAAAGCAGCACTCCGGTCAGAAGATTGTTGAAGTCATGCGCCACGCCTCCGGTAAGACGCCCCACGGATTCCAATCCCTCAGCCTGCCGGAGACGCTGCTCGGCCTCGCGGTGCCGCGACGCGTCTTCGGCTGAGGCGAGCGCGTAGTCGGCATGGCCGTTCGTTCCCGGGACACGCCAGGCCGTCCAGCGCACGGGGTGGCTGTTGGCACCGGTGGTCTGCGAGTCCATCTGAAAACTGTCGCGCTGTCGGTCAAACAATTCGCCCAACAGCCGTTTCGCCTCGGCACGCTCGTGGGGATGAATCAGATCTGCGAAGCACAGAGAGCGCACGATTCGCGATCTGCCGCCGAGCATGTGTTCCAGCGCCGGATTCAGCGCGGTAATGTTGCCCGCGCGCTGGCATTGCGCCAGGGCGAAGGGCGCGGTCGCGAAAAGAAGATGCAGGTCGGTTGGCGAGTCCTGCGGCGTCCACGGAATTTCAGCAGCGGTGCTCATATAACTACTCTGCGCGGAATCATTCCCGGAAGGAACCGGTTATTCGCTTGCCCACGACCTTGGTTTTCCTGAAATGGGAATTGGGTAAGCGTTAGTTCCGGATCAAATCCCGTTTCGAGGTCACTATAGAGAAACGGGAATGCACCTGCGAAGGGCAGATGTCACTAAAACGGGAATTATTTCTGTGGAAAACTTTCCGGCCTCATGTGGCGGAGCAAAGTGTGGCGGAGCGAAGCCTGGCGGAGCGAGCTTACCGATCCGCTCTCCCATGTTGGCTGGCCGCAACATAAACCGGTTCGGTCAAGCGGAAGGTCAGCCGGCGCCCTTTTTCAAGAGAAACGACGGCGGCCGAGGATTCTCCCGGTTGCGTGTCACTCTGTGGAGCGGCGCTGTGGGGACCGCCACTCTGCGGACCGACGCTCTGCGGATCTGCGTTCTGTGGACCCTCTGTCTGGGCAGCGTGGAGGTCGGCCGCCGTCGCACGCACGAAAAGGCTGGAGGTTTGAACCGGCAGGCTAAGGCCGCCGAGTTGGATCGATTCGAGGGCCAGCCGAAGGTATCCGCGATTGTGTCTGAGGTTGGAGGCCTGGGCGGACTCCACTCGACCGGCAACCGTGGCACCACGCGGAACTAACTTATTCCCTGCAATTACGACCGGCTCGTCGACGATGCCCACGAAGGTGGCGTGGGCGCCAGGATTCGCTGCCGAAATCGGATTCTTCAGTCGAACCGTGAGCAGCGTGCCGGCAGGAAGGTTTTGGGAATCGTGGAAAGGCAGACCGGGACCCGGGTTGGAGCCGTTGTCCTGAGATGCCGAAGATCTCCCCGGAGGAGTGGGTGGCTTTTCTCCCTCCTGAAACGGAGCCTGATGCTGATCGGCGCGAGCGGCGTTATCGTCACTTTGACTTTGCGGCCCGTCGGGACGGTCGCAAGCGGCCAGGCAGAGCAGCGCCAGCAGCATCGTGGCTAAAATCGTCGGTAAGCTTGACCGAATCGTCAAAGCTCGCGGTCCGCGGAACCGGCTCGTCAAAATCATCCTCGCGCGCTGTTCGTCCACCCGAAGGTCGCAACCCAGTTACCAGACACGGTCTCATTAAATCAAGCACTTGGCGATAGCACTTTCGGGGAGGGTGTAGATTGTTCCCTTCCTCAAACTATTTCGCGACTGCAGGAGGAGTTGGTATCGGCATAGTACCGGGGTTGCAATGAGGGTCGTCACAAGCGTCGTGGTTGGTCTATATGCCTGATCCGGTCGGGCCGTGCTCGTGAAATCGTCTCCGAGTGTTGAAAAAAGGGCCTTGCCATTCCGGCAAGGCCCGAGTCCAGGGGGGCCCTGTCACACGCCGTGACAAAGCTCACTTCCCAACATATCCCTTGGGACTGCCGACGCCGGTGCAGGGATCCCACTTGGCTGCGGCAATGCTTCCATCATAGAAGCCGCAGAGGCCATAAGAGATGTCGTTGTAGTCTGCGGGATAATTCGTCGACGAGGCGTAGGCATTGTAGATGGTGGTAAGTTCGGCATTGCTGGAGGCGGCAAAGTGCCCGGCCCGGTTGACGACGCCGGCCCAACTGGGCGACGCCACGCTGGTACCGCCGAATACATACCAGCAGCAGCCATAGGTGGCATTGTGGTCATAAACCCAGACGCCGGTATTGGGGTTGGCATCGGAGGAGACGTCGGGCACAAGGCGATGGGTTGCACTCGGCAACACGCTCTGGTAGGTGGGGCGGGGTTCGTATACGCTCAAGCCCCCGCCGCCATCCTCCCACGCAGCTTCGCCGATGAAGTTCCCGATTGTAGTGCCACTATTAACTCTGCTCGTAGTGGTTCCGCCCACGGCCACGACGCTGGTAGAAACGCTGGGCCATTCTGTGCCGGCCGAATCTCCGGTCGAAGCAAAGTAAACGATCCCTGTCTTCTTGAAGTGGGAGTCGTATGTGGTTTCGCCGGAGAACTCTGACCCACCCCAGCTATTGGAGATCTCGCCGCCGCCCGCAGCCGCCACCTGCTTGCTGGCGCAGTCCTCGGCGACCAACAGATCTGCGAACGAACTCGAAGCCGCTTCCACAAGGAAGATTTTGGCCTTCGGTGCCATGGCGTGGGCCCATTCGATATCCAACGCCTGCTCTCCCTCCCAGCCAGGATCGTTTCCCGGGTCGGAGCCTGCGCAACCGCCAGTCCCTCCGGCGAAAATTACCTTGAAGGTAGTTGAGGTCACGGCGGGAAGACCGAACTGCGCGGAGAAGGCGTTCAGGTCCGCCATGGCGGTTGGGTAGTCAAACGCGTCAACGATCCCGATGGCCTTGCTGCCGCCGCTGGGATTGGTTTTGAAAGTATTCGGGTTGCAACCTGCTACCGGGATTACCAGGTGATAAATACAGGCAATCGAAGCCGGTGTCTCGAAGCCATAACCGGGGAATGGAGGCGAATCTGGACCCGCAACGGCCTCGGGCAAGGCATAGCCATTGGGTTGAGCTCCGAACTTCTCGCGCTCTGCTTGCACAAAAATCTGGTAGGGTGTGTGCGCACGAATCCCGACATCTTCAGGACGCTCGATAGCGGACTCAGGGATGACCACTCTGCCCCTGTGGGCCAATGACGGTTCCTGTGCGGGCGTGGAAATAGCACTGCCCAGGATCAATAGAGCGATAGCGGTAGAGACAGTTGCGCGTCTCATTCGGAGTTCCTCCTTGGTCGGTTACTTGCGTTGGTAGAGATTGCGTTTGCAGACGTACGGGGAGTCATTTTACCGCGGAGGGGCTCTGTGGTGACAGGTCGTTACATCATTCGGAATTTTCTCCTCAGCACAAAAAACGCTGTCATTGGGTCCCCAATCCAAGTTTGTGTCAATGTGAAAGAGGTTTCATGTTGAGCGCTATGGCCTTTTCTCGACACTTGACGATGTACGTAAGGTTTAATCCAATGGCGACAGGTGACACGGATCACTGATTTCGGATCACCGATTTCGATCGGGCCGAAGAAGATAATTCTTCGCGTCGCCCGAAATCTGAGTTGAAACAAGGGGTTCCGCAGTGACGCCGAGCCCCGGAAAAGAGGAGTGCTCATGAGTTCGCTCAAGATCTGCCTCTTCGTCGTGGCTGTGCTTGCAGCCGCGCCCATCGCTCATGGCGACATCAAACCCTCGGAGATCGAAAAACAGCTCAAGAACCTCCGTTCTGTCGCATCGGACCAGAAGCCCGCCATCATCGTGAAGCTTGCCACCGATATCCGCTCACTGCCTGCGGGCACGCAGAAGGTAGGTTACGCGGATGAGCTATCGCACCTGGCCACCGAGGGCGACCCCGGCCACGACGCCCTGCAGGCCGTGGTCGATACTCTCAGCACCGCTCTCACCGAATCGCCCGTTCCCGCCAAGGGCGACAAGATCCCCATGCCGTATCAACAGGTAGCTTTACTCGTCCGCTATGAGGGCGTTACTACCACGCTCCAGGATCCCTTGTACGAGCGAGCCGCGAAGAAGCTGGCTGATGACGAAGCCGATATCCAGAAAGCCGACTTCACGTTGAGCAATCTGAAGAACAAAAAGGTCACTTTATCTGAGCTGCGGGGAAAGATCGTCCTGGTCAACTTCTGGGCCACTTGGTGTCCCCCGTGCCGCGCCGAGATGGGAGACTTGGACGTTCTGCAGCGCTACTTCGAGTCCCAGGGTCTTGTCGTCCTCTCCATCACCGACAAGACCGGATTCAAAGTGACGCAGTTCATTGCTGGCAACAAGTACGCACCTGATGTTGTTCTCGATCCCGGCGGCAAAGTGCACCAAGCTTTCCACATTACTGGCATCCCCAGGACGTTTCTGTTCGGGCGTGACGGCAAGCTGCTGACCATGGCCATCGACCAGCGCAGCCGCCGCCAGTTCCTGGAGATGCTCTCGAAGACCGACCTGCACGAATAGGGGAAACGAAAACATACGGCTCTCAACCAGGAAATCGAGCGAGGAGCGGGTTGCCGACGCGTCCGAGAGAATCGCCACCTGCATCAGGCTGGCGTGGCCAACCTTGGAAGGCTCGAATGATTATTATCGGAACTCAGACTTAAGAAGGCATGTTAGTGCTCTCCGTGAAATTCCGTCGGGAATATACGGGGAGACCTGTCCGGGAACAGAAAATCCTGCCGCGCCGTTGCCCCCGTCGAAAGCGTAGACTCAGAAGGGTTGTCAACTTGGGCAACCACTCCCGGCGGTTTGGTCTCCAATTAAAATTTCCGACGGGCAACGGGATCGCCCCCAAAGGCCCATCCAGACCTTGCAGGACTGGAAGCTGGCCGCGTATTGTGGGGATTCGATCCGATACTGGTCAACCCTAAAGGTTCGACCTCAAAGGTTGGACCCCAGACGGACCAATAGAGAGAGATAGAGGCGACCGAGCAAGCCGATGAGTCACGAAAAGATACTGATCGTCGAAGACGAGGAGAACGAGCGCTCCGGGCTGGCCGAACTGGTGTCTTCCTGGGGGTTTCGCGTGGAGACGGCCCGCGACGGCGCCGAGGGCCTCGACAAGGCGAACCAGTGGTCCCCCTCGATTGTCATCACCGACATGAAGATGCCGCGCATGGGCGGGATCGAATTGCTCGGGCACCTTGCCGAACAGGCCACCACCATCGCTGTCATCATGGTCACGGCTCAAGGCACGATCGACAGCGCGGTGCAAGCCATGCGCATGGGCGCGTATGACTACCTCACCAAGCCCATCGATACCAACCGCTTGCGGACCATGCTGGCGAATGCCGTCGCCCTGTTGGGTACCCGCGCCGAACTCGAAGCCACGCGCCGCCGCCTGCGCGACGCCGGATCGCTCGGCCGTCTGAACGGAGCCTCGCGCAAGATGCAGGAAATCTTCCGGCTGATCGAGATGGTTGCACCCAGCACGGCGTCGGTGCTGATCACCGGAGCCAGCGGAACGGGTAAAGAACTCGTAGCACGCACCATCCACGAACTAAGCCCGCGGAAAGACCGGCCTTTCGTCGCCATCAACTGCGCCGCCATCCCAGAGACTTTGATGGAGAGTGAGATCTTCGGCCACGAAAAGGGCTCGTTCACCGGCGCGCTGGAACGGCGTACGGGCTGCTTTGAACTGGCGGAAGGGGGAACGCTCCTTCTGGATGAAATCGGCGAAATGCCAATCGGCACGCAGGCTAAGCTGCTGCGCGTTTTGGAAGACCGCAAACTGCGGCGGCTGGGGAGCAAGGTCGAAACCTCGGTGGACGTGCGCGTGCTCGCCGCCACCAATAAAATTCCTGACGAGGCGGTGGCGCGAGGTGAGATACGCAGCGATCTCTACTACCGCCTCAACGTGTTCAACATCCATATGCCTCCCCTGCGCGAGCACAAAGAAGATATTCCCAGCCTGGTGCAATTATTGCTCGCCGAGATGAGCACTAAGCACGCCCGCAAAGTAGCCGCAGTCAGTGAGGCTGTGCTGAACCAGTTCAATAATTATTCGTGGCCGGGAAATGTCCGGGAGCTGCGCAACACTCTCGAGCGGGCGGTCATCGTCTGCGACGCCGGCGTGGTCGAGACCAAACACTTGCCGCCTGGATTTGGACAGGCTCCACTGCGCACCGCGGCCAACGATCCTGATGCGGTTCGCATGGGCGTGGGCACGACCGTGGAAGAAGCCGAGAAAATGCTTATCCTGAAAACGCTGGAGGCAACCAGCAATAATAAAACGCGAGCCGCCGAAATTCTCGGCATCAGCCTGAAAACTCTGCATAACAAGTTGAAGGAATACGGCAGCGCCGGGGTGGAGGCAGTCCCCGGCAAGGAGGAAGTACCGAGTAGTTGAGAACTCCTCCCACGGTGCTTGAACGGTTTCTAGAACGAGAGCGTTCCATTTCCCTTCATGCTGCGACGAAAGACCATCATCGTGCTGGTCATCACTCTTATGGTGACGGCGATGGTCACCGCTTTTTCCTACCTCTACCTCTCGCAAATCCTGCGGCTGCGCATCGCCAACGCCAACGAAACTGCAACCAGCCTGACCCACCAACTGGCTTATGCGGTATTCAACGCGGTACCCGACTTCGGCAGTACTCCCATCGATACCAACAACGTCACCGCCGTGCGCCGCGCCTTTTCGGAGTACGTGCAAACCGATGTCGCGCTCAACAACCTGCTCGAATCCGATCCCGGCGACTGGCGATTCATTTATGACGTCGCCATCGTCGACGTAACCGGCAAGGCCCTGCTGCACACCAACGCCAGCATGGTGGGCAAGGTAATCGCTCCGCGCCCGGACTTCCAGAAAGTTGTCGGCGCCCGATTCCGCGAACAAATCCGCCTGGTCTTCAGCCCGGCCGCCGTGTATGACGTGACCTACCCAATCGAATTGAATGGCGAACCCTTCGGTACGATCCGCATCGGCGTGCAAACTGTCTTTCTGAAAAGTGAAGTGCAGGCCCGGCTGATGAAGGCCGTCTACATCTCGATCGCGCTGATCTTCGGATCGCTTTTTCTGGCCGCTGGAATCTCCAACCTGGCATTGGGACCGCTTAAGCGAATCAGCCTCAATCTCGACAGCGTGAGTGCCGGGGAAGCAGCCGCCCTCTCTGGCGAGGAATCCGGGCACGATGAGTATGGCCTAGTCACTCTGAAAATTGCCAACCTGGGCCGCCAGATTCGCGACAGCCGGGAAATTTTCTCGGCCCTCAAAGACAACGTGGACCAACTCATGGCCAAGCTGCAGGATGGCTTGATGCTGTTCGCGCGCGACTCGCGCGTGGTGCTGGTGAGCGCGCCCGTAGAAGGATTTCTGGGCCGCCCTCGCGGCGAACTCCTGGGACACACGGTGCAGGAAGTATTCGACCAGGATTCACCTCTATCCATGGCGCTGCTCGAAGCCTTCGAACGCCGGCGTCCGTTGTCTCAGCGGGAGTTCGAAGGGGCCGGGGGAAAGCGTGTGCAGGTTTCCCTCGACTTCGTGCAGGAAAAAAATTCGCAGATCGGCGCACTGCTGATCATGCGCGACCCCGAATCGGTCAGGCGCATTGGCGACGAAATTGAAATGTCCCGCCGCCTCTCGGCCAGCGGACGCCTCACCCGCGGCGTCGCCCACGAGGTCAAGAATCCCATCAACGCCATCGTTCTGCATTTGCAATTACTGCGCAACAAACTGGCCGAGCAGGAGCCCGATACGCGCCGACACATGGACATTATCGACAGCGAAATCCGCCGCCTCGATCGTGTAGTACAGACGCTGGTCGATTTCACGCGTCCGCGCGACCTTCACCTGGAGGAAGTCGATCTGCGTCGCCTGATGGAAGAAGTGGCGCAACTCGCCGCCCCCGAGGCTGAGCAGCACGGCGTAACCATCGAGCGTCACATGCCCGAACAGCGGCTGGCCATCAAAGTTGATGTTGATCTGATGAAGCAGGCCATCCTCAACGTGGTGCTCAACGGAGTGCAGGCCATGCCCCACGGGGGATTGCTCACCATCTCCGCGCGGCGCGAAAACAACATTGTGGTGGCCGAGGTTCGCGATGAAGGCGGCGGAATTCCGCAAGATCTCCACGACAAGATTTTCGAACTTTATTTCACCACGAAGGGGAAAGACGGCAGCGGCATCGGCCTGGCGCAGACTTATCAGGTTCTGCAATGGCACTATGGCTCGGTCGACTTCGAGTCAACAGAGGGGACCGGGACGATTTTCCGCTTCCATATTCCGGCCTCGGTGGCCGCAATGGAGGCTGGCCAGGCCTATGAAGCTGATGCTGCGGTACAACCCGGAGACTAAGGGCAGCGGTGCCGCAGAGCTGGGTCTCCGCGACCGATAAAAATGGGATTCCCTGGGCCGGCAGTCGCGCACAAAGGCGTAAAATCAGGTTGCTTCGGGTTTCATATCGCCTGGGATTTTCTATGACTCTGGCCGCAATTTTTCTCGTCAGCGTTTTCAGCACACTCTCGGTGCCGCCGTCGATGGCGGGGCATGCGATTGCGCAGCAGGAAGCGCCTGCGAGCAAAACGCCGGAAACTGCAGCGACGCAAAATCAGGCCACCCCGCCCGCCCAGAATCCGGCTTCGTCTCAGACTCCAAGTTCACCCGCTAGTCCGGCAAAAAAAGCTCCATCTCATAGCACTCCCGCCGCCCAGCGGCCGCACCATAAGAAGAAGGTGCGCCCAACGA
>Ga0210400_10006132_pt1 | contig 10141 bp, 10 predicted proteins | sample IncBWH26MmetaG_FD_155456 | JGI IMG/M metagenome (GOLD analysis project Ga0210400, IMG submission 155456) | Forest soil microbial communities from Barre Woods Harvard Forest LTER site, Petersham, Massachusetts, United States - Inc-BW-H-26-M | ecosystem: Environmental > Terrestrial > Soil >... | reverse complement strand
CCGGGTACTAGTGATCTTGAATGGTGGCCTCCGCTTCGACGACTACAGCATCAACACCTCAGGCTACGGCACGGTCAACGGCAAGAACACATTCGGCCAGCAGTCGGCAGAGTTCGGCCTTCCGAACTTCAACCTCGGCCTGACGCTGAAGCCGCTGCCGAACGGCAGCGTCTACGTGGCCTATGCGACCTCGGCGAACCCGGTCGGCGCCGAGTTCGATGGTACCAGCACAGCCTATGGCGGCCTTTCCCCTGTTCTCAATGGCGCCTCGAACCAAATTTTCGGGCCGGAAAAGAACAAGGCGATCGAAATCGGCACCAAGTGGGAATTGTTCGACCGCCGCCTGTTGCTGACGGCGGCGCTGTTCCAAACCACCAAGGATAACGCCCGCGAGGCGCAAAACGTCACGTCGGCGACGAACGCAACCGCAACCTGTCCCTATCCGACAGGAACGACCGGTACCGTCTCCTGCATCACGGCCGGCGCTGCCTATTACGTTCGCGGCATCGATCTCGGTGTCGGCGGCAAGATCACCGATAAATGGAGCGTGTTCGGCGGACTCGTGCTGATGCAGTCGGAAGTGACGAAGTCGCTGGCGCCGCCGGCCGACCCGTTGCTGTATACGACGAATGTCGGCCTGCCGCTCGCCAACGTCGCCCACCAGTCCTTCAGCATGCTCACCAAATATCAGCTCAATGACACGTGGGAACTCGGCGGACAGGCGGTGTACCGCTCGAAGATCTACGGCGGCACCTTGCTGGCTGCGAACCAGGGCACGTCGATTCCGAGCTACTGGCGTTTCGACGCCTTTGCGGAAGCGAAGATCAACCAGAACTGGACGGTGAAGTTGTTCGTCAACAACATCTTCAACAAGCTCTATTACGACGCACTCTATCAGAGTGCTGCGCCGTTCGTGCTGGAAGCGCCGGGCCGCGCCGCCTATCTGGTGATTTCGGCGCGGTACTGATCGAGACAAACGAATGCGAATGGAATGCTGATCTGTGTGCCAGAGGTCCTGAGCAAGGCCGATGTGGCGGATTTCCGCCGCCTCATGGACGGCTACGCGTGGGAGGACGGCCGCTCCACCGCCGGTGCGCAGTCGGCACTGGTGAAGAGTAATCAACAATTGCCGCCGGACAGCGAGGTCTCGCGCAAACTGGGCAACCGCATTGTTTCGGCGCTGACGGCAAATCCGCGGTTTCTTTCCGCAGCCATACCGCTGCATATCTTCCCGCCCTTGTTCAACCGGTACGCCGCCGCCGACGGTCACCACTTCGGCATCCACGTCGATAACGCGGTACGGGGTGATCATCTGACGGGGTTGAGCATCCGGACCGATTTGTCGGCTACGCTTTTTCTCTGCGAACCGGAAGAATTTGACGGCGGAGAACTGGTGATCGAGGACCTCTATGGTTCCCATGAGATCAAGCTGCCGGCCGGCGACCTCGTTCTTTATCCCGCATCCAGTCTGCATATGGTGACGCCGGTGACGCGTGGCACGCGGGTTGCGTCTTTCTTCTGGCTGCAGAGCATGATACGCGACGCCCATGCCCGCAGCCTGATTTTCGATCTCGACACGGCAATCCAGGCCCTGGTGGAGCGGCTAGGGCGGGATGACCCTGAAACGGTCAAATTAACCGGCATCTATCACAATCTGATCCGCCGCTGGGCCGAGGTATGAATACTTCACTAGGCGCGATCCCGGAGATGTTATATTGTAACAATGCGGGTGGGGTCAGTTCTCCAGAGGCCGCGGTTAAGGCGCATTCCGGTATGAATTGGCTCCGATCAAACATCAGGCTTGAGTCGCGGCTTGGGCTTTTCGCTCTGGCGGTTCAGTTTGCACTGTCGTTCGGACATTTCCACGGCAGCTACGCGCATCCGGCGCCCGCGACTGTCGACGCAAAGCAATCGGTGCCTTACGACGTCGTTCATTTTGCGGCCTCGGATCAATCCTTATTGGATCGAGCTTCGCACGTGAGCGCTCCCGGCCCAGTGCGATTAAAGACATCATCCGATGAGGTTCCCGTCGGCGAGCCAACCGATGATTGCGCCATCTGCGCCGTCATGGCATTGGCCAACGCGATTGTTGTCGCGACCCCGCCTTATCTGGCAGGCCCTCGAGCCGCTGCGTTCTCGTATCTGACCTCCGATACCGGGTTCGTCGCTCCGAATTCCGCGCGCGTCGCATTTCAACCGCGAGCCCCGCCCATCTCCTGACATCGATGGCGCGTTCGTGCCCAATTCGGCCGCGTCTCGGCATCCCGCGAAAGCCATCACTGGCCGGATGCATACTTTACATTATGATCCAGTATGGGACCAAACTATGCACACGTCACCTTCTCGAGCGACCCATGCTGTAATATTCGCGCTGGCGATGCTGTCGCTGCCGCCGCCGTCATGGGCGCAGCAAGCTGCCGCGCCTCAGCAGGCCCCCGCGCTGTCGCAACCGGCGGCCGTTCCGGCACAAGCCGCGCCGGGCTCGGAAGCCTCGGCAGTCGTTCCGTCCGTTCCGGTGCCCGCGGCTTCCGAGGGGGCCGTGACAACACCTGGTGATGGCGGCAGCAGGCCGCTGAAATCGACGACTGCCGGGCTGCGGGAGCTGTCGCCCTGGTCGATGTTCCTGTCGGCGGACATCCTGGTCAAAGCCGTGATGATGGGGCTTGCCTTCGCCTCGCTCCTGACATGGACCATCTTCATCGCAAAGATGATCGAGCTGTCGCTCGCTCAGCGCAAGGTGCGGGCGGCGCTCGGCAAGATCAGCGATGCGAGATCGCTGGCGGAAGCGCAGTTCGCGCTGGGCTCAAAGGACAGCGTGCTGGCTTCGTTGCTGTCAGCGGCAATGCGCGAGGGCGGGCTGTCAGCGGGAATTTCCAGCGACAGCGGCATCAAGGAACGGGCGGCATCAAGCTTTTCCGAGATCGTGCGCGCCGAGGGGCGTCGGATCCGGGTCGGCATGGGACTGCTCGCGACCATCGGCGCGACCTCGCCATTCGTCGGGCTGTTCGGCACGGTGTGGGGAATCATGAACAGTTTTATCGGCATCTCGAAATCGCAGACGACCAATCTGGCCGTGGTTGCGCCGGGCATCGCCGAAGCGTTGCTCGCCACCGCGTTCGGTCTCGCCGCGGCGATTCCGGCCGTCATCATCTACAACCACTTTTCGCGTGTGACGAAAAGCTACCTCGAACTGGTCAGCCGGTCGTCGGGTGCGGCGGCGCGATTGCTGTCGCGCGATCTCGATCGGACCCACGGTGCTGCGCATACGCGCGCTGCGGAGTAGGCGATGGGCGTTTCGTTGGCAGATACCGACCTCGATGACGACGGCGATTTCGCGGAAACCCATGAGATCAACGTCACGCCGTTCATCGACGTCATCCTCGTGCTTCTGATCATCTTCATGGTGGCGGCGCCGCTGTCGACCGTCGATCTTCCGATCGATTTGCCGTCATCAACCGCGACGCCGCAGAAGAAGCCGGACAAGCCGACTTATGTCAGCATCAAGCCCGATCTGGCGGTGGCGATCGGCGAAACCCCGGTCAAGCGGGTCGATCTGGTTCGCTCGCTCGATGCGATGGCCGACGCCAGCAAGGATCGCTTTATCTTCCTGCGCGCCGATCGAGCAGTACCGTACGGCGAACTGATGGACGTGCTGGAAATCCTGCGCGCTGGAGGCTACTCGAAGATCAAGCTGGTCGCGTTGGAAGGAGTTCCGAATACCGCCCTGCCGCCTTCGGCGCCTGAAAATCCAAAACCTTGAGCGACTCTTATATCGTGATGCCCAGCCTCGACACCGAACAAACGCCTTCCCGCCGGCTGTGGATTTTCGCCGCGCTAGCCGCGCTCGCGCTTCACGCCGGCGGCGGCGCGCTGGCACTTGCGCATTTGCGGGCCGAGGAGCCCGACGATTCGCTCGGCGCACCGGCTATCGAGATCGGGCTGGAGATGACGTCGCCGCATGTTGAGCCTACCGACCTGCCACCAGGTCCGGATACCGAGGCTTCTGTCGCGTCGCCCGCGGTTGCCGAACAGAAGACCGAGTTGAAAGAGACGGAGCTACCGAAGGAGGTGCCGACCGAAACCGAAGATCCGGATCGGGCGGTGACAACGAACGACTCGAAGCCGAAGGAAGACGACGCGAAAATGGCCGCGGTGCAAACCCAGGCCTCAGCGGAATCGGTAGCTGCAGAGGCGACCGCGACACCCAGCACCGAGGCTATTCCGGAAGGGCCGCGCTCGGTCGCGCCCGCGCAGGGCACCGGAGAAAGCGCCCGGCGCATGCGGGTGACTTGGCAGAAGGAGCTGATCGCTCATCTGAACAAGCACAAACGTTATCCGGCCGAACGCTCGCAGATGAGCGCCGAGATCCTCGTCAGTTTTGCGTTGGACCGGATGGGCCATGTCCTCTCGGCCAGCATCGTCAAGGGGTCGGGCGACCCGGCATTCGACCAGGCGGCGCTGGCGATGGTGCGGAAATCCGATCCGGTGCCGGTGCCGCCGCCGCTCGTCGCCGACGAGGGATTGAGCTTTACGCTGCCAGTGATCTTCAAGGTCAAGGGACGAAGCTGAGTTTCACCACTGCAGAAAATATCTGATGCCGACATAGACGACGACGAGGCACGCAAAGATCAGCGCGACGGGAAGCCGGGGTTTGGCCTCGGGACCGCGGGCGGCCTTCTGCTGGGTCGCCTTCCGCTGGGTGGGCGGGCGTTTGAAGGCGGTAACATTGTCCGTCACCTGGGGCTTCGAACGGGCGGGAAGCTCGGGCGGCGCGCCAACCCCGCCCATCTTGCCGTAATAGCTTTTGTAGATGAGATCGATGGTGGCCTCGGTGGCCTCCGCCTCCGGCATTTCCTTGAGCAGCGCCTTGTAGCTTTCGAGGAAGGTCTGGGCCTCCGCGGGCAGCGAGGAAGCGCCATTCAGCTTGGCCATCATCTTCCAGGTCGCAAAATCGGCTCGGGCCCGGGTGTCGGCACGTCGCGCGATCAACATGTCCGCAGCTCTGATCAAGATGGCCTCGGGCCTTTTCGGCGTTCTTGTGGGTTGGACTAGGCGTTCCCCGTTACCACGAGAAGCAACTGGATCACATAGCCGGTCGCTGCCCGCAGTATCGCCGAAATAACATCAAGATTTAGACCGAACTGCGAACCGGCAAGGGGAAGAACAATCAGAATCCCGATCAGGATCAGCATCCCAAAGGGCTCCAGCCGGGCAAGCGGGGCAGCCAACCACCGCGGCAGGAGTCCGACAGCGACACGCCCGCCGTCCAGCGGAGGAATTGGCAGCATATTGAAGACCGCCAGGATGACATTGATGACAAGCGCGTTTTTCAGATTGTCGGCAACCCATTGCGCCGCGTTGGGCGGCAGGTCATCGATGATATGAAACGCCAACGCCGCGACCAAAGCGAGGGCGATATTGGTGGCGGGTCCTGCGAGCGCGACCCAGACCATGTCGATCCGCGGCTTGCGCAGCGCGCGAAAATTCACCGGCACCGGCTTGGCATAGCCGAACAGAAACGGCGCGTGCGACAAAAGCAGGAGCGCCGGCAGCATCAGCGTGCCGAAGGGATCGATATGTTTGAGGGGATTGAAACTGACGCGCCCCAGCGCAAAGGCCGTGTTGTCGCCGAGGCGATGCGCGACAAAACCATGGGCAGCCTCATGGAACGTAATGGCGGTGACGAGCGGCAATACCCAGACGGATATGTCGTAAGGGGTGATGTTCACTGAAAATCCTGACGGGTTCAACTAGTTGGGCCTAGCCTACCACAAAACCAATGAACGATGGTTGGCACTCGCGCCGGCAAACATAGCGCGTCGTTGCGGCAATCCAGTCTTGACTTCGGCAAGTCTAATACGTCGCCCGCCCACCCGAAATATCGAACACCGCGCCGGTGGAGAATGCGCAATCCTCGGACGCCAGCCACGCCACCATCGCCGCGAGTTCTTCCACCAGGACGAAACGTCCCTTTGGAATTTTCGACAGCATGAAGTCGATGTGCTGCTGCGTCATCTGGTCGAAGATCGCGGTCCTGGCCGCGGCGGGGGTCACAGCGTTGACGGCGATCTCGTAGTTGGCAAGTTCCTTGCCGAGCGACTTTGTCAGCGCGATCAGGCCGGCCTTCGACGCCGAATAATGCGCGGCGTTGGGGTTGCCTTCCTTGCCGGCGATCGAGGCGATGTTGACGATGCGGCCGTAGTTCTCTTTGACCATCGAGGGCACGATCGCCTTGCAGCAGATGAAGGGGCCATCGAGATTGATGCGCAGCACCTTGCGCCATTCCTCAAGGTCGGTTTCCCATACGGTCTTGTTGACGCCCGCGATGCCGGCATTGTTGACGAGGATGTCGATCCTGCCGAGCACGGCTAGCGTTGCGTCGCGCGTTTTCTCAACCGCGGCAAGATCCGACACGTCAACCTTGAACGCGGTGACGCCCGCGCCGATTTCCTTGGCCGTCTTCTCGGCGAGCGGCTGGTCATGATCCCAGATCGCGACCTTGGCTCCGGAATTGGCAAAACGTTCCGTGATCGCGCGCCCAAACCCCTGGGCGCCGCCCGTGACCACCGCGCAGCGGCCGTTCAGATCGATCTTGTTCATCGGGAAGATTCCTTTCGCTTTAATTCGGCATCGGCGTTGCGGCGGCGGAGGTCCGCTCCCTCTCCCCGCAAAGAGCGGGGAGAGGTGAAACCCTACAGCGTCCAGCCGCCGTCGATGATATGCGCGACGCCGGTCGTGAACGCGCTTTCGTCGCTGGCGAGGTAGACGGCGAGCGAAGCGATTTCCTCCGCGGTGCCGAGCCGTCCCATCGGCTGCCGGCTCACGAACATTTCGCGCCCGCCGGGACCTGCGGCGGCGGCGCGGTTCAGCATCGACGGCGTCTCGATGGTGCCGGGGCAAATGCAATTGCAACGTATGCCCTTGGTGATGAAATCGGCGGCGACCGCGCGGGTCAGCGCCGCGACCGCGGCCTTGGTGGCGCCGTAGACGTAGCGGTTGGGCGCGGCCTTGAACACGCCGGCGGCCGACGAGATGTTCACGATCGAGCCATAACCATTTTCCAGCATGCCCGGCAGAAATGCCCGGAGCGTCCGGTGCATCGATTTGACGTTGAGATCGAACGAAAAATCCCAGTCTTCGTCAGAGCATTCGAGCACGGTGCCATGATGCACGAAGCCCGCGGCATTGAGCAGGATGTCGATCGGGCCTAAGCGCTTTGCCATCGCGGCGACGGCGGAGCTATCGCGCACGTCGAGCCGCGCCACCTCGGACACGCCCTCTTTTGCGAGCGACGCGAGGTTCTTTTCGTCAATATCGGTTGCAACAACGGTGGCGCCCTCGCGCGCGAAAGCGATTGCCGAGGCGCGGCCAATGCCCGCCGCCGCCGCGGTCACGAACGCGCATTTGCCCTTGAGGCGGTCTCCCATTTTATTTCTCCTCCCATTTTCTTTCGTCATTCCGGGGCGCGACCAACGGGTCCGGCCTGCGGCCGGCCCGATGACAAGCTCCGTCGCGAACCCGGAATCCATAACCACGGTCGTGAGTATGGATTCCGGGCCTGCGCCTCGCGGCGCGTCCCGGAATGACGATCATTGCTAATGATTGTCCCTTGCCACGCCGACCCGGCCGGCGATGTCGTGATAGCGCGTCGCGAACTCCATGCATGCGCCGGTGGCTTGCTGGCCGACGGTTGAGCGATAGAGCTCCTGCCACGGCGTCTGGTGGGCGGGATAGGGGAAGCCGCCCTTGGCCTTCAACTCCGCGCGCCGCTGCTTGAGTTCCTCATCGGAAATCAGAATGTTGGCGCTGCCCTTGTTCAGGTCGATGCGCACCTTGTCGCCGGTTTTCAGGATCGCCAGCCCGCCGTCGGCAGCGGCTTCCGGCGTCGCGTTCAGGATCGACGGCGAGCCTGAGGTGCCGGACTGGCGGCCATCGCCGATGCAGGGCAACGACAGGATGCCGCGCTTGATCAAGGCGGCCGGCGGCTGCATGTTTACGACCTCGGCGCCGCCGGGGTAGCCGATCGGACCGGTGCCGCGCACGAACAGGATGCAGTGCTCGTCGATATTGAGCGATGGATCGTCGATCCGCGCGTGATAGTCCTCCGGCCCCTCGAACACGATCGCGCGTCCCTCGAACGCGTTCGGATCCTTGGGGTTGATCAGATAGCGGTCCCGGAATTCCTTGGAGATCACACTGGTCTTCATGATCGCGGAATCGAACAGGTTGCCGCGCAAGACGAGGAAGCCGGCGTCCTTCACCAGCGGCTTGTCGTAGCTCCAGATCACGTCGCCGTCGGGTGTTGGCGCCTTGCGGCAGTTCTCCCCGATGGTGCGGCCATTGACGGTAATGGCGTCTTGATGGATGCGCTTGGCTTGCATCAATTCGCGCACCACGGCGGGCACGCCGCCGGCGCGATGGTATTCCTCGCCGAGGTAGAATCCTGCCGGCTGCATGTTCACCAGGAGCGGAATCTCGTGGCCGAGTTTCTGCCAGTCGCCGATGTCGAGTTCCACGCCGATATGGCGGGCGAGCGCATTGATATGGATCGGGGCGTTGGTCGAGCCGCCGATCGCCGAATTGACGACGATGCAGTTCTCGAACGCCTTTCGCGTCAGGATGTCGGACGGTTTCAGATCTTCCCAGACCATCTCGACGATGCGGTTGCCGGTCTCGTAGGCGATCTGGCCGCGCTCGCGGTAGGGGGCGGGGATCGCGGCGCAGCCCGGCAGCGACATGCCCAAGGCCTCGGCCAGCGAATTCATGGTGGAGGCGGTGCCCATGGTGTTGCAGTGGCCGACCGAGGGCGCCGACGACGCCACGATGCTCATGAATTCCTCGTAGTCGATCTCGCCGGCGGCAAGCCGCTCGCGCGCTTTCCAGACCACGGTTCCCGAGCCCGTGCGCTCGCCATTGTGCCAGCCGTTCAGCATCGGCCCGCCTGACAATACGATGGCCGGCAAATTGACGGTTGCTGCCGCCATCAGGCAGGCGGGGGTGGTCTTGTCGCAGCCCGTGGTCAGCACCACGCCGTCCAGGGGATAGCCGAACAGGATTTCCACCAGTCCGAGATAGGCGAGGTTGCGGTCGAGTGCGGCGGTTGGTCGCTTGCCGGTCTCCTGGATCGGGTGCATCGGGAATTCCATGGCGATGCCGCCGGCGGCGCGGATTCCTTCGCGGACCCGATGCGCCAGTTCAAGGTGATGGCGGTTGCACGGCGACAGATCGTTGCCGGTCTGCGCGATGCCGATGATCGGCTTGCCGGATTGCAGTTCCTGCCGGGTCAGGCCGTAATTGAGGTAGCGCTCGAGATAGAGCGCGGTCATCCCCGGATTGTGCGGGTTGTCAAACCATTCGCTGGAACGAAGTTTGCGCCTGGTGGCGCCGGTAAGCGGCTTGTTCATCGTTTCTCCCGCAGCGCGCAGAACGCATGCTGCACTGCACTCACTGTTATTGTCGTTAGATAGACTTTTTGCACGATGGCGAGGTGTTCGCAATTGATTCAGGTGCAAGCTATTCGACTTTGATCCAAGGACATCGCGCAAAAATTCTGCTAAGACGCTGCCCAACATCAAGAGCAGAAAGGGCGATGCCCGCGTTCTGCCGGCACAATCGGAGGGACCTGTATGGCGTCGGTGCAAATTAACGACGTGCGGAAATCGTTCGGCGGCTTTGAAGTCCTGCACGGCGTGACTGTTCCGATCGAGGACGGCGCGTTTGTGGTGCTGGTCGGCCCATCGGGCTGCGGCAAATCGACCCTTTTGCGTATGCTCGCCGGGCTGGAGAACATCACCTCCGGAACGATATCGATCGGGAGCCGGGTGGTGAATAATGTCCAGCCGAAAGAGCGGGACATCGCCATGGTGTTCCAGAATTATGCGCTCTACCCGCACATGACAGTCGCCGACAATATGGGCTTTTCGCTGAAGCTGCGGGGCGCAAACGCCGACGAAATCAGCAAGGGGGTTAAGCGCGCCGCGGAAATCCTCGCATTGACGCCGCTGCTCGATCGCTATCCCCGACAATTGTCCGGCGGCCAGCGCCAGCGCGTGGCGATGGGACGCGCCATCGTGCGCGATCCGCAGGTGTTCCTGTTCGACGAGCCGTTGTCCAACCTTGACGCCAAGCTGCGGGTGGCGAT
>Ga0210400_10006131_pt1 | contig 10141 bp, 8 predicted proteins | sample IncBWH26MmetaG_FD_155456 | JGI IMG/M metagenome (GOLD analysis project Ga0210400, IMG submission 155456) | Forest soil microbial communities from Barre Woods Harvard Forest LTER site, Petersham, Massachusetts, United States - Inc-BW-H-26-M | ecosystem: Environmental > Terrestrial > Soil >... | reverse complement strand
GCTTTGTATCCGTAACACTTTTGCGGCTCGCATCATAAGCATAGATCTTGGGCGCCTCGGTCCACGAGGTCAGTTCTATCAAGGTGCCGGGAACACGCAGGTCCGTCGCCGAGAGTCCCACACTGCCATCGAACGGCAGTTGAATCTTTTCGGCCTTGCCGCCGGAATACGATAGCTGAACCAAGCGCCCCAGGCCTCCATCCAGCTCCTGGATGTAGAGAGCGTCACTGGCGGCCGCGATGTTTTGAATAACCGGCTCACCTGGTGGCACTACGAGTTCCGCGCGAGCCACGTCGGGATCGGAAAGCTTGGTATGCAAGACCTTATAGCGGGATGCTCCATGGTGGGAGAGCAGGTAGAGGTCGCCCCCATGCACATCAAACCCCGTCACATCGTCATCGACATCGCAGAAGCGCTTCCATGGCACGGTTGTGCCGTTCAGCGCAGCGAGCGGCGCGACATAAGCGGTGATCTCATTGCGGACACCGTGAGCAACTACGCCCAAAGCGTACGAAGCTCCGGGCCACGTGGCCACAAACGGGATATCCGCCGGGTCGATATTCACATTCGGTGTACCGACACCAAAGACCATCTGGTCCTTGTCCGGTGCCGTTCCCAAGACATGCACGTACGTACGGCTGTTGAGGTAGCGGTCTGTCGGAGCAGAAGTAGGCGTGAGCTGTTGCAAGCGGTTGTATAGCAAGGATCGACCGTCAGGCATCCAGGTTGGACTGCCGAACTGCGCTCGATCGATCACGTCGCCGGTTTCTTTTCCGGTGCTGCTGTCAAATACGCGGAGCACCGCATCCTCCGATCCCGCGGCGGAAATACCGGCAGCGACATACTTTCCATCGAAGGAAGGCGCGTAGTAGCTGATTACATAGTGAGGTCCGCCCGCGGTCGCGAACTTTGTGGGATCCACCAGGAGCCGCTCATCACTTTTGAGTCCGTCGCGGACGTAGAGCTTGGCTACATCCTCCGAGGCCAGGCGCTTTTGGTAGAAATAGCGATCGCCGGGCAAGCGCCGCAAGTCCGTTACCCGGGCCGGCGCGCCTTCATCCAAAGTCTTGATCCGCGCTAGCAGTGCGGCTCGTCCGGGTATTCGGCCCAAGACCGCTCGCGTGTAATCGTTCTGTCCCTTGAACCACGCGGTCACCTCGGGGTTCGTTAGGTCTTCCATGTAGCGATAGGGATCGGCGACTTTAACTCCGAAGTATTCGTCGGTTACCACGCGAACGGCGGCCACCGGAGGAGCTGACGGATCCGCCTTGTTGGAGTCAGCGCCAGTTGGCAGCGCCAAGGGTGCAAGGAGAACTCCGAGGATTACAACGCTTTGATAGCGGAGGCAATGGTGCGACATGATCGTCCTTCCTTGAAGGCTGGCAACTCTGTGCTGACAGCTTGAATACGACGAGCCATCTTAGTGCGGGACGGAAATGCGAGTCAACGAACGAGCGCGTGTTTGCAAGGTTGCGGTGCGGCTACCCGACCAGCTTGGGCCGGGCGGGTCTTTCATTCACGATCGCGTCGCCTGTCTTTCAAAATCTTTTTCGTTGCCAGCAAAAGTTTTCAAAAAAAGAACGTATCGACAGGCTCGCGCGGCGCATCAACTTTTAGTGGGCGCGACAATCTCTTTAACGTCCGCTTTCAAGAGCGACGGACGGCGCTGAGATGTCGCGCCCGCCATCAAATGACTGTCATCGTATTAATAGCGGTTGGTTTACTCGGTGGGGGATTCATGCTCTACATCCTGCTTCAGTGGATGCGGGAAACGGTACGCAACCGCAACCAATAGGCCACAGCAACGCATTACAGCGCGACAGGCGCAGGATTATTAGCGGCATCGAGGTATGCAACTGGCTATTTTAGGCCGACGGTCGACCAGTCCGTGAAGGGCACAGCTCGCCCGCCGCGCACCACGCTTGGAATCACGTGGTCAAAGCCCTTGTGATGTTTGGCCGAGTAATCCAGTTTGAGCTGCGGACCCAGGCCGAGATCTTCCTCGTGAATGGACTCGATGCCGTGGATTAATCCCTCGCGTGTCAAATCCTTGCCGGCACGCTTGAGTCCTTCCACCATGACCATGGCATCCACGAAACCCTCAAGGCTCACGAAATTCGGCTTCGCCGCAGGCGCATATTTCGACAGCGAGCGCCGGTACAGCGCCACGGTCTTCAAGTCCGTGAGGTAATACGGCGGCACCACTTGCGTGATGACCAGGCCTTCGGCGTCATTGCCGGCTTCCGTGATGAGCTCATCCGTACCCACGAACGAGACCGTAAGAAACAGCGGCCTCCAGCCTTTGGCATGCGATTGCTTCAAGATTGGCGCAACGGTGTTCGGGGGACCGACCACAACGACGGCCTGAGGGTCCGCCGCGCGCACGGTGTCGATCGCGCCGCCCACATTCGCGGTTTGCCGCTCGTAGGAAGCGACCTTAACCGGTTCTGCACCTCGCGTCTTGAGAGCTTCCGTAACGCCGCCGAGCACTGCGGCGCCGAAGGCGTCTTCCGGGTAGATGACTCCCACTTTGTGATACCCAAGCTTGTCCCACACGCCGTCCATCTGCTCGCGCGTTTCGTCGTGGTAGGAGGCGCGCACGTTGACGATCCAATGACGAAGTGGCGTGTAAAGCGTCTGCGCGCCCGTGAAGAGACCGATCAGCGGAATCTTGTTGCTCTCAGCGAGGGGCACGTACTTCACCGCTGTCGGGGTGCCCACGAAGAATCCCATGGCGAAGACCTTATCGGCCAACAGCCGGTTGAAACAGACCTCTGTCTTGGACGGATCGTAGCTGTCGTCGTAGGCAATTAACTTGAGCTTTCGGCCGTTCACACCGCCTTCGTCGTTGGTCAGGCTGAAGTAGGCGGTCGCGCCGGCTACTGTTTCAACGCCAAGGGAATGCGACGGTCCCTCGAGCGCGGAACACGAGCCAATGATGATGGTCTTGTCGGTCACGCCGGGGGGATTTTGAGCGCGCGCAGAGAGCGCTGTTCCAAAAAGAAACAGGCTCGCCGAACCGCACCGCAGGACGGACCGCAAGTGCTTCTTCATTACCCACCTCGCGCAACTGATTGATTTCCGATGGATCCGGAGGACGTTGCAGCCATACTGAATCTGCCCCGGAGGGTTGTCAATGCGGGCCGGCAAGCGGTGGGGCGAAGCAGTAAAGTGAGAACGGAGAAGGATTTGGCTCGCAGAAGGTAATTAGGCTTTCATTCTCGCGCCGATCAAAACCAGCGCTAAACCTGCGAGGAGCGCCGCAGCGGTTGCGGCAACGGGAATTTGCGCCGTCTTTTCCTCGTCAACCGTGGCCTGAAACGGGCCGACCTTCGCGACTTGCTGCTGCTGATGATAGGTGTAAGTCGGATGGAGAACGGCGGCGATGCCCAGGAGTATGAGCACAACGCCGACCATCATCAGTGCGCGCTTCATGAGACAGACCTTAGCACGATAAACTTAACACCGAGTCGCACCGTCCATTTGCAGTGCTTTGCAGACACACCCCTACGCCACATGGGCGCGGGGAATCGTTCAAAAAGGCAGGGAAGAACCTACGAACGGCTGGTTGCAGCGGCGGCCGCAACTTTCTTAGCAGCTTTAGCGGCTTTTGCGGCCGTAGACGCTTTGCGGCGCCGCTTGGTCTTCGGTGGCGTGGCAGGGGCCTCGCCAATGAGCTCGGCCGTCATCATGCTGGTGACGAACAGCTTGGGCCCGTGGTCATCAAAATCAACGGAAGTACGCTCCTGGTCCGAGGCGGTCACGATTCCCAAGCCGTACACATCATGTTTGATTGTCTGTCCTTCTTGCATTGCTTGCACAACGTCCTCCTGGATCAGTCACTCGACGCGGAATAAACTTTTTGGTGGGTGCCCCGGCTGGGGAGTCGAAGCACCCCAATTTACGGCTAGAGACCTGTGACGTTCTCCGCCTGAAGGCCCTTGGGACCCTTTTTCACTTCAAATTCAACAGCTTGCCCCTCGTTCAGTGACTTATAGCCATCCATCATGATCGCGGAGAAATGTACGAAAACGTCTTCCCCGGTTTGCCGCTGGATGAAGCCATAACCCTTCGAAGCATTGAACCATTTAACGGTACCTTGTTCCTTTGACACTGCTTCCGACCTCGAGTTGGAATTGCTTTGCTTCTCTTGGTCCGTCTCCTGGTCGACTGAGCGGCGAACGCCCCGTCTCCCAAGCGCCGTGACATCCTCCAGCCCGCAAAAAAAGGCCGCAAAGTTTGTCCTTGCAGCCCCCTGAACGAGTCAAAAGGTAATACAAGAGCAACAAACGCTGGTTAGAAGCATAACACGAAAACTGCGGTTTGTCCATGGGCGGGGAAGCAAGAATCGACTGTTCTTTATTATTGTAAATCGTTTACAATGATAGATTTACAGATAGATTTGGGGCTGAGGAAAACGGAGCGATGCACTACTCGAGGGACTCCGGCTGAAGGGTCAAATTGCCCTCGCCGGTTGACTTTTTCTCCCAGTACTTGCGCACCCAGGCTTCCCAACTCTTGCCTGCGGCTGGATCGCGCCCCGAAAAAGCCAGTGCCGCGATTTCGGCATACGAAATTTTTACTCTCTGGTTGGAATCGCGGGGCAAGACGCGAACAAAAGAGCTTTCGAGGGTGGCGCCGGTCACGCGGTCGAAAATGTAACCGTCGATCTTGCTGCCATCTTTTTTGGTGATGGCTACGTCGCCGCGGTAATCGAATGCCTTTTCCAACACTTCCCGGAGTTCGTTCTCCGTTGCGAGCTGTGGCACCCAACCTTCCACGCTCTCATGGACGCTCCCCGGCGCGACCTCGAGGGTTTCCGGATCAATTTTTGGGTCAAGGGCAGCGTTCGCCGCGCCGTGGCGGTCGGCATGCGTTGGGGCGCTCACGCGCGCGTCTCCTCGAGTTGTGGCCTGTTGCTGGAATGAATCTGCACCAGCGGATTGTACGCGTGCACCGGTTTTGAGGGCTCGTTCAACAGGGTCAGCGCATCCGGATCCTTGTAGCTGCCTGAAAACGTTGCCTTGGCCGTGGCCCATAGTCCGCGCAATCCGCCAAACGTGTGGTCGACGGCGCTCGCTTCGTAGCCGCTGTGCACCATACAGTTGGCGCATTTGGGATTGCCCGATTCCGTGCCGTAATTCTGCCACTCCACGGAGTCCAGCAATTCCTGGAAGGTGTCGGCGTAGCCGTCTTGCAGCAGATAGCAGGGCTTTTGCCAGCCGAAAATGTTGTAAGTGGGCATGCCCCAGGGCGTGCAGGCGTACTGCTGCTTGCCCATCAGGAATTCCAGGAAGAGCGGCGATTGGTTGAACTGCCAGTTTTTCTTGCGATTGGAGAGAATCGCGCGGAACAGCCGGCGCGTCCTGGCCCGTCCGAGGAAGTGCTTCTGGTCCGGCGCTTTATCGTAGGAATAGCCAGGCGAGAGCATCATGCCCTCGACGCCCAGCTCCATCATTTCATCGAAAAAGGCGCGCACGCTGTTGGGGTCGGCGCCATCGAAGAGCGTGGTGTTGGTGGTCACGCGGAATCCGCGCTGGACGGCTTCCTTGATGCCATCGAGCGCCAGATCGTAGCCACCCTCGCGGCACACCGAAAAATCGTGGTGTTCACGCTGTCCATCCATGTGCACGGAAAAAGTCAGATATTTGCTGGGCATAAATAAATCCAGCTTTTCTTTCAGCAGCAGCGCATTCGTGCACAGGTAAATGTATTTCTTGCGCGCAACCAGGCCTTCGACAATCTTGTCGATCTGCGTGTGCATCAGCGGCTCGCCGCCAGGAATAGAAACCATCGGCGTCCCGCACTCATCCACGGCCTTAAAGCACTCCTCGGGCGTCAATTCCTTCTTCAGAATGTGCGGCGGATACTGAATCTTCCCGCAGCCTGCGCACGCTAGATTGCACCGAAACAGCGGCTCGAGCATCAACACGAACGGGTAGCGCTTCCGTCCCATCAGCTTCTGCTTCAGCACATAGGTGGCGACCGTCCAAGCTTGTGATATCGGTACGGGCATTGTGCCTGCTTATCTCCAAATTGACAGGGGAATAGTGAACCGGCCCCCCAGCCTTCTTATTGTAACCGACTCCACGGCAATTCGCTGCCACTCGTTTTTGGCGATAAGAACAATGTTCCTGACTGGCACGCCGCGTGCCTTTCGGGTGCCGCAGCCACACGCCGCACAGCGATGGCGTAAACTGCTTCCAGGCGGACGCAACTCAATGCCGCGACCCAATCTTCTCTCGCTCTTTGACGATTTCCGCCGCCACCGCAGCGACGTCGCCGTCGTCCAGCGCCGCGGCTATCGCCGTGAATCGTGGACCTACGACAAACTGTCGGAAATTGCCTTCCGCCTCGCACACGACTTGAAACAGCGCGGTGTTCGCACTGGCGACCGCGTTATCCTCTGGGGTCCGAACAGTGCGGAATGGAAGGCTGCGTTCTGGGGCTGCCTGCTACGCGGCGCCGTTGGCGTCCCCATCGACGACGGCGCGACTCCCGAGTTCGCCGCGCGTGTTGCACGTGAAACGTCGGCAAAACTAATCTTTGCCTCCTCCGGCAAACCCGATCTCGATCCTGCCATCCCTGCGCTGAAGCTGGAGGATTTAGCCGACACGCCAAGCCATCCATATGTTGTAGTGGCTAGCCATCACGACCCACGCCAGGCGCCCCCGCTTATCTACCAATCTCTCGCCGACGAACCCATCACCCGCAATCACATCGCGCAAATCCTGTTCACTTCCGGTACCACCGCCGAGCCCCGCGGCGTTGTCCTCACGCACGGCAATTTCCTGGCGAATCTTGAGCCTCTCGAGCGCGGCATCGAGCCGTACCGCAAATACGAGCGTTGGTTTCACCCGCTCCGTTTCGTCTCCCTTGTGCCGCTCAGTCACGTTTTCGGCCAGTTCATGACTTTGTTTGTTCCACCGTTGCTTGGCGCCGCTGTTGTCTTTGGGCGGGCGCCAAATGCCGCAGAAGTGATCCGTACCGTGAAACGGGTGCGCGCTACGACGCTGATCACCGTTCCCCACATGCTCGACTTGCTGCGCAATGGCCTCGTGCGCGACCTTGAAGTGCGCGGCGAAAGGGAATGGTTCGAGCGCGCTTTTGCCGCCGCCGATGGCCAAAAATTTCTTCGCCGCGCTTGGATGTTTCGCCGCATTCATCGACGATTCGGATGGAAATTCTGGGCCTTCATCTCCGGCGGCGCGGCGCTCTCCGCGGAAACTGAGGAGTTTTTTAAGCGCATGGGCTATGCGGTGGTGCAAGGGTATGGGATGACAGAGACCGCTTCGCTTATCAGCCTCAACCATCCGTTTCACGCCGCGCAAGGCTCGATCGGCAAAGTCCTGCCGGGGCGCGAATTTCGTCTCGCGGAAGACGGCGAGATCCTGGTGCGCGGAGAAAACGTCGCCGGCGGTTACTGGCAAGAAGGCGCCTCCAGCAGTCAAACGCGACGTCGCAAGAAAACGCCGGCTGGCTGCGCACCGGCGACCTCGGCGAGCTCGATACCGAAGGCAACCTCCACTTCCGCGGGCGAAAGAAAAGCGTCATCGTCACCCCCGCCGGCCTCAACGTCTATCCCGAAGACCTCGAAGCCGCACTCCGCAAACAACCTTCGGTCCGCGACGCCGTGGTCGTCCCCCTCGACCGTAACGGAAACGCCGAACCTCTCGCCGTTCTCTTGCTAAGCGATGCAGATGAAGCCGCCGCCCGGCGCGCCGTCGAAGCGGCCAACAATTCTTTGGCGGAGTACCAGCGCATGCGCCACTGGCTCATCTGGCCCGATCCCGATTTTCCCCGCACGCCAACCGGCAAGCCCAGGCTGGCCCGAATCGCCGCCCGCACCACCGAACTCTTGAATGGAAACCCAGGCCATCCGTCAGCAACTGTACCGGCCGACTGTGGCGGGCGCTTTTCGTCAAAATCAAGCGACAACGTGTCCGATCTGTTGACGAATCTCGCGATGCGAGGCCAGTCGCATGATCTTGAGCGCGATCTCAACCTAAGCTCTCTCGATCGCGTGGAGCTCATGAGCGCTCTGGAGCAACGCTACCAACTCGAACTCAACGAAACCGTCTTTGCCGAAGCAAGAACCATCGCTGATGTCCAAAACCTGCTCCGCCAACCCGCCGCTCGCCGCTCTGAATACGCCTACCCTCGCTGGACCCAGCGCCAACCCGTCCGCTGGCTGCGCTTCGCGATCTACTACGCGCTCGTCTGGCCCGCCACGCAAATTCTCGGCCACCCCAAAATTCTCGGCCGCAAGAATCTTCAAAATGTCCGCGGCCCCGTTCTCGTCATTTCCAATCACGTCACGCGCCGCGCCGATATCGGCCTCATCCTCGCCGCCCTGCCGCCGCGCTTTCGTCATCGCCTCGCTACCGCGATGGGCGGCGAGTCGCTCCAACACATGCGCCATTCCCCAAGCGACTGGTTTTTCGCTAAGCGCTGGGTCTATCAACTCGGCTACTGGCTCGTCGTCGCGCTTTTCAACGTTTTTCCGTTGCCGCAACTCTCCGGTTTCCGCGAGAGCTTTCGTTACGCCGGCGAATCCGTCGACCGCGGCTACAGCGTCCTTGTCTTCCCCGAAGGCGAAGTCAACAACACGGAAACCGGCGAGATGACCGCATTCCAATCCGGCATCGGCGTCCTGGCGCAAAACCTCCGCATCCCCATCATTCCTATGCGCCTGGATGGCGTCTGGCTAATGAAACGCCAGCACCGCCGCCTCGCGCGCATCGGCGAAATCACCGTCCGCATCGGCTCACCCATCACGTTTCCGCCCGCCACGCCGCCAGACGAAATCGCGCGCTCCCTAGAATTCGTTGTGCGCTCGCTGTAGGACGATCCCCCAGCGCGCCAAAAGCACGACTTCCGGTTCTATGGCAAAATAGAAGTTTGCAGGCACGACTTTATGGCCCACAGAACCACTCTCGAAGCAGAACGCCCCGCGAAAACCGCGAAAGCAGGCAAGAAGCCAACAGCGGAGGCAAATTCTTCCAAGGCCGGCTCGCAAGACCGTGAGCGCATCTTCGACGCCTTCCGCCGCTGGGGCTACCTCGAAGCCAATCTCGACCCGCTCGGCTTTTTCGGCCCCTTCAAGCAGCCCGACCTCGAAGGCCTCTCCGGCGAAGCCGCCGAAGCAGCCCGCCGCATCTATTGCGGCACCATCGGCGCTGAATTCATGCATCTTCCTGAGCCGGAACGCCGCCGCTGGATCGCCGAGCGCATGGAAGGGCCGCAATCCGAGGTCGATCAGAAAAAGACCTTGGAGCGCCTGATTCGCGCCGATCTTTTCGAGCAGGTTTTGCAATCGCGCTATCTGGGCACCAAGCGTTTTTCTCTTGAGGGGGTGACCGCGCTCATTCCCCTGCTCGACTCCATTCTCGACACCGTCGGCGAACAGGGCGCCCTCGAATCCGTCATGGCCATGAGCCATCGCGGCCGCTTGAACGTTATGGTTCACGCCGCGTGCAAGCCGCCGCACGAAGTGGTCGCCGGCTTTGAAGACGTCGACCCGCGCAGCGTACTTGGTGCGGGCGACGTGAAGTATCACGTGGGCGCCACCGGCACCTACGTCACCTCCACTGGCAAAGAAATCGGCATCCACCTCGTTTCCAATCCCAGCCACCTCGAAGCCGTGGACCCCGTCGCCATCGGCCGCGCCCGCGCCAAGCAAACGCGCTACGGCGCCGGCAGCGCCAGGAACGTTGTCCCCATCGTGATGCACGGCGACGCCGCATTCGCCGGCCAAGGCATCTGGGCGGAAACGCTCAATCTTGCGAACCTGCAGGCCTACACTGTCGGCGGCTCCCTTCACATCATCGTCAACAATTTGATCGGTTTCACAACGCGTCCGGTTCAGGAGCACTCTTCCCGCTTCGCCTCCGACCTCGCCAAGCGCCAATCCGTTCCCATTTTTCACGTTAATGGCGAGGATCCCGACGCCGTGGTCCGCGTCGGCAAACTCGCCGGCGACTACCGTTCCGAATTTGGCAGCGATGTCGTCGTTGACCTCATCGGTTACCGGCGCCACGGCCACAGCGAAGTCGATGACCCCACTATTACGCAGCCGCGCCTCTACGAGCGCATCAAGAATCATCCGCCGCTTTGGCGCATCTACTCCGAGCGCATAGGT
>Ga0210400_10006130_pt1 | contig 10142 bp, 10 predicted proteins | sample IncBWH26MmetaG_FD_155456 | JGI IMG/M metagenome (GOLD analysis project Ga0210400, IMG submission 155456) | Forest soil microbial communities from Barre Woods Harvard Forest LTER site, Petersham, Massachusetts, United States - Inc-BW-H-26-M | ecosystem: Environmental > Terrestrial > Soil >... | reverse complement strand
CAAACCATTCAGAACCGAGTACGACCGAGTTGGTAGCCCACGCCCGCAGCACCCCACTTGTGCGCATTCCTTGAAAGCATGCAATGAGCCCAATGATCAGGCCATACACAGATGTCTTGAAGGTAGGGGCCAGGAATTCATTGAACGCGGCGCCATTGAATCCGCTCTCAATAAACTGATGGAAGGACAGAGGCTCAACCGCAGACGCGAAGACACCGGCTTAATGAATTACGGAAGCTATGCTCTCGGTTGAACGAATCCCCATTGTCTTGCGTCTATTCTGCAGCGTTCTCGGGGGAGATATGCTCAAGTACTTCTTGGTGTTTTCCCTTGCCTTTCCCTTATGCGGTCACGGCCAGAGCTACGCCGACTCACCGTTTTACAAACCAATATCTGCCATTCCCTCGTCAGCGCACGCTGAGTACATGCCGCATGGGAGCATCAAGGCAAACGGTATCGTGATCGACCTTTCCGGAGGGCGGCCGGTCCCCAGATCGTCTCCTGACTCAGACGAAATTGCAGGCTGGATGGTGTATGCAGACGTAGACGGGAACAGACCTGCTCAGCTTTTTCATTTCTTCATTCAATACGACAACTTGAATGTCACCTTCGCCTACGATCTGCTGGCACAACCTGTCGAGGGCACAGACAAAATCAAGTGCACTTTCAGTGCCTTCACCGATCCGCCGGTCGAGCACTTCCGCAACAAAGACATTGTCCCCCTTTCTCTCGGGGCGGACCTGACTCCTTTGGTGATCAGATCTGGCGATGTAATCTCAATCACGACGCTTCCGCTCGGTCAGGACAAGATCACCATTGTCCACTATCTTCGCCTGACTCGAATCGATCTTTCGCCCGCCTCAACTCAATAATCATGATGTTTGGCAAGGTAATTCCATGTTATCGATCACTGCGGCGCCCAGCCCTTTGCCGCCAAAATACAAATCGGCGGCTTCCTGGTTTATGACACCCAGATGGCGGCACCCGCCGGCAACTCCGTGTTCAGGAAACCACTAGCCATCGATCAACGAGAGTCCTAAAGCGTGAAGGTAGCCGGGCGAAACGAAATTCATGTTCATTTCAATGCTTGTGGATGCCGGAGTGAGGGGCGCATCTCGTACACCTGTTCCCCTGCAGATCCGATCCCGGAGTGATTGAAAAGTCAGTTGTCCCGGTAGCCGGTTTTTCGGCCAGGTGAAGCGAACGTTCGTAAACCACCGGAGTTTTCGATCCTTCAAGAACATGTCCGTTTACTTCCGCTTTTTCGTTGTCTTCGGAGCGGCGGCGAGCTTAGAAACGAGTTTTTCGAGTTCAGCCAGGCGACTTTTCAACTCCGTCACATCCTCCGGTTCAGACTGCTTCACATTCGGCCGCCGGGACTCCGGAGGTTTCCCAGTGCCGGCGGAGCGTTTTCCATTGTCCGACTTTTCTTCGCTACTTGTGCGCATGCTCTGCATGAAATCGAAAGGGCTCAAAGGATTCGGTATCGCTCGATAGGCATTTTGATAAACCTCGAGCATCGTTTTCATGTACTGCAATGCGCTCTCCTGGCTCGCGCGGCCAGACGCCACAACCATCTGCCGCAAGAGGTCGAGAGGAAAACTCGATTCCGGTGTCTTGGCATCCTCGACAATGATCTGGGTCAGGATAAGTCGCGTAATGTCTTCGCCTGAGGAAGCATCGACGACCTGGACATCGTTTCCCTGCTGTAGGAGCTGCGCCACCTCATCGAGGTTTACGTAACGGCTGTTCGTGGTGTCATAGAGGCGCCGGTTCTCATATTTCTTAATCACTACGGTTTTCTGCGCCATAATTTTCCAATTCTACCCCTTGACAGCTTGGCCGAAGCGGCGCAGCATATATTAATGCTGCAGTGCAGCATATTACGCAGCGCAGGGGCGCGCGGGATGGAGAGCGATTATGGAAACGAAGGAAGCGAATGGACCAGTGAAGGCTGCGGAAGGAACCAAGGTTGATGCAATCGAGTCGATGACCGACCTGTATACCCACGGCATTGAGCGTCTGGCGGAGATGCAGAAGAAGGGGCTGGAGATTGCCGTAAAGCACAATGCGGACGTCGTAAGCACCTGGAAGAAGTTCACGCTACCGGTACCGGGCATGTTGATGCTGGATTTGGCGACCACTGCTTTTGAGCGGTTCGCAGAGACTCAGAAGGGTTCGATTGATCTCATGGTGGAGCAGACCCACACCTTCGCCAAGGTGGTGAAGGAGCGCAAAGTAAAAGCGACGGACACGATGGAGGAAGGCAAGGAGAGGGCCAAGGAAGCAATTGGGCACTCCGTCGCAGCCCAGAAGACCGCACTCGACTATACGGCCAAGCAGGCCAAGGCAGCGTTCGCGACTGCGAAACAGCAACTTGCAGGAACGCCGGTAGCAACTGCAGCCGATTCGATGGAGCGCGGAATGGACATCGTGGTTGAAGCTCAGAAAGAGCTGCTCGACCTGGTGGCGGAACCGACCCTGCACTAGTCCACCAGGGGATAGATCAAAAGCGGGATGGATGGGATTGCCGCAGCGCCTGCGAATTTTGCAGCACCGCGGCACTCCCCGCTCCGTTCAGGTATATGCTTTGTGTGCAAGTAAGCCAGGGGGTAGATATGGCTGCAGAAAAAGAAGCGGCAGGGGTCGATCCGTTCGAAGCGTTTCGCCAGATGAGGGACACCTATCTCGAAGGCATGTCGAAGGTGATGATCGATGCCGTGAACACAGAAGAATATGCCCAGGCGTCCGGAGCTCTGCTCAACAATTATCTGACATTGTCGGCGCCTTTTCGCGAGGCGATGGACAAAGCCATGATCATGGCGCTGGAGCAATTCTCCCTGCCTTCGCGCCAGCAGGTGGTGGCCCTGGCAGAGCGCTTTACCAATCTTGAAATGCGACTCGATGATCTGGATGCCAAGCTGGATCGCATCGTTGAATTGGCATCTGCCACGCGGACGCCATCTCCCGGTCCATCTACCCCGGGTAGGCGGCCCGCTGCGCCGCATGCAGCATCGCGACCATCGAACAAGAAATCCTAGAGGTCGATATGGCAGGAACTGCGGAACTATCCAACGGCTGGTCTGTCCTGGATCAGAAGCTCAGGACCTTCAGCCGGCTGATGACCACCAAGGCAGCGATCGGGCAGACACCCAAAGAACTGATCTGGACGCTCAACAAGGCCAAGCTGTACCGGTATATTCCAGTCGTTCCCGCCGAGGAGCGGTATCCAATACCGTTGATCCTCATTTTTGCCTTGATGAATCGTCCCACGATCATGGACCTGCGCCCTGGCCATAGCTTCGTGGAGTACATGGTCGGCAAAGGCTATGACGTTTATCTGCTTGATTGGGGAGTTCCGGGGCCGGAAGACAAGAAACTGAAGTTCGACGACTACACGCTCGACTACATGCCGCGAGCGATTCGCAAGATGAAGGCTGTGTCGGGCGCAACAGAGTTCAGCATGCTGGGCTGGTGCATCGGTGCGATTCTCACGACGATCTACGCATCGCTTCGACCCGACGATGGACTTCGAAATTTGACGTTGCTGACCGCTCCCCTCGATTTTTCAGCCACTCAGAAGTTGACGTTCGCGCGCTGGACCGACGAAAAATATTTCAATGTCGACAGAGTTCTGGCTGCTTTCGGCAACATGCCGGGCGAAATGATCGACTATGGCGCCAAGGCCCTGAAGCCCATCGAAAACTACATTACGAATTACTGCAAGCTGTGGGACAATCTGGACGATCTTCGTGTCGTGGAATCATGGCACTCCATGAATACCTGGGTCACGGACATTTGCCCCATGGCGGGCGGCGCCTATCGACAGCTCATCGTGGATCTCTATCGCAACAATCGTCTGATGAAAGGTGAACTGAAGATCCGCGGCGAGGTCGTCAATCTGAGGCGCCTGCGGGCAAATTTGCTTAACGTGATTGCCGAAGGCGACCACATCACACCACCCTGCCAGTCGGAAGCGATGCTGCCGAAAGTGGGCAGTACCGACACAGAAATATACCGCGTTCCTGGCGGTCACATCGGCATCATGGCCGGGAGCGGAGCTAACAAGCGTACCTGGCCTCACATCGACTCATGGCTTGCAGCCCGCTCCCGGTGATCCAATTCCGGAACATTACATGTAAATGCCGCCGTTGACGTTGATCTGCTGTCCAGTAATGTAATCCCCATCGCAAATCAGGAATGCGGCGGCCTTGGCTATCTCCTCCGGCAGCGCCAGGCGGTGCATCGGGATTCGCTGCTTGATCTGCTCCATGACGTCGAAAGGGATGCGTTTTGTCATGTCGGTTTCCGTGAACCCTGGGGCAATCACATTTGCGGTGATGTTGTATTTTGCCATTTCCAATGCGAGCACCTTCGTGAAGGCGATCAGTCCTCCCTTGCTGGCGGCGTAGTTTGCTTGTCCAAAGTTTCCTGCCTGGCCAACAAAGGAGGCGATGTTGACGATTCGGCCGAAATTCCTCTCGATCATGAATGGCAACGCGGCGCTCGTACAATAAAAGGTACTGTTGAGATTGGTCTCGATGACATCGATCCAGTCGCCATCCGTCAGTTTGCGCATGCTCTTGTCACGCGTGATACCAGCGTTGCTCACAAGAATGTCGATCCTGTCGTAAGCGCCAATTACGTCCGCGACTAACCTTCTGGCGGCGAAGCTATCTGAGACGTCGCCCAGGAATACTTCACTTGTGCCTCCGGCTTCCACGATCTCATCTCTGACTTCTTCCGCTCTGAGGATGTTCGAACGACAGTTCACCGCGACTGCGGCTCCTCGACGGGCAAGCTCGAACGCAATGGCGCGTCCGATGCCTCGCGATGCTCCTGTTATAAGTGCGACTTTCCCGGCTAGAGATTTCGATCTGGGGACCATGATTTCGGATAAGGTTGCTGTTGCCATGACATGCTCCTTCGTTTTCTGTCTGATTAATTCATTGACTGAAAGATGGCAGCGATACCTTGTCCGCCACCGATACACATGGTCACCAGGGCATATTTCCCGCCGATCCGGTGCAATTCATGGATCGCTTTCACCGTCACAATTGCACCGGTGGCACCGAGAGGATGTCCAAGAGAGATGCCGCTGCCATTCGGGTTTGTCTTCTCCGGAGGAAAACCTAATTCGTTCCGCACTGCGAGTACCTGCGCGGCGAAGGCCTCATTGGCTTCAATGACGTCCATATCGTCGTTACTGAGCCCCGTGCGTTGGTAGAGTTTCCTCACGGCCGAGATAGGACCGATTCCCATCACGCCGGGTTCGACCGCGGTAACCGCATAGTCGATCAGTTTGGCAATCGGCTTAAGTCCGTGCTCCTCGGCTGCGTGTTCTTCCATCAGCACCACGGCTGCGGCGCCATCGTTGAGGCCGGAGGCATTCCCGGGCGTTACTGTGCCATCCTTGTCGAAGGCCGGTTTGAGCTTCGACAGGTTTTCCATCGTCGCATCGTCCCGGGGCGACTCATCGGTATCGAATAACGTGCTGCCTTTGCGGCTTTTGATTTCAACGGGAAGAATCTGGCTCTTGAATCTTCCCGTAAGGATCGCGCAGTTCGCACGACGATGGCTTTCTACAGCAAGTTCGTCCTGTTCCCGGCGGCTGATACCGAACTTACGCGCTACGTTCTCCGCAGTTACTCCCATATGGACTTCATCGAAGGGGTCAGTCAATGCGGCGACCAGGACATCCACGGCATTCACATCGTTCATCCGTGCACCCCAACGCACCGCATTCAACCAATAAGGGGCTCGACTCATCGACTCGGCGCCGCCACCGACCGCTGCGTCGGACTCTCCATGCGCAATCATTCCCGCGGCCGTCAAAATTGCCTGAAGACCGCTGCCGCACAGCCGGTTTAACGTAAGAGCCGGAGTTTCAACAGGTAAACCGCCATGCACGGCCGCAACTCGCGCAAGGTACATGTCTTTCGCGTCCGTGTGAATAACATTGCCGAAAACGACATTGCCTATATCAGAAGGGGAAAGGCCAGAGTGTTTCACGCTTTCGCGTACCACTTTGGCCGCCAAATCCGTGGGGGGAACATCCTTGAGCGCGCCTCCGAACTTGCCAATTGGAGTTCGCACTGCGCTCAGAATTACAACTTCTCGGTTGACCATGACACAAACCTTCCATTCATAAACTGGCTAATGGTTGTCGAAGGTTGAAGCCGCCAAGTCGATGAGCCGATCAGCAGGCTTTGCGCCGACAAAATGAGGCGGCGCACTCAGTGAAGAGTCGCGACGGGCCGGCATTCATCTCAAAAAGTCTGCCCTTCGTCGACGAACTCTATGACGACAAGGCTTCTCACATGCGCTCTTGGTGAGAGAACTCTGCCTGGAAATCGGCGCGTCGACGTCCTTGCCGACTGCCAGCGTACGCGGGGACCCCGAATGCCCAACAGAGTGCCTGCTCTGGTTACCAAAGCAACAAAATTTCGACTCCTCACATCTTCCCTTTTGTGCACTGCAGCATTTAAGATGCTGCAGTGCAGCGAGTATGCAGGCTTGAGGAGTAAAGAAATGGATTTCGGAAGAACTGAAACTGAAGCGGAAATCGTGCCTGGAGTTCCGTTCACCCTGCAAGGCAGAACCGCGCTCGTGACCGGGGCGGGACGGGGTATTGGAAGAGCCATTGCCAAGCGCCTGGTCGGGGCCGGGGCTCGCGTAATGATCAACGATCTTGACGAGAACATGCTTCTGGAATCGAAGGCGGAACTGGCCAACCCCGACCGCGTGAGTTACATTACTGGAGACCTCACCGATCCGGCGATTCCCGAACTGATCGTGCAGGCTACGATCGCCGAATTTGATTCGATCGACATCATCGTCAACAACGCCGGCTATAGTTGGGATAACGTCATTCAGAAGACGACTGACGAGCAGTTCCAGGCTATGCTCGACATTCATCTCGTGACGCCGTTTCGGATTCTGCGCGCCGCTTCGGCGTTTATCCGGGAATCTGCAAAGAAGGAAATCGCCGCGTCCCAGCGCGTAATGCGCAAAGTAGTAAACATCACTTCCATCGCCGGCACTGACGGGAATCCGGGGCAGGCCGGTTACTCGGCAGGCAAGGCCGGGATCATTGGGCTGACGAAAACGCTGGCAAAGGAGTGGGGCCGCTACAACGTCAACGTAAACGCAGTTGGATTCGGCCTGATCGGAACGCGCCTCGTGCAACCCATGACAGACGCAGGCGCCAAGATGGAAATGCATGGTCATCAGATTCGGCTTGGGGTTCAACCCAGCCTCCTCGATTCGGTTAAGAGCGCATGCCCGCTAGGTCGGCTCGGGACACCCGAAGAAGCCGCTGGCGCTGTTCTTTTCTTCTGCAGTCCACTATCGGACTATGTGACAGGAGAGGTTCTTATCTGCGGGGGTGGGCTCCATTTCTAGCGCAGCCCCCCTGGTTCAGTTACTGGGAGACGAGAAGCGAATCGTCGAATACATAGCCCTTCAATTCGCGATCTTCTCGTTCTGCGGTTTCGACGAGTCTGCAAACCTCCAGCCAATGCGCAAGGCTGCATTCATGGCCGGAATCGTACGTGCTCAAGTTCGGCTTGCCCTGCGTCTGTGGGGGAGCAACGAAATCGGGAACAACGAGATGAGGCATAGCAACTCCAAATCTCTCCGTCTGGGGAGGGGCCCGAAGAATATATAACAGCATGACCAAAGTCATGGACACAGTGACTGCCATCACGGCTTTCAGCTAGTTTTCCAAGGCGGTTTTCACCGTTGCGCGAAATTGCTGATTCGAATGGTTCAGCGCGAGGAACCGTCGAACCCGTCACCGACGCGGGAAGGCTTTGGGTGTCTGCCTGGACGCACCTCTGCGGCGAGCTGGCGTTCATGCTTTGTCTGGTGATCAAGGACGCAAGGGGCCGGTTCTCGCGTCCATAGCGTCAACGACTACAACTGTTTAGGCGCCGTGCACGGGGCCCGCAGCCGGCCTGAAAGCGTCCTTCTGTCACGTTACCTGTGAGAACTCTCTGTGACTTTTGACGCTGTGGAGGCGTCCAACACTACGTAGAGTTAATCATAGAGCTCGTATAGAGGTTCACATAATGCCTATATCCTCCTGGCTGGCGATCGGGCTGGCGGTCGCGTCCCTCACAATCTCGATTCCGTCGGCGTTCGCGCAGAAGGTTGAGGCGAGCGTTCTTTATCGGCAGGACAGCGACAACCGCTATATCGCCGTGGTTCCCGGATACTCGGGACCGGACGCGGACATTACCGGCGCTTGCATGCTCGATCCGGATCCGGCGAACTGCCCAGCTGTCGATTCCGCTTCGGCGAGGGGAGCAGTCAACTACATGCTGGTGGGCACTACGCTATCGCTACTGTTGCCTGACGGGCGGGTGGTGCTGGTCAATTGCGTGAACCGCTACTCCGCGAAGGGCAACTACGTGAACCGCCGCAGTTGCGGCATGCCGATGGTGGAGCACGTCGAGGCGGAGTTCATTGGCCAAAGCGCGAAGCTGAAGTGGCAGGTCGGGACGGACGGCAAAAGGACCGAGTCGGAGACCTATAAGGTTGTCGCGATGCTGGAGAAGCGAACCGAAAGCGCTCGTGTCTCAGCACCAGACGGGGCAGCCTCTCGCTGATTGGTCTGACCATAATTCGGCTGTTAATCTGACCGCGCCGGGTTACGCAAGCGACTTGTAGCCCTCGAAGCCGCAACCTCCGACCACGCAGCGGCTCATCTCTGATGTGTCGATGCTCGAACTTTCAGGAAATCAACTTGCCGTCCGCATGAAGAACCGCGCCCGTACAGTCTGATCCTTCTCATCTCTTGGAATTCGGCCATCAACCGACTTTAGAAAACAAGCCAGCAAACCGAACTATGATTTCAATGCTTCCAGCTTGGACAGCGGGTGATCAAGCGAGACTGCGATCTCGAATTCTGCGGGCGTCTCCGATGCAGAATCTCTGGCGGATAAGCGATACGTTGCGTCCATGAACTCTTTTGATGATTTCCATCTGTTCTTCTCGAGTATCGGGAACAGATGCTTACACAAAGTCAAAACACGCTCGCAACTTCAAACCGCCTCGCGCATCTACTGGGAATGAACCAGATTGACTTGTTCTCGGCTCGAATGGTTCCACCGCGACAGCTCTTTCCTCCGCTTCATCGAAGCTGATCAATGAGCAATTCGCGCATGCTCTAAGAGCATCCCTCGATTATTCATTTCTCGTCGAATCGCCTTCTCCCACCGCGACTGCGCGTGGAATCGATTGTTACGTCGGAAACGCCCAGAAGCGAGCAAAGCATGTCGGAGCAGGACCCAGCACTAGCAGCAGGACCGAGCGCGGGCCGGCTGTCAGCCGCGTTTCGGGCACCCGCAATCGCTCCTACATCCGGGAGTCCGTGGATCGTAGCCATCTCCGTCATGCTGGCAACGTTCATGGAGGTACTAGACACGGCGATCGCCTCCGTCGCTCTCCCTTACATCGCGGGCTCACTTTCGGCCTCCACCGACGAAGCGACCTGGGTGCTGACCAGCTACTTAGTCGCCAACGCGATCGTGCTGCCCGCTTCGAACTGGTTTTCGATGCGGATCGGCCGCAAGCGTTTCTTCATCATCTGTGTCGCTATCTTCACGGCATCGTCGTTCGCGTGCGGGGCTGCGCCTACGCTTGGCTTCATCCTGGTGGCGCGTGTGCTGCAGGGGGCCGGCGGTGGAGCTCTGCAACCGCTATCGCAGTCCATCCTTCTGGAGAGCTTTCCGCCAGAGAAGCGCGGTGTCGCCATGGCGCTGTTCGGGTTCGGCGTAGTGTGCGCCCCGGTCCTGGGACCCACGCTGGGAGGCTGGCTCACCGACGCCTATAGCTGGCGCTACGCGTTCTATATCAACATCCCCGTCGGTATCCTCGCTATTCTCATGATCGGCCGATTTGTCCACGATCCGCCGCATATGCGGGGATCGAAATCGATTGGCTTTGACGGCATCGGCCTGGGCACGCTGGTGGTCTGGACCGGCTGCCTGCAGATTATCCTCGACAAAGGCCAGGAAGATGACTGGTTCGGCGCCGTCTGGATCCGCTGGGCCGCGCTGCTGCTCGTGGTCAGCTTCGGATGGTTTGTGTGGCACAGTTGGCGCTCTGAACATCCGCTCGTAAATCTGCGCGTCCTC
>Ga0210400_10006129_pt1 | contig 10142 bp, 10 predicted proteins | sample IncBWH26MmetaG_FD_155456 | JGI IMG/M metagenome (GOLD analysis project Ga0210400, IMG submission 155456) | Forest soil microbial communities from Barre Woods Harvard Forest LTER site, Petersham, Massachusetts, United States - Inc-BW-H-26-M | ecosystem: Environmental > Terrestrial > Soil >... | reverse complement strand
CTTTTTCTCGAACAGTGTAATAGATACGCGGCCTGTTCCTGGTTGTGCTCCTGTAAGACTACCCGCGCGATCAATTGCTGATCCCAGTACTCCAGCCGGCTCAGGCATTTTTCCATATCGCGCACAAAAATAACCCGGTCCTCAAACGTCGCGGCACGATAAAACGACACTTTCGCTCGAAAGAACTCCCGCCCGACGATCGTCGGAAACCGCCCCGTCTCCAGCGAAATGCGCATATACCGTCGCAGCAGCCCCACAGTGCGATCCCGGTACAGCCACAAGTCAGGATTGCGATCTAACGCATCTCCCAAACCTTCGGCCAGTTTTTCCCACCCTGGAAAATCGCGCGCAGGCAAGCCGTTGCTCGCAATCTCGCTGGAACAACTTCCGCCCAAGACCCGCTTCTCAATCAATTCGCGCGCTTTAAGGGTTCCCCGCTTCGGGTCCGCATCTGATTCCGCTCTGATCCACGCTACTAGCCCGCTCATACCGTACCTCCCGCCGCCGAACCTTCCGGTTCTTCTTCGTCCGTTTCACGGTCCCAGACAGACTCCTCCACGTCCCACAAGTCCTCATCCGATCCTGCCGCGCTTTCGACCTTGCGAGCCATCACGGGCAGCTTGGCCATCTCCAGCGCGCACGTGACGCAATACACTCGCTCACTCCCTGCCGGACGCAGCCATAGCCCTCCGCAGCGCTCGCAGTACTTCAGTTCGACCTGTGTCTCGTTCGCGAATCTGTGAACTTCTTGTTGTTTGTTCTTCATCGTGCCTCCTGACCGGCTCGTGCCCGAATCTGTCCGTCATGTCTGCGTCCCCGTTGTGCTCGCCAAAAAAAGCCCCGCGACCGGTCGCGGCCTTACAGCCGAAACCGAACGCAGGGCTCGTTTCTCTTACGATGACCTGCCAGCTATTGAATTGTCGAAAATCTACTTCTCAGTAGCGAATGTTCGCGGATCACCCTCCCGTTGACGAAAGAATCCTTCCTCGTAACCCGACTTAAGCACCCGTCCATTTTGCAAAATGACGCAGATCCTTCCGCTGAACTGAAGCGACCTCAACAGATGCTCCATGGCTCCGGAAAGCACCTCCGCCCCCTTCACTTTGCGCCGGAATTCGACAAAATTCTTCTCCTCGCTGCACTTGTCCATGCGGCTCCCAGTTCTTTCTTTTCTTGTAGATGGGTAGTTATAACGATATGGTGATCGTATAGCTCCTAATTCTGAGGGTCAAGGTTGTTATACCCACACGGCTGTGGAAAACTATCCGCGCTTAGCAAATTGCTATAGCCAGCGTGCTATACTCCGACCATGAAATTCAGAGTTCTTCAGGAAAATCTCCGCCACACCTTGTGGGAGCGCATCGAAGAAGGCGACCTGACCGGCCTCCGCCTGGCGCAGCAGACCGGATTCAAGCAAGCTCATATCTCCAACTTCTTGAACCGCAAGCGCGGCTTGAGCCTCGAAGGCATGGACCGCGTCCTCGCCGTTCAGCACCTCTCCGTGCTGGATCTCCTCGACCCCTCTGAAGTCAACAAGCGAGCTTCCATTCTCCCTCCCAGCAACGATGAGTTCCAGAATATTCTCCTCACTGACGCGGCCGTCGCCGCCACTCGTCCCCTCCTCACCAGCATGGACGTCAAGGAAATTCTTAAATTCAAAAAAACCTTCCTCAAGAAACTGAGAGCCGAGACGGAAGGCGATCGCGACCAATGGGAACGCTTCGTAGTCATCAAGGTTGACGGACGCGAAGGCATGAGCATGTACCCTCGCCTCCTGCCCGGCGCCACAGTCTTACTCGATCGCCACTACAATTCGCTCAAGCCCTATCGCAAAGGCGAGTTCAATATGTACGCTGTGCTCAAGAACGGCAGTTGCACTGTGAAATATGTTGAGACTGCTGGCAATCACCTGATTCTTCGGCCGCACAACCAGGCATACCCCATCGAAGTCTTCACCATGGAGGATGGAAAGTCCGCCTCCCACTACCTGGTCGGCCGAGTCTGCCATGTAGGAATCGAAACCTAAATCCGGCAGATAGCTGAACGCTCTCTTCAAAACCGGAACTGGTACGACACCTTCACAAAGAACTGTCGGCTGTCATTGATATATCCCTTCGCCGTATAAAGCCCCGCCAAACCCGCGGGATCGGACATCAATCCATGGTTCAGGTTCTGCAGATCGCTGTTGTATCCCACATAGATCGCCGTACCCGGATGCACCAGATAAGTGACCAGAAAGTCGGCATTGAACTGCTTCTGCGTCGGCAAGTATGTGTACGGGTAAAACGTGTTGCCCGGCGTATTCGCCAGCACTGAGTTGTACTGCAGAATCACTCGAAGCGAGAGCTGCGGTGTGAACTGCCAGTTCCACTTGCTGCGCACAATGTGATTATCGAAAATACTTCTACCCAGGCCAGCGCCGGAGTTTCGCGCCAGAGCCGAAAGATACTCGGCCTGAGTTGCTCGCAGACGCTCAAACAGATAAGTATTTTCAATCTTCAGCGGCTTGATAGGACGGAACGTAACGCCTGCGGTCGCCGTATCCTGCCGCGATAACAGTGCCTGCGGAAGCGAATTCGCCCCCGGCACGAAGTTCACCCCGTCCCCCCAGTAGTAGCTCGCCGCCACGGCAGCCTTTGAAAAATAGCCAGTCTGAACCGACGCTCCACTCCGGTGCTCGTGGTAGTCCTGATTTTGCTTCGTCGATAAACCGAGGAAGGCAAAGTCCTGTGGCCGCAGCCGCTCTCTCAACTCTTCGTAGGGGAGCACATAAATGATCGCCTGGCCCCGTCCGTCGATCTCAAGATACGGTTTGTAATCGGTGTCGAGACGATTGCCTTCGTGGTCGAAGACGTAACGCTGGTTGACCGTTGGCCCCCAGGCAACGATCCATCCTTTCTTTGGGCGGAACCGGTAGTCCGCCTCCTGGTAAAGCCCGCGAATGTCGACGCGGTTCACAAATCCAGGCACAGTCACAAATCCCGGACTGACGTCGTTGTAAATTCCTTCATAGGTAAAGTGCAATCCGTCGCGCTTTAGATCGAGCTTGTCCGCGGGGCCGGCATAATAGTTCCCTTTGCCGACATTACCCGAATTGAACGGAAACAGATTCGTCTCACAATTGTTGCTCGAATAAGTAGGCGTATAGAAGTTTCCCGCCAGGTTGCTCGAACTCACCACGGCCTGTCCGTCCAGGGTCCAGTTCGCGTTAAACTTCAGCCGCGTATCTAACCCTCCCACGCGGTTATATTCGCCCGTAGTGGGACATTCCCAGTCGGTATACAAAGCTCCCACACTGGATTGCTTGAAAATGTCGCGGCTCACGCGCGCGATGGTGAAATAAGATCGCGTGCCCGCGAGCGGAAAGTAAGGCGCGACGGCTTGCCCCGGGCCGCGGTCATCCGTGGCCATCAATCCCACAGAATACGGTCCTTCCTTTCCCGACAGCCGGATTCCCGCCGAAGGGTCTTGTATGTTCCGCGTAAAAAAAAGATCCAGCGGCGTTCGAAAGTAATCTTCGTTCTCCAAAAAGAAAGGCCGCTTCTCCGGAAAATAAACTTCGAAGCGCTGGTTCACCGTGATCTGCGGGTCCTCCGACTCCACCTGGCTGAAGTCCGGATTCGTCGTCATATCCACGACAAAATGATCTTTGATCACGAACTTGGCATCCATCCCCGGCTGTCCCTGCACATCCGCATGTTGAAAATAGGGATTGCTCGGGTCGCGCGTGTCCAGCCCGCGAAAGCTGCGCATCACGCCGTAAGGGATCAGTTCAATGCTGCGACCGGGCGAGATTCCTTCCAGTCCATAAAGCGTCGCCGCCTGCCCCAGCCGTCCCGCCACTTTGTACGAAATCTGCGGCCAAAAAGCGTCTTCGTTCTTGCGATAGATACCGCGATATAGGATGATTCCCCACTCTTGTTCTTTGGTGCTCGGAAAGCGCAGGCTCTTGAACGGAATAGCCATCAAAACGACAAAGCCGCGGCTGGTTACTTTGCCCCGCGAATCCCAGACTGTGTCGAACGACGTATCGAAATTTCCATTGACCTCTTCTCGCGAGGCCTCGTTCCAGATCGCGTCCCACTGCACACCCAAAGGCGTGGTTTGGAATGCGTAAGCGCGCCGGCGGTCATGAAACGTATCGAGCATCACTTCGACCTGATCGTCGTCGTAAATGTCTTCCCGCCGCGACATCCGCGCCCGCACTTTCTGCGGATCGTCAAAACAGACAAAGACGACATACAGATTTTTCTGGTCATAGCCGAGATAAGCGGCCGTGCCCTCGGAAATCTTCTCGCCGTCGTGCGGGTTACGCTGCACAAACCCCGTCACCTTAGCCATCTGCAGCGCGGTCTCGCCATCGGGCTTCATGCTCACAAAATCTTCCAGCGCTGGCGCGTGAGAAAGACGCGGAATGGTGAGTGAAGGAGGCGCCACCGGCGGCCTGGGCGCCGGCTGTACCTCCGGATTCCTGATCGCCGGCTCTGGCAACTGTGCCGACGGCGGCGGATTCTGTTGTGCAGGCTCAGCGTTTTGCCCAGGAGGCGCGGGATTGGCTTCCGGTGGCGCCGTAGGATTCTGCGGCGTCGCCTGTGGATTCGCCTGCGACGAGCTCGGTCCCGATGAAACCGCCGGCTGCGAGGCGACGCTGGCGCTCTGTGATGGAGCAGGCAAGCAAGCGCTACGAGCCTGCTCGGCCCCAAAAAAAAGGAGAAAAGAGAGGCTCGCCAACGCTGTGAAGCTTTTGAGAACTCGACGCCGCAACGTCAAAACGCAGTGCTCCCCGCTCTTCCCCGGCCCCCGGCGGGGAATTCAGCAAGATACACTATCCGCGGCGCAACAAAACAAAAAATGATTGTTTGTTCCGAATCGCGAAAACGAGGGAGCAAGAGTAGGGTGACTGGCAGTCAACTAACTGCAAAAAACTCTCAGGAGTAGCCGGGAAGGGCACGACTTCAGAATTTCCTGAAAAATGCTGTTTCGCGCAACCTTTGAAAGGGCGCGGATTCCAGCGGCACCGGTAAGTCCCCTTAAATCAGCCGGGTTTAGCGCCGAGGCGTGCGCAAAAGACTGCAGGCACCCCCACCTTGGACGAACACCAATCCTAAAACAGCGAACTCTGCCTTCTGCTGGGCGTAATCCCAAAATGCTCATAAGCGAGTTGCGTGGCCACACGCCCGCGCGGAGTGCGGTTCAGAAATCCAATCTGCATCAGGAACGGCTCGTAAATCTCTTCGATCGCGTCCGGCTCTTCGGCCAGCACAGCCGCCAGGGTGTTCACGCCCACCGGCCCGCCCTGATACTTCTCTATAATCGTAAGCAACAGCCGCCGGTCCACTTCGTCGAAGCCGTACTTATCCACTTCCAGCATCTGCAGGGCAGCCTGAGCCGTAGGCAAATCGATCTTCCCCGCTCCGCGAACCTGCGCGTAGTCCCGAACCCTGCGCAACAAACGGTTCGCGATGCGCGGCGTTCCCCGCGACCGGCTCGCAATCTCGTTCGCACCGTCGTCGTTCACCTCAACCCCCAAAATTTCCGCCGACCGCTCCACGATCACTCGCAGATCTTCCGGATTGTAAAACTCCAGCCGCAGCACAATTCCAAATCTCGACCGTAGCGGCGCTGAAATCAGCCCCGCCCGCGTCGTCGCGCCCACAAACGTGAACGGCTTCACCTCGAGCGTATGTGTCCGCGCCGAAGGCCCCTGCCCGATAATTATGTCGAGCTTGTAGTCTTCGAGCGCCGAATACAGCAACTCTTCCAGCACCGGCTGCAGCCGGTGAATCTCGTCGATGAACAGGACCTGCTTATCCTGCATATTCGTAATGATCGCCGTCAGGTCGCCCTTGATCTGCATCAGCGGGGCCGCAGTCGGCTGAAAATGGACACCCAATTCATTGGCGATAATGTTCGCGAGCGTCGTCTTCCCCAGCCCCGGAGGTCCGTACAGCAACACGTGGTCCATCGCCTCGCCGCGCGACCGCGCCGCCTCAATCGCCACCGCCAGATTTTCTTTGACCTTGGCTTGCCCAATAAACTCATTGAGCCGCTGCGGTCGCAGCTTCAGCTCAAACGAAGAGTCGTCCTCCACAGCAGCCGCCGATACAAGGCGCTCAGGACTGTAATTCAAATTGGGATTGTTCTTGGCGGTAGCCACTCGCCGGATGTTACCACGCGTCCGGGATCACAAGCACCTTGAGACGCGAGAGAAAACCGCGAAGGAATACTTATATATTTTTGTATATAGTGATATAATACAATAATTATGGCACTTAGTATCAAGAGCATGGAGACAGAGCGATTGGCACGAGAAATTGCCGCCAAGACCGGCGATTCCCTGACCGGAGCAATTCAAAAGGCTTTGGAAGAACGATTGGAGCGGCTAAAACTCCAGCGGCGCGGCGGCATCCTCGCCAGACAGCTCGAGGACATCCTTCGCCGCGTCGACCAGTTACCCATTCTCGACCCTCGCGCCGCAGACGAAGTCCTCGACTACGACGAGCACGGGCTTCCCCGTTGATTGAACTAACATTGATCGGCCAAAATGGTTATTGACACTTCAGCCCTGGCCGCCATCTTCTTCGCCGAGCCGGAGCGTCAGAAATTTCTTACTGCCATCACGGCTGCTTCAAGCCGCCTGATATCTGCGGCGAACGTGCTCGAAACTGGAATCGTTATCGAAAGCCGACAAGGCGAAGCTGCCGGACGGGAGTTCGATCTCTTCTTGGTTCGCGCTAATCTCCAGATCTTCCCGGTCGATGCAGAACAGGCGGAACTGGCTCGCTCCGCCTGGCGCCGCTACGGAAAGGGCCGCCACCCGGCTGCCCTGAACTTTGGAGATTGTTTTGCCTACGCGTTGTGCAAGTCGTCCGGCGAACCACTTTTGGCCAAAGGCACGGACTTCGCGCTCACCGATATCGAAACGTGCCAACTGAACGATTAGCCCTCTTGCGGCCCACATCTTCGACTCGGAAAGCGTCCAGGCCGCGGGAAATTTCTGATCGACAGAAAGCAGCTCTTACGCCGCTTCCGGCACTCGCAACTCAATACTCCGTACTCGTCCTACTTCGGATACCACTCCAGCAGCCGCACTTCAATGCCGGTTCCTTGCAAAGCCTTCTGAAATACTGCAAGATCCGATCCCCTATAGTGATACGGAATCACAATCTTTGGATGGAATGCCTTCACCGCATCGGCAGCTTCATCAGGCGGCATGGTGTAAGGCAGATTCATGCACACAAATGCCACGTCAATGTTTTTGAGCGCGCGCATCTCCGGAACTCCCTCCGTGTCAGCCGAAAAATAAAACCGCTTGCCGCCATAGGTAAGAACGTAACCGTTGTCGCGCCCTTTGGGGTGAAAGAGCTGTCCGGGTTGAGGGCCGCGCTTTAGGTTGTAGGCAGGAACCGCCTCGATCGTCCATTCGTGCCAGGTCTTCGTCTCTCCGTTGGCCATTGGCTTCGCGGCTGTCACCGTCTCAACTACCGAAGCAGGAGCGAGAATCTCAGTCCCTGGCTTGCTGATTTGTTTGATGGAATCAGGATCCATGTGATCGCCGTGAATGTGCGTGATCAGGATGAGGTCAGCTTTTGGGAGCCCCGACAATTTCGCAGGTGTGGCGGGGTCCAGGTAAATCACCTTTCCTCCCGCCTCGATTAGCGTGCTGGCATGATAAAGAGGAGTAATCTTGACCGGTCCGGCCGACGTAGGAAACTCCTGAGTGTCAGCGGCATGCATAGACGCAGCCAGTGCAAGAAGAGAACCGAAAAGAATCGACAAGATTTTCATGATGACCTCGCTTCGTAGACTAGTTTGGACATTGTGACACATTATGTGTCACAATGCCATCATGCCTTCCGTAAATCTCCGCCAGCTCCGCGACACCCGCCGCCTTAAAACCTGGCTTCGAGCCGGAAAGACCGTAGAACTCCGCGAGCGCGACAAGGTCATCGCCCGCATTGTTCCGGAAAAAATAGAAGAGAAGCCGGTGGTCTGGCCCGACTTCGCGGCCCGTACCAAGGCGTTATTTGGTGACCGCGTTTTGAATATCGTGGATGACGTAATCAAGAACCGAGGCCGTTTCTGACTGTTTATGCCGATACCAGTTTTCTGACATCGCTCTACGTGCGAGACTCTCATACTGCGGCAGCCGTAGAGCGCATGAAAGAGGCGCCACGCCTCTGGTTCTCTCCTCTCCACTTCGCAGAATGTTCCCATGCTATCGCCAGGCAGGTTTTTCACCGCGTAGTCGCCGAAACTGAGGCAGATGTAATCTTCGACACCTTGAAGCGGGATCTGGCCGCTGGCATATGGCTTCAGACGCCCGTCCCCGAAAATGCCTTCGACCTTTGTGCCACTCTCGCCCGCCGCCTCGGCCCTAAGCTCGGCATGAAAACGCTCGACACGCTACATGTCGCCTGCGCTCTGGAACTCAAGGCTGAAAGATTCTGGACCTTCGACGAACGCCAAGCAAAACTGGCAAAGTCGCAGGGCATGAAGACTTCCTAGAAAATGTCATCCTGAGCAAAGTATGAGCTCCTGAAAGGCGTTCATGCGCAGTCGAAGGATCCCTATCCGTTGCCTTTCCCAGCGGCCGCAATGCGTCCATTCGTCGGCCGCTCTTTCTCGCGACTCGGTACTCGCGCCCCTACTCCTCCTCTTCCTTCACCTCGCCCCGCGCCGCCTTCGCCTTCTCAATAATCTTCTCCTGCAGCGCGCCCGGCACAGTGTCGTAGTGGTGCATCTCCATGTTGAATGAACCGCGGCCTTGTGTCATCGATGTCAAATCCACTCCATAGGTCAACATCTCCGCCATGGGCACTTCGGCCTTCACCACGGTGTTGCCGCCCTTGTTGTCCATGCCCTGAATGCGTCCACGCCGGCTGTTCAAGTCGCCCATAATCGAGCCCGCAAAATCGTCCGGCACCGTGATCTCGACGTGCATCACCGGCTCCAGGATCGTAGGCTTGGCCTGCTCCATCGCCTTTCGGAAGGCGATGCGTCCCGCCATCTGAAACGACATGTCGTTTGAATCCACGTCGTGATAGGAGCCGTCATACAGGATCACCCGGAAATCCACCACCGGAAAACCCGCCAGGTATCCACGGCTCGCCGCGTCCTTTATTCCTTTTTCTATGGCGGGGATATAGTTCTTGGGGATCGCGCCACCGAAAATATCGTTGACAAACTCAAACTGCCCGCCGCGCGGCATCGGCTCCATTTTAATTTTGCAATCTCCGTACTGCCCGTGCCCGCCGGTCTGCTTCTTATGCCGCCCCTGCACGTCCGCCTTTCCACGAATCGTCTCGCGATACGGAACCTTGGGCGCTTTCAAAACCACTTCTGTGTGATATCGCTTCTTCAACTTCGAGACGATAACTTCAATATGCTGCTGGCCTGTACCTGCAATCAGAAATTCCTGGGTCTGCGGATCGCGAAAGAACCGCAGCATGGCATCTTCTTCCATCAGCTTGTGAATCCCCGGCCCCAGCTTGTCTTCATCGGCGCGGCTCTTCGGCTCAATGGCAAACGTAATCGCCGGCTCCGGCAGCTTCACCCGCGGATACTGAATCGGCGCTGCCTTATCTCCCAACGTGTCCCCGGTCAGCGTGTCTTTCAATTTCGCAACCGCGCCAATATCGCCCGCGTGCAACTCGGTCACCGGCACCGCCGTCTTTCCCTGCATGATCGAAATATGCGAAAGCTTCTCCGCCGGCCCACGAGAGAAATTCTGCACGGTCGACTCGTTCTTCAGTACGCCGGAAAAAACCTTGAAATACGAAATTCTTCCCGCGAACGCATCCGAGATGGTTTTGAAAACATACAAAGACACCGGCTCCGCGTCCGTCTCATGCCGCTTCGGAGCGTCTCCGTTCCCCGACACCGACGGCTCACCCTGTACCCACTCATGCTCCGCAGGCGCAGGCGTGTAGTCCACAATAAAATCCATCACGCGATCCGCTCCCACATTCCCCAGCCCAGAGCTGAAGATCACCGGAAACAGTTTGTCCTCGCGGATCGCATTGTGCAGCGCCGGAACTAAGTCTTCCTCGGGAATCGTTCCCTTCTCGAAGAACTCCTCCATCAGCTTGTCGTCGCCCTCCGCCACAAGCTCCACCAGTTGCTCGTGCGACTCCTGTACC
>Ga0210400_10006126_pt1 | contig 10145 bp, 12 predicted proteins | sample IncBWH26MmetaG_FD_155456 | JGI IMG/M metagenome (GOLD analysis project Ga0210400, IMG submission 155456) | Forest soil microbial communities from Barre Woods Harvard Forest LTER site, Petersham, Massachusetts, United States - Inc-BW-H-26-M | ecosystem: Environmental > Terrestrial > Soil >... | reverse complement strand
GCGGCGCGAAAGAACGGTTTCAGGAACTCAGCCGCCGCCATCGGGCTCTTGGTGGCTTGCTCGCCTAGAATGCCCTGCAAATGTCCGTCCTTGAGAAATATGGTTTGCACCAGGATTGCCGCCGCTGTTTCGTTGCCTGCTTCCATTTTCCGTGCTCCTTGTTAATTGCTCTTCATTGGCATTGCACGATGGAGTGTAGCACTTCGCGCAGCGTCGACCGCGCGCCTCTGCTGTCATCAGAAATTAAAATATGCGCGCAGCGATAGGCGTAAACTACAGTTATGAAGCCCATGCCATCCCAATCTGTCGGCGTCCTGCGCAAAATCGTCGGTTTTCACATGGATGAAAAGCGCGATTGGGTCGCCGAGCTGGAGTGCGGGCATCAGAGACACGTCCGGCATGATCCGCCCTGGACGCATCATCACTGGGTAACCACGTCGCAAGGCCGCCTCGAGCACATGGGCCACGAACTAACCTGCTCCGCCTGCCGCCCCTCGCACTAATTTCTTTTTATCGACCATCCTCTTCAGCCATCCCAGTCGCGCGGCTTTTCCCGGCTAAGTCGCACCCACGGTGACACTCCTCGCGCTCCGGCGTACACTGCAAATTGCATTGCTACTTTCTCAGGAGGCTGTCATGTCCATTCGACCTGTAAAGCGCCTCATCCGCAGCAAACCCACGACGGAGGGCGCTGGCGTGCACCTGCGGCGCGCGTTTGGTTTTGGCAACACGACCGAGTTCGATCCCTTCCTGCTCCTCGACGATTTTCGCAATGACGTCCCCGAGGATTACCTCGCCGGCTTCCCGTGGCATCCGCATCGCGGCATCGAGACCATCACCTACGTTCTCGCCGGAACCGTCGAGCACGGCGACAGCATCGGCAACCGCGGCGCCATCGCTCCCGGCGACGTCCAGTGGATGACCGCCGGCAGCGGCATCATTCACCAGGAAATGCCCAAGGGCGATCACGCCGGCCGCATGCACGGCTTCCAGCTCTGGGCCAATCTCCCCGCCGCGCTGAAGATGACCGCGCCGCGCTACCAGGAAGTGAAATCGCCAGACATTCCGGAAATCACCGACGACGACGGCACGCACGTTCGCCTGGTCTGCGGCAGTTTCTGGGGCAAGCGCGGCCCCGTCGATGGCATCGCCGCCGACCCTGTCTACATCGATGTCTCGGTCGCGCCCGGGCGCCGCAAATCTTTGCCCGTCGAGACCACGCGCCACGCCTTCGCCTACGTCTTCGCAGGCTCCGGAAAATTCTGCAACGCCAGCGATCCCCTCTCAGTGCCCACCGAGCCGGTAGGCTGGCTCGACACCGCGCCGCCCTCCGCCGCCGACAATCGCTCCCTGGTCCTCTTCGATCGCGGCGACGAAGTGGTAGTGCAAGCCGGCGACGAAGGCATCCGCTTCCTCCTGGTCTCCGGCAAGCCCCTCGAAGAGCCAGTAGCCTGGTACGGCCCCATCGTAATGAATACGCAGGAGCAACTCCGCCAAGCCTTCACCGAACTAGACAAAGGCACCTTCCTGAAAGAAGGCCGCACCAAGAAAGCCGGCGCCGAATAAGTGTAGCGGCCGCCTTCAGGCGGCCGCGGGAACGCGCTTGGTGGGTACCCCCCCTCCCCCGTTTTTTCATAAGTGTTGATTATAAAGGAAGTTAAAGTTGTTTGTTTTGATACACTTTTACAAGTGTTGATTCTAAAGGTAGTTGGCGCAGGCGCGGCGCGTTTCTCCGACCCGTCACAAGGCAAATGCGCGGAGTAAGGATACCGCCGAGACGCAGAGGGCGCTGAGGCAACGCAGAGAAGAGGGTGCTGGTTGCTGATTCCACGGGGGCGAGATGTGAGGGTATACCCCACCCCGGGTGTCTCGTACAAGCATTCGGGATACCCACCCCACCCCGGTATTTTGCAAAAAGAGCCTGGATTTGCTTGATTGCAAAGGGTTTGACTTTTTTGAGAGTGGGAAAGAGGCGGCAACGATATGCAGGGGAAGGAGTTACGTCGTGGGGAGTGGCAGGGGCGTTGAGCTGAAAACCAAGCTGACATAAGAGTGTTTACCACAAGGATAGCTATTTTGTCAAGACATTTTATAAAGCCTGTGAGATCAGCGAAATACGAGAGTGCCATTATGGGATAGCATCTGGGATGAGGGAGGCGCCTATGTCCAAAGTGGTGTATGTGTCGAAATCAACGTTGGAGCGGAAGCGGGGGCCGCTGCGGGTGGCGCATTTGCCGGGGGAGGCGCAGCCGGTCGTTTATAGTGTACACGGGGCGATTGCCGAGCACTACGGGGTTGATCCGGCGAAGATTGGGGAGTCGCACGCGGCGACGCTCGATTATGTTATTTCCGCGACGGCGGGTTGAATGCTGGGGACGTTTGGAGGTGCGCTGGAAGCGCGCCAAATCGATGCCAGCAACGGGAAGCTGACGGCGGAAGTTACCGGCGAGGTGGAGACTGAGGATAATGTGCTGGTTATTCGCCGGGTCCATGTGGCGATGCGGCTGGTGGCTGCGCCGGAGCTAAAGGACAAGATCGAGCGCGTGCATGGCATGTATGCCATGAATTGTCCGCTTTACCGGACTTTGCACAAGGCCATTCAGCTCACGTCGTCCTATGAACTCGTGCCCTAAGGTGCCGTGATATAGCAGTTTGCAAGAACGTCTTTTGGAGAGAATGTTCGGGATCCAGCTCTTCAGGTCCGGGGGCTATAGCTTCAGTTCGATGAAATCTTGGGGCTTCTTATCGAAGCCCTCAGAGGCATCTTCCGCATCCACGTCCCTGGTCTTGCGCTTTCTTTCACCAACGAAGACCGCATACATTATCGCAACGATAGCGCCTACGACGAAGCCGCCGAAATGGGCCCAATACGCAACTCCACCAGCCACATGAAAGGTACTGCTGATGAGCCCTAAGACAGTCTGCTCACCAAACCAAGTCAGCACCGCCGCAAACGCGTTTGTCTCGATGCTCTTCAGGCGGGCCCATCCTAGATAAAAATCTAGATCGAAACGCGCTTTAGGGAAAAGTACCAGAAAGCAACCAACAATCCCGGAAATCGCTCCCGAGGCCCCCACACACGGCACCGTGGAGTGCAGATTCAAGATGTAATAAAAATATGTGGCGCCGAAGCCGCTGGCGAGGTAGGTGGCCGCAAACAGCCAACGTCCGAACATGTTCTCAACCCTGTTTCCGAACATCCACAGGAAGAACATATTGCCGAGGTAATGCCAAAATCCCGCGTGGAGGAATATCGAGGTAAATGCAGTCGCAAGCGATGCTCGTTGGGGAATGAAACCGTGCGTTGCGAACCAGCTTTGGGGAGGTCCTCCCACGTATTCGCCAATGAGGACGATACCGTTGATGAAGATTAGGGCGAAAACCACCCACGGGGTTTTCCGGACCGGATTGTCTTTGTTGAACGGCAAAACGAACACGGTGCTGGGCTCCGCTGGTTTAAGCGAATCGCTAGTTTACTGCCGAAGTTATGAAAATGAGAGTGTTAATCGCGCCGAGGAGTAGTCCGGTAGCCAGCCACAGCGATGGCTCACCCAGTAGCGATGAGACTGGTCGCTGCGCCGGAGCTAAAGGATAAAATCGAGCGCGTGCATGGGGTGTATGCGATGAATTGCCCGCTGTATCGGACGTTGCCCAAAGCTATTCAGCTCACGTCATCCTACCAGCTCGCGCCGCCACCAACCGTATCCTAAGGACGGCGTGCTAACCCGGAGCCTCTGAATTTGGCTTAGTGGGCCCACTTTAGAATTCTGCCGATCTCGGCCCCGCGATGTTGCCATACCTCTCTAGGCGCAATGCACATATTGCCTCGCCCATGGTTTTCACTCCTCCCCCTTGCACTGGTGAGGCATCGTGACTATAATGGGTACGGAATGAGCGTTGATCAAATTACTGCGGAGCAAGAGGCTACGCAAAGCCTGATGAAGCTTCTGGAACAGGCTCGACGTTGCCAATTGCTTTATGAACGTGCCCAAATGTCATTTCCCGAGCCTCTGAAGCGGGTGCTGGGTATCAGCGGTGCGGCCGCTGTCGTTCGCTCGGGAAATCTGAGTATTCCAGCTCCTCAGCCTCCTCCTGTCCCTAATGGAGCAAAATCCGAGTGGATTTGGATTCCGCAAGAAAGTGCTACGCCTACTACTGTTGCATTGGCCGTCTTGCGTGCCGCAAAGGCACCTTTGGTGGCGCGGGAGGTAGTGGCGCAGGTTACCGAGATACTGCCAAATGTGCCGAGGGGAAGCGTCAACAATATTGGAACAAGACTCGGCGGAAAGCAGATTGACCGCACCGAGGACGGGTGGCGGCTGATAAATCAGGACAGCGCAGCGATCCTTCACGAAGGTTATCTCTGGGGGCCCCGAGAAATTTTTCACAAATACGAGTTAGCAGTGCATAGGCGTAACGCCATTCTCCACGTGCTTGGGTTCTTTCCGGGCGGGTTGCAGCCCCGACAGATTCTCGAGCAGCTTCGGCGATGCGCTTGGGTCCACGCGCCCATCAATAAGGATTTGTTAAAGGCCGACCTCGAAATCCTGGACGAGCAGGAAAGGAAAATTCGCAGGGTGGGAAATTCCGGGAAATGGGAACTCGCCCCGAGCAAGGATTCCATGAAATTAGACACCTAGCTCCTCATGCTCATTGCTCGGCCTACCGGCTGAGGAGCCTTAACAGCAAGGCCCACACTGAATTCCCGGTCAAGGAAAGACTCAGCGTGGGCCGTGGTCGTGACCACTAATCTAGGGGTCGGCGGAACCGACCCCTTAATTTGGTGCCAACCCAATCATATCACGCCGATAGGCAGAAGCCTGATTTGCGAGTATGCACCGAGCGGGTGCGGGCGCATTCGGCTGTTCAACACCGCAAACGCGGAGCCGGGAAGAAGTGGAACTACCGCTGAGGACCCGACGGAAGCGCATTCAAACCGATAATTTCGAGGGGGATGTCTTGTGTGGCAAATTAGCTGCGATGAAAGCCGTGTTGATGGCTGTAAGTTCATGCTGTTCGGCGCTCTGTCTATACCCGCGTATGCTCAGGCGTCATTTGACCAAGCGGACCGCAATTTTCGTCATGCCACGAACAATGACCTCGCACATTTCAAGTGGGTAAAGGCAGCTAGCAATAAGAAATTGCCGGACTATCTTGCGCTCGTCGATCTATTCTTTAATCAGGGCGCGTTCTTCAAGTGTTTGATAGTGGAAAAGTCTAAGGTCGACTATGCGAGGTACCATAAACGCGACCACGAGCTTGGGTTCTACAAGTTCTATTTTCTACTTTTGAGTAGGCTCGTCAAATTCAACTTGGAATATTTTGTAAGAGTGCATCGTAGATCAGACAAGAATAGGGCCCGGCTGATAGATCTTCAAGCCGCCACGAACAACTGGTGCCGAAAAACGGCTGGAAAGCACATTACGCCAGTTCGGAGTCTCGAGGGCGCCGAGTTTACCAAGCATACTGAACTTCAAATCGTGGATGTTCTCCTGGGGGCGGTGGGATATCACTGGGAGCGGATGCACCTAAAGCAGGATGCGAGCAAGCCCAAGATCGCTATTTGTAAATCGATCTGCACGCGGCTCAATAAAGCGTCCTTGGAGTTCCAATCCGAATGGCAACAAACGAAATTCAATATCTGGAAGTGGGAACCAAGGTAGTGAGGCGGTACCTTAAACCCTAGCCGTACCATGGGGTACGGTTAAAGGCCCAATGGCACCGCCCCAAAGCTCTTGACCGAGTCAGGAGTCTATCACGCCCGTCAACTCACGGATATGCAAGGAATATATTAGTTTCGCCCAATGAACCTGCTCGCAAGGGCAGTGCCTCCGCTATGGGTGGCGTGTCCGCGACCACGTCAAGTTCCTACTGCGCTCCCCCGACAATCACATCCGGGGCTAGGGAGGCTTGTCATGGTAGTAGCACTGTGCTACTATGAGCATCGCGCTACCCGTAAACCGATTGGAGTTTTGGGTTAAAAAACAGAAACTCACGAATGCAAAAAACCAGGACAAAGCCAAACCAAGACAACGCTTAAAACAAAAATCTAAAGTAAAAATCTAAAACAAAATAAAGCTAAAAATCAAAGGAGACAGATCATGCATGCCAATCTAATCCGTAAAAAATTTGTAACCTGGAGGGAATTCAGTGGCAGAAAGCTACCCGCTCCCAGAGTTCAAGGAGCTTGTCAGGAGTGAGAAGTACCTCATCAGGGTCAGTGCCTTACAAACCGCCGCGTTGATGGGTTTCGTAGGCGATGACATCATCGATTGCATTATGAACCATCTTTCGCCAACGCATTTTTACAAAACAATGCTTGCAGAAAGCGTGCCAGGGCTCATGCAAGACGTCTATAAAATCACGTATGAATCGAAGCGTGTCTATCTCAAGCTTCAAGTTAATCAGGCTGGCGCGGCTGTAATTGTCTCCTTCAAGGAGGACGAAAGTATCCCCTAGATGCCTAAAGAAGCGATACGACACGTCAAAAGGTGCACGGATGAAAATCGGATGTGCTAATTGTGATTCCGAGCGGGCGAAGAAGATCTGCAAAAAATTTGAGGCGCGATACAACCAGACACCGGTTGTCATCGAGAATGTCGAGATGTATAAATGCGAATCCTGTGGGGAGGAGTTTTTGACGCCCTCACAGTCTCGTGAATTGTCTCGTCGGATCAAGGACCACGTTCGCGAGCAGAGTGGGCTATTGTCCCCTGAACAAATCGCGGCGATCAGGAAGAATCTCGGGCTCTCTCAATCGGAACTGGAGAATCTTTTTGGCTTGGGGGAAAAAGTGGTGACGCGGTGGGAAACAGGACGGGTCATTCAAGCTAGAGCCGCAGATATAGCCTTGCGTCTATTAAGAATGCAGCCTGACCTTTTGCCGCGTCTACGCAAGACGCTCCAACGGGCACGCGAAACCAGAGTAGCCTGACACGCAGGCTTGGCATGTCCCAAAGGCTTTCGCCTCTATCGCGCCCCCAAAACCACAAATATCAGGAACGCCGCGAGGCTCAAGGCGCTGCGGACGGCGTGCAATGTTGCCCAGTGGCGCAGGAGTTGGGCGGCGAGCGGGGAGTCTCTGTCCAGGGAGGGGTCGAGGAGGCGGTTAAATGGGAGATTACCGACAAGGGAAGTCAGTGCTGCTTGGATGTGGACTCTTTGTGGGGCAAAGCCAGATGGTCTCTAGGGGTGTTGCGGCGCACCCCAGATTGTTGGCGGCTCCCCTGGCCGCTCTTCATCTTCCTGTTCTTTGACCGCCGTCGGCGGCGGCAACAAGACGAGTTCGCGATTAATTGCCCGGCCCTTTCCCCTGAGCTTTTGCGCTAACAGGTTCCAGCATTCGGCGCAGATATCGTATTCCTTGCCGTCAATCTCCTTTTGTAGACAATCCCTCGCTTCGCCGCAAAGATCGCAGATAATCATGGAGTTTCCCCGGAATCTCGTTGCATCGGTTCTCTCCCGTAACAACCCTTCAAGCTACTCTAACCCACATTCTACGAAAGTTCCGGACCTTCAGGGCTTAGCGAAGTAGCTCAGCGGTTGGAAGCTGGCGAGAGCTTGGGCCTCATCCTCAAAACTTGGGATAGTGCCTAGCAGGCGAAACAGAGTGAGCACCTCCAGCACCCGGCCGCAGGGGCATAGTAATTTTAGTTCGCCACCCTGCCGTTTGAGGGAAACGTATGTCCCGACGATGACGCCGACGCCGGAACTATCGACCTGGGTCAGGTCTACCAGGTTCAACAACAACTTGCGCACACCGCTGGCGACCAACTCTTTTAGACAGCTACCCAGCAGCTCGCTCTCACCGCCGTCGATGGTCGATCTTCCGCGAAGGTCCAGTATGGTGACACCGGCGGATTCCCGGATTGAGATTTGCAGGCCCACAAACGCGTTCTAACAGTTCAGTTGATAGATTAGCCTCTTCAACTAACCGCTGCAACACACTGGGAAAATTCATATTGACCGACTCTTGTGAGAGGAGAGCGCGCATCGCGGCGCTTGAGGGCTATAATCACGCCACTTGGGTCCCTTGCTCCATGCCCTGGAGCTTAGAGGAGGCCGCCAATGAGCAGTAATTTCTGTGTGATTGCTGCGACTCTGTTCCTTTGCAGGCCCTGCTGCGCGCAAGCACCAACCTCGGAAGTGCAAGTTCCCCCCATCGCGAATACGAATTCCTCTCTGAAATTGGAAGATGCAACTCCGGTCACGCTGCGTACCAAGCAGGATCTTTCTTCCGCAAAGGCTAAGGTAGGTGACCGGGTTCCTTTCCGCGTCGCCAAGGACGTAAAAGCCGGAGATCTAATTGTCATTCGCCGGGGTGCAGATGCGTGGGGCATCGTCACCGCGGTTCAGCATAAAAGGCGCAAAGGACGGCCTGGAAACCTGGATGTCGCGATTCAGTCCGTCCAGCTCTTGACCGGTGAAAATGCTCCTCTGCGGGCAGAGCAACACTCGCAAGGGCAAAGCCGGGACGTGGGCACGATAGCCGATATACCTCAGGCGGCAATCGTCACCTTCGGAGTGGGTATTCCCATGGTATTTCTCTCGATGTTGGAAACGGGAAAGGACGCGCATGTGCCTGCCGGGAGCAAATTTACGGCATATTTGAACGGCGATGTCGCCCTGGACCGAGTAGCCCTGGAACGCGTCCAGCCAGCGCCGGTGGAACGCAAAGGGCCGGCTACCGTCACGATCTTTGCTGCGACCGCGATCGGGGCCCGCCCGCCCAGTTCCTTTTGGACCGCGTTGGGGTCTCACCCGCCCGTTTACTGCGGCAAGGTTGCGTTGGCCAAGTTGCCGGCCTTCGCTTATCTGAAAATTCAGTTGCCACCGGGAAAATATTTCTTCCGCTCGCAGGATGAGCAAGTCGTTGAAGCGAGCTTGGAAGAAGGCCAGGAGCTTTACCTGCAAATGCAAATGGTTGCACTCAAGAGTGGCCTAAAAGGGCGTCTGGTTCAGGTTGACAATGAAGATGGCGAGGAAGGAATTGCGCACTTGCGCCAGCTCGCGGACAAAGACGTCACAAAAGTCTCGGATGCAAATCTTGCGGAGTTGAAGGCGCCGCCGGAATTAAAGTGAGACTGTTGTCCCAAGGCTTGACGCTAACGCCAAAGAGTTGAAAACAGAAACACCAGGAACGAGGCCAGGCTCAAGGAGCTGCGGACATCGTGAAAACGGAACGGCAGGGCGTCTTGGCGGACGCCCTGCCGTTGTGGAGCTTGGCTCCAAATTATTGTTGGGGTTGATTTTGGTTTTGGTCTGGGGCTTGCGGATGGGTTGAGACGGGCGTTACTGTGGCTCCGCCGATTGCCGCTAGCTCCGACGGTTTGTATTTCGGGGCGCTGACGTAGCCGTGTATCTGGTTTTTGTCGACGCGGTTCACGACAACCTGGACCGGCTGGGACTCATTTTCCGTGTGAATCCAAATCGGCTCATAGAGATTGACGTGCTTCTTGGTGAGCTGATTGTCGTCGACGATCATTTGCAGATCGTAGCTCTTGTGTTTCGTGTCGGCCTTGCGCAGCGAGAGGGTGAGCGGCCCGACGCGTTGAAACTGCTTGGACTTGGTCAGGTCGAATTCGAAATAGCTGCGCTCTCCGCGCTTGGCGAGCGCGACCAGTTCTTCGTGCGTCTTGGCGATCGAGCCGTTGAGCTCATCGCGGGTGGAATTGAGATTTCCTTCCAGGTCTGAGCGATTCTTGGCCACTTCCGCTTGCGTCTGGGTCAACAGCTTTTGTTGCGCGTCCAGCTGGGCGCGAAGCTCCTTGAGTTGTTTGCCCGACGACGCGCCGCTCTTGCCGGTAGCAGATTTTGCGCCCGGCGTAGCCGCGTGTCCCGCAGGCGCCTTCTTGTGCGCCGCGGCCTCCGCTGCTGCCTGCTGGGCGGCGGACATATCATTCAGCTTCGCCGTCAGCGTAGACAGCTGTCCCTGCATGTCGTTGATCGTGGCGTTCGCCGCCGACCCTTGCGCCGTAAGATGGCCGACCATGACTTGCTGCCGGTATCCGTAGCCGACAGCCACTACGGCAACGGCCAGCAGCACCGCGGCGACGACTATTATCGCGCGGTTGATTCCCGTTGGCGCCGGTTCCCCTTCATGACCCTGCTGATTCACTTCTTGAGATTCCTCCATGACTTTCTCT
>Ga0210400_10006125_pt1 | contig 10147 bp, 7 predicted proteins | sample IncBWH26MmetaG_FD_155456 | JGI IMG/M metagenome (GOLD analysis project Ga0210400, IMG submission 155456) | Forest soil microbial communities from Barre Woods Harvard Forest LTER site, Petersham, Massachusetts, United States - Inc-BW-H-26-M | ecosystem: Environmental > Terrestrial > Soil >... | reverse complement strand
CCTTCATTCTATCGGCTGGACATGAGTAAACCTTAAGGAGGGTATCACCGAGGGCCGGAATCTGTAGAGGAATGATACGCTAGGACCTTGACGGCCACCACCCAAATCGGCCCGCGCGAGCTGGTCATCCGCGACCTGGACGGCAAGACCGTCACCATAGCCCTGGATCACGAGCGCATCACGCTCGGCCGCTCCAGCGCGAATGAGCTGTGTTACCCGGATGATATCGGGCTTTCGCGTCAGCATCTGGCGCTGTCCGGCCGGAACGGGCAATGGACGGTCGAGGACCTGGGCAGCAAGAACGGAACGCTGCTGAACGGCGTTCGCATTGAAAAACAAATGCCGTTCGTGCCGGGCGACCGGGTTTCGGCCGGACACCTGACTATCGAGTTCGCCGACCCCGGCGTGGGCACCCAGAACACCGTCGTGTTCGTGGACAACGCCGAACAATTCTCGAACAGCGCTACCACCGTGGTCGCCAGCCTGGACGGGGTGCTGGGCCCGCAGGTGGACGATCTCAACAAGACCCACGTCATGCAGGGCAGCCCGCAGATGCGGGCCCTGATCCGAGCCGGGCGAGAACTGGCGGGGCATCGTCCGCTAGCGGAGCTCTTTCCTCTGATCATGGACCTCTCGGTCGAAGCGGTGATGGCCGGACGCGGTGTCCTGATGACGCTGGACGGAGAGGCTCTCAACGTGCGGGCGGCGCGCGGAGAAGGCTTCCAGATCTCCACCACTGTCCGCGACCGCGTGCTCAAGGAAAAGGCGTCCCTGCTGGTGCGCGACGCCCAGCTCGACCACGCTCTGCGGGAACACATGAGCATCGTGGAGCAGAAGGTTCGCAGCATGATCGCCGTGCCGCTGCAAACCAACGACCGCGTGATCGGGTTGATCTACGTGGATTCACCCAACGCGATTCGCGAATTCACCCGCGAGGACTTGAACCTGTTGACGGTGATGGCCAACGTCGCCGCCATCCGTATCGAGCACGCGCGGCTGAACGAAATCGAAGAAACCGAGCGCGCCATGGCCAAGGAGATGCACCAGGCCGCGCTCATCCAGGAACGGTTGCTGGGTTCGCCGCCGGCGGTCGAGGGTTTGGACATCGCCGCGAAGACGGTCGCCTCGCGCGCCGTGGGCGGCGATTACTACGACTTCATCAAGTATCCGGACGGGCGGGTCGCCATCATGGTGGGCGATGTCGCCGGCAAGGGCATGCCCGCCGCTCTGCTGATGAGCAGCCTGCAGGCGCGGGTGCACGTGGTATTTGAGGAACCTGATCATCTGGCGCAAAAAATGACCCGGCTGAACAAGAGCACCTGCGCCAGTTGTCCCGACAACCGCTTCATCACCTTTTTCACGTGTATCGCCGATCCCAATAGCGGACAGGTGGTCTATACCAATGCCGGGCACAACCCGCCGCTGGTGGTACGCGCCAAGGGCGGATTCGAGACGCTGGAAGGCGGCGGCGGCATGATTCTGGGGATCCTTCCCATGGCCCAGTACCAGGAGGCGCGTATCACCTTGGATCCAGGCGACGCCCTGGTTCTGTTCAGCGACGGCGTAACCGAAGAAGCTGATCCCGACGACAACCAATTCGGCGAGGAGCGCCTGGCGAGCCTGGTGGCGTCGTTACGCGACCGCCCCGCCGCCGAGATCGTTCAGGAGATCCATCGCGCCGTGCGGGACTTCACCCAGGGCGCCCCTGCCGCCGACGATATTACCGTCGTGATCGTCCGGCGGCTGTAGAATAGGTGTAGCAGCCCTGAATGCCCGCCCAAGCTGATCTCTCCAAGCTAAGCGTTCGCCAGTTCGCCGAGCGGTTTCGAAGTGAAATGATCCCGCTCAGCAACACCTTCTCGTATTTCTGCGCCTCGGTGCCGCTGAGCGAGGAAGACTTGAAGGAGTATCTGGAAGAACCGGTGGCTGCCCTGCCGCCCGCGGTCGCGCAGGCCTTGCCGAAGATCTCCATTCTCCTGGTTCCCTACCTCGAACGCGCCAACGGCGAACGGACCGGGGCCAAGGACGGCGCCCGCGCCAAACCAGCCGCCGCGGAGTACGTATCCATCGAAAAGCCGCTTCACGGACGGATCTCCGCCGCCACCCAGCTCAGCCTGGGTGGGGAGACGGTCCTGGCCTTCGCGCTCAAGGATCAGGAAGTAGCCGAGTATCACTACCGCTTCTACCATCTCCTCGCCACGGTGTTGGGTGAGCAGTGGACCGAGGCGGTCGAAACCGGCTACAGCCGGATGATGCGGGATGAACTGAATTCGGACGTGCACGGAGAGGTGGACGAGGCGAGCTGGAGGCTCAAGCAGGCGCTCCGGCGCTCCCAGGCGGCGATGAGCGCCAAGGCTTTTCGAACCTACGCGCGCCAGTCCTTTATCGATACGCTGACCCTGTACCTACATGGAATTTGCTGCGACATCGACGTAGACACGGGCCCTCGCCAGCTCCCCAGCCGGTATCTCCGGAAGCGCCTGCTGCTGATCCAGGACCTCTTCCCGCCCCCGCACGGCTACGCGGTGTTCCCCGAACAACTCGGGGCGTGACCATGTGCGCGTGCGGACCGTGTGGTATGCTCATCCGGTAACAGTTGTCTTTTGTCGACGGAAAACGGGATTTTCTGAAACGTGTGCGGGATTGCTGGGTTCACACATCTCCGAAAGGGTTCTGATCCGGACCGGATCTGGGAGATCACAAGATCGCTGATTCATCGCGGGCCCGACCAACAGGGCGTGTGGGAGTCGGCGGACGTATCGCTGGGCGCGGTTCGGCTCAAGATCATCGATCTGCAACGCGGCGAGCAGCCGATGGCCAACGATGATGGCGACACGGTCCTGATCTTCAACGGCGAGCTCTACAACCACATGGAGCTGCGCCGGGAGCTGGAGCAGGCAGGTCACCGGTTCCAATCGCGCTGCGACACCGAGACCGTCCTGCACGCATTTCTGGAATGGGATATCGACGCTTTCCGCCGCTTTCGCGGAATGTTCGCGGCGGCCTTCTGGACAGAATCGGAAAAGCGTCTGGTTCTGGTGCGGGATCACGTGGGGATCAAACCGCTGTACTTCGCCCGCCGCCGGGAAAATATCTATTTCGGCTCGGAGCTGAAGGCGATCTTGCTCCATCCGGAGATCCGCCGGACGATCGATCTGGCGGGCTTGGCGGATTACCTCTCGCTCAATTACGTTCCGGGGCCGCGAACGCTGGTGGAGGGAGTCGAAAAGATTCCGCCGGGAACCTGGCTGCAATGGCGCGCGGCTACAGTGACCACCGGCGAGTACTGGCGGCTGGAATTTGATCCCGATCCAACGGGAGACTTGGATTCGGCCAAAGAGGAACTGGACGGACTGCTGCGTTCCGCCGTCCACGAACAGCTGGTTTCCGACGTTCCCCTGGGCGTGTGGTCCAGCGGCGGCCTGGACTCCTCCACCGTACTGCACTACGCCAGTGAAAGAGCGAAGGGACGTCTGAAAACCTTCTCGGTGTCCTTCCAGGGGCGCTCGTTTGACGAGAGCCGCTACTTTCGGGAAGTGGCGCAAACCTACGGCACGGACCACTACGAATTTGATCTGAACCCGGACACCGATCTGGTGGGCGTGATCGAGGACATCCCGCACTATTCCGACGAGCCCAGCGCGGATGCGGGCGCTCTGCCGGTGTGGTTCCTTTCCAAGATGTGCCGGCGTCACGTGACTGTGGCGCTCTCCGGAGACGGGGCCGACGAACTGTTCGGCGGCTACAAGACCTATCTGGCGGATCGCTATTCCCAGCGCCTGCGCCGTCTGCCACCGGCGGTTCTCCGATTCGGGGAAAAAACCACAAGGCTACTGCCGGTTTCCGACGAGAAGATCGGCCTCGGCTACAAAATCAGCCGCTTATTGCAGGGATCGCTGCTCGATCCCATGGAAGCTCATTTGTTCTGGAACGGCACGTTTTCGCGCGGCCAGCAGCACGATTTGCGCAACGGCTGGGATACCCCCCCGGAGTGGATCGAGCAGAGTGAGGCTGGGCGCCGCGCCGCGATCGATCTAAACGGGGGCCTGAGCCGCTTCATGTGGATGGATCAGCTCTATTATCTGCCCGACGACATCCTTAACAAGGTCGATCGCATGAGCATGGCGCATTCCATCGAAGTGCGGCCGCCCTTCCTGGATCATCGGATCGTCGAGTTCGCGGCGCGGCTTCCGGAGAATCTGAAAATCCGCGGCGGGTGCCTGAAGTTCGTGCTGCGGGAACTCATGAAGGAACGTTTGCCACGCACCGTGATGAAACGCGGCAAGGAAGGCTTCGATATCCCGACCCATCACTGGTTCCGTACGATTCTGCGGCCCCTGCTGCACGACACGCTCAACGAACGCAGCGTGCGGGAATCCGGTATCCTCTCGTGGCCCGCCGTCAATGCAGTTATCCGCGCGCATCTGGATCGCCGTGCTAATCTCGGTTATCACTTATGGGGACTCGTGGTTCTGTTCCTCTGGATGAAACACTGGGGGATTACGGCGCCGTCTCGCGCCGGGGAACGTCAAGTGATGCCGGTAGTTCTGCCCACTTCGGCCTGATTGTTCTGGTAGTCGCGGCGATCGTTTTCCTCGGTTGCATCGTTAGCCCTCCCTCTTTGATGGACGACGTGGACGCGGTCCAGGCGCAGATCTCCCGCAACATGCTCGATTCGGGCGACTGGGTGACGGCCCGCCTGGACGGAATCGCCTACCTCGAAAAGTCTCCGCTCAAGTACTGGATGATCGCGCTGGCGTTCAAGGCTTTCGGAGTCCACGACTGGGTGGCTCGTCTGCCGGTCGCGCTTTCCGCGGTGCTGCTGTGCTGGCTGACCTATCGCGTCGGAAGGTGGGCATTCGACGAACGCCCCGGTGGGCGCGCCGGAATGTACGCGGGCTTGACGCTGGCGACCTGCGTAGGTCTTTTCCTGTTCACCCGCATCCAGATTCCGGACGTTACCATCACCGCGACCATCGCCCTGGCGTTATGGGCGTTTCTACGTGCGCTCGAACCGGAGGAACTTCGGCCTGGGCTGTGGAGCGCCGTCATGGCAGCCGCGATCGGAACCGGGCTGCTGTTGAAGGGACTGATCGCGGCGGTGTTTCCAATCGCCGCCATGTTGTTGTTTCTGGCATTCACAGGCGAATGGAAATCGCGGGCGAGCTGGCGGCGATTGCACGTGATCCGCGGAGTTCTCCTCGCGATTGCGATCGCCGCGCCCTGGCACATTCTGGCCACGCTCCGGAATCCGCCTTACTTCGATTTCACGATGCACAGTGGGCCGGGTGAATACCGTGGCTTTTTCTGGTTCTACTTTTTCAATGAGCACCTGCTCAGGTTTTTGAATCTGCGGTATCCGCGCGACTACAACACTGTCCCCCGATTGTACTTCTGGTTATTCCACCTGGTTTGGCTGTTCCCCTGGAGCGTGTACTTGCCTGCGGCTGCGCGACTGGATTACCGCCCGAAAGACCGCGCATCGAGAATGCGGTTGTTGTGCCTGTGCTGGGCCGGATTCCTGCTGCTCTTCTTCACCTTCTCCTCCACCCAAGAGTATTATTCGATGCCATGCTACCCGGCGCTGGCGTTGCTGATCGGAAGCGCGTTGACCGAACCGCGCGCCGCGTCGTGGATCCGGAAGGGACACATCGCGCTGGCGGGAATTGCGATCCTGGCGTTTGGAGCAATAGCTCTCATCCTGCTGCAGGTCTGGAGCCTGCCCGCGCCCGGCGATATCTCCCGCGCGCTCACGCAGCATCCCGAAGCGTACACGCTCTCACTCGGGCACATGGGTGATCTGACGCTTGCGTCCTTCGCCTACTTGCGAACTCCCCTCCTGCTGGCGGGCCTCGGATTCCTAGTGGGTGCGATTTCCGCATTCCGAAACAAGTTGTCAAGCAAGATATTGGGCATCGTGGTGATGATGGTGCTGTTCATCCACGCAGCGCGGCTGGCGTTGGTGGTATTCGATCCCTACCTCTCGTCGAGGCCGTTGGCGGAAGCGCTCAACCGCGCGCCTGTCGGCAAGTTGATTCTGGACGATCAGTACTATGCATTCTCTTCCGTGGTGTTCTATGCGGAGGCCTATCACGGCCAACGCGTGCTGCTCTTGAACGGCCGCGTCAACAATCTTGAATACGGCTCGAATGCTCCCGACGCTCCGCGCGACGTATTCATCGACGACGCGGGATTCAGGGACCGTTGGCTCTCCGCGGATCTTTACTACATCTGCGTGGAATCCCCCCAAGTGGAGCGCCTCGAAAAACTGGTGAGCCGTGAAGCGCTCCATCCGGTGATCGAAAGCGGCGGGAAGTTCGTGTTCGCCAATCGAAGTTAGCGAAGCGCGCAAAAAAAGCCATGCGCATTACCATCGACGCGACTTCGGCTCTGGTCCGCAGCGCGGGGGTCAAAAGTTACACCTATCACTGGCTGCGTCATCTTCGCCAGCAAGCGGCACATGAAACAAACGGCGGCGACGAAATCCACGCATTCCCTCTTCTCGGCGATTGGAGTCGCCTGGATCACGAACATTCGGCGCTCCCGCTCGCGCCCACTTTAGCGCGCCTCGCCTTGTTGCACTCGGCGAACGTCCTCGGTTCTTCCGTTCTGGACCTGCTCTTGCGCGGAACCGATGTCTTTCATGCCGGCAATCTGGTGCGCCAGACGCCCGGCCGGGCACGCCTGACCGCGACGATTCATGACCTCACGTCCTGGATCATGCCGGAAGTTCACAGGCAGTCGACGCTGCGCGCCGACCATAACTTCGTGGAGCGCATTCTCAAACGCGCCGACGGACTGATCGCGGTTTCCGAGAACACCCGGCAAGACGCGATTCGCATGCTGGGAATCCAGCCAGAGCGGATTCGCACGATTCATTCCGGGGTCGCCCAAGAGTATTTCGACGCTCCACCGCGAGCCACGCCAAGAACGACCGGTAAACCCTATGCGCTGTTCGTGGGGACCATCGAGCCTCGCAAGAACCTCGACACGCTGCTGGATGCCTGGCGCTCGCTGAAACCAGATCTCCGCGAGCATTTCGATCTGGTAATCGCGGGACCCCAGGGTTGGAATTCCTCCGCAACGATGGCGCGCGTTCGGAGGGAAACGAACTATTTGGGCTATGTCGCCGAAGCGGAAATGCCGGGCCTGGTTGCGGGCGCTTCGGTATTCGCCTATCCATCGCTCTATGAGGGATTCGGATTCCCGGTGGTCCAGGCCATGGCGGCCAACGTCGCGGTGCTTAGCTCCCGGACGTCGTGCTTACCGGAGATCGCTGGGGACGCCGCGGTGTACGTCGATCCGCGCAGTCCTGCCGAAATGGCAGCAGAGTTGACGCGGCTACTGGAATCTCCAGGGGAGCGGTTCCGGCTGGCCCAAATGGGTCGCACGCGGGCGGAATGCTATCGCTGGGAGCGGTGCGCGAGGGAGTCGCTCGCGTTCTTTAAAGAAATAGCCGCAAATGAACGCAAATAAGATTAGTGCCCGATCCCGAAATCCCAGATCTGCCAATTGAGCGCACCGTCGCTGTACTGCACCAGCGCATATTCGCCGGGCTCGAGAGGCTGTTCCGGCCAGATCTTGTAGGTTCTATCGGACACTTGCTTCTTGAAGGTCGCGACCAGCTTCAGGTCTTCGATCACTTCGTTCGTCACCGGCAGGATGCTTACGATTTCCACCACGCGCAGATTCTTCTTCTTCGTCAGCTTAATGATTCCGAACCGCTCATCGTCCGACAGGCGGATGTAGAACTCGGGCTTGTCTCCCGTAGCACGATAAGCCGCCGTTTCTCCCTTGATTTCCACGGTGCTCTTGCCGGGCACGATCGGGATCGGTGACAGCACCTTCAGCACCGTCCGGCCCTTGCTGGAATTGACCGAGGTTTCGGCCAGCTTCAGCGACTCGACTTTGTCCCCATTGATCCAGTAAACGCCGGGCCCGAGCGGCACACGAGCCGCCTCCTGACGATCGGCGCGGATCGCCTTGTCCTCCACATCCTGCTCCTTGGCTTCGGCCTCGATTGCTGCCTGGCGATCGGCAGCATCCTTCTTAGTACGGTCCAAATCCACCAGTTCGAGCGGGATCTCTTCCCAATCGCCGCGCTCGGTGCTGAAGTAGCGGACGCGATCGGCGAGGACCTGATATTCGCGCACGATCTGATAGTCGCCGTCCTTGAGATACAGACGAACCGTGGCCCCGAAGGCGGCCACAGCCAGGGCGCTCAGAACGATGAGACGGAGGAACATACTCCTGTGCCTTTATTATGGATGAATCGTGCGCATAGGGCTACACACGTCGATCGCGGGCGCGCTGGAGCGGTCCGCGCTCAAGGCCGCCGAGTTGGGCGCCAATACCTTCCAGATTTTCTCGTCGAGTCCACGGCAGTGGAAGGCGTCGGCGCCTAGTGTCCCTGCCATCGGCCTCCTGAATCGCGCCCGCGAGAAATACGACCTGTACCCGCTAGCGATCCACGACAACTACTTGATCAACCTGGCGTCCGCGCACGAAAAGACCCGGCAACTCTCGATCGAGGCATTCCGCGGTGAGCTGGAGCGGGCCGTGGCCATCGGCGCAGAGTACCTGATCGCGCATCCCGGGAATTATAAGGGCCACACCGTGGAACAGGGGATCATGCACTTTCTCGAAGGCGTCGCGACGGCCGCACGCGGGCTGAAGCTGGGGAACCTAATGCTCCTGATCGAGAACACTGTCGGCGCGGGCGCGCAGCTCGGCGGGCGCTTCGAGGAGCTGCACGTGATGCGCGAATTCGCGCCCAAGCTGACCGACGTCCCCATCGGGTTTTGTCTCGATACCTGCCATTTATTGGCATCGGGGTTCGATATCGCGAACGAACCCGGACTGAAGCACATGATCAGCGAAGCGGATCGCTTTTTGGGACTCGACAATGTGCGCGTGATTCACGCTAACGACTCCAAGGGCGAGCTGGGATCGCATATCGACCGGCATCAGAATATCGGCAACGGGTATATTGGATTAGACGGGTTTCGCCGCATCCTGCATCATCCGCAACTACGTTCCAAGGCTTTTATTCTGGAAACGCCGATGGACGACGGCTGGGACAAGAAAGATCTCGACACCCTTAGAACATTATGGAAGAAATCGCGCAAATCCAGCCCGACCCAACCCGCTACGACCACAACCAGATCGAGCTGAAGTGGCACGAGCGCTGGAATAACGACCCGACGCTGTACAAGGCCGCCGATCCGGCGCGGCCCAAATATTACGTGCTCGAAATGCTGCCCTACCCCAGCGGCAGCCTGCACATCGGGCACCTGCGCGTTTACGCCATCGGCGATGCGCTAGCCCGCTACATGTGGATGCGCGGCTACAACGTCATGCACCCCATGGGCTGGGACGCCTTCGGTCTGCCCGCCGAGAACGCCGCCATCCAACACGGCCGCCATCCGCGTGAGTGGACCCAAGCGAACATCGCTCAGATGAAGCGGCAGCACCGGCGGATGGGCTTCAGCTACGACTGGGACCTGGAAATCAGCACCTGCGAGCCGGAGTATTATCGCTGGAACCAGTGGTTCTTTCTGAAGATGCTGGAGCGCGGGCTGGCCTATCGCAAGCAAGCCATGCTCAACTGGTGCCCGGAATGCGGCACCGTGCTGGCGAACGAACAGGTGGTCGACGGCTGCTGCTGGCGGCATGAGACCACGCCGGTCGAGCAGCGCGCGCTGGAGCAGTGGTTCTGGAAGATCACCGCGTACGCCGACGAGCTGCTGCGGGACATCGACGACAAGCTCGAAGGCCACTGGCCGGATCGCGTGCTGGCGATGCAGCGGAACTGGATCGGACGATCGGAAGGGTCGGAGATCGATTTTAAGCTCGAGAAGACGGGTGAACCTATTCGGGTCTTCACCACGCGCGTAGATACGATCTATGGTGCGACATGCGTGATCCTCGCGCCGGAGCATCCGCTGGCGGCTTCCCTGCTCGATGGGGCCGGCCGTGCGCGAGCCAAACAGATGATCGACGGACGTGTACAGAAGGGTCCGGGGGACATCGAAAAAGACGGCCACTTCACGGGGCACTACGCGGTGAATCCGTATAGTGGCGAAAAAGTCCCCATCTGGATCGGCAACTTCGTTCTGTTGGGCTACGGTACCGGCGCGATCATGGC
>Ga0210400_10006124_pt1 | contig 10148 bp, 9 predicted proteins | sample IncBWH26MmetaG_FD_155456 | JGI IMG/M metagenome (GOLD analysis project Ga0210400, IMG submission 155456) | Forest soil microbial communities from Barre Woods Harvard Forest LTER site, Petersham, Massachusetts, United States - Inc-BW-H-26-M | ecosystem: Environmental > Terrestrial > Soil >... | reverse complement strand
CGGTGGCAGCTTCCGTGAAATTCTGGTCGGCGGCTTCAACGCCTTCGGCAAAGGCGCCGTCATCTGCTGGCCGCAGCAGACCAGCGAGCAACCCGGCGGCCAGCGCGCCGGCAAAAAAGTCGTTCTAGAAAAAGCCGATATCGACATGATCAAGGAAACCGCCAACTATGTACGCCACGCATGTCTCGAAACCGTGCGCCGCCCCGGTATTGCCTATGGAAATCGCATGGTCGGCACTGCGCCCGTCCGCGGCGTTTGCCCGGAATACGGCGATATGCGCAACGAACAACCGTCGGAGGGCCGCTGGATTAATTCTCTCGACGAACTCGAGCGGCGTCGCGTCGTGTTTCTGGGAGCGCGGGTGCGCGAGCAGTTGTTCGGCGGACGCCCTGCCGTCGGCGAAACGGTCGTCGTTGCAGGCGTGCGGTTTACTGTGATCGGCACCATGGATCGCAAGATTCAACTGAGCAACTACTTCTCCAGCGACGACGAGTCGACATGGATTCCGTACTCCGCAGCGAGTGATCTTTGGAACGCGAAGTATGGCGACGTGCTTGTGTTTGAGCCCATCGCGCCACAGTTCGAGGCGCGCGCGGAGGCGCAGGTTCTAGCCGCTCTAGCCACGCGCCAGCAATTTTCGCCCACCGACAAGAAGGCCGTCCAGATGTTCGGTCGCGAAGAGTTTCGGCCCGTCATCAACGGCATCACGATTGGCCTGCAAGTGCTGCTTATCTTTATCGGTATTCTGACACTCGGGATCGGCGGCGTCGGCGTCATGAACATCATGCTCGTTTCGGTGGACGAGCGCATCCGAGAAATCGGCTTGCGGCGTGCTCTCGGCGCCCGGAAATGGCACATCAAGACCCAATTCCTTGCGGAGACGCTGCTCATCATGCTGCTGGGCGGCGCCATAGGAATCGTGGTGTCCTACGCGGTTGCGGTGGGCGTGGGAACACTTCCCCTGCTAGGCCCGCTGTTCGAAGACGAATCTGGAAAAGCAGACATCCACCTCAAAATCTCATTCTTTACCGTCATGATTTCAACACTCGTATTGCTGTTCGTCGGCGTGCTGAGCGCCTTGATTCCAGCGTCACGAGCAGCGAACCTGGATCCCGTCGAGGCGCTACGCTATGAGTAATTCCCGGTGGAGCGACGTGCACCTCGCCCGTTCCGCCATTGACGCCGCAAGTCCCAGCGCGATACCTTTGCGGCGTTGATTCGAGGTGATCCCGTGCCCGTCTCCGCCGTCGATTCCGTCCAGCCCGCCCTGCAGCACACGCGCGAACAACTCTTCACCCGTTTCCGCTTCGGGCAATGGTCCCGCCTGGCTTTGGTTGGAGTTCTGGCGGCTGAACTCCATGTTGGTGGATGCAGTTTCCCCAACTTCGGCGGTGGTTGGCCCCGTGTCCCGCAGAAAAACGATGGCGAGTTTCTTCCATCGGGCCTGGCGAATGTTCTCTTTCCCTTCAACCGGGCGAACATCCCCGCACAGATCTCCGAGCATATCGCGCAGTTCATTGGATTGATCCTGGTCGGAATCTTCGCCTTTATCGTGCTGGCATTCGTCTTTCTGTACCTCAACAGCGTGTTCCGGTTCATCCTGTTTGACTCGGTTCTAAGCCGCCAATGTTCGATTGGTGATGGTTGGCGAAAATGGCGGCGCGCCGGCGGCCGATTCTTTCTGTGGCAAATTGTGTTTCTGGTTTCCACCTGGCTGTCGCTGGCGTTTTTCGTGGGCTTACCGCTGGCCCTCGCATTCGCCGCGGGATGGACGACAGATCTGCGGCAACACATCGCGCGCCTGATTGTCGGAGTGATTCTCCTCGTGGGCCTGTTCGCAGCATTCGTGTTGGCAGTAGCCGTGATTCAGGCATTGGCGAAAGATTTTCTGGTGCCGATTATGGCTCTAGAGAACCTCGATTTTGCCGACGGATGGCGCCGTCTGCTGGCGATGATCGGCCTGGAGAAAGGGCGATTCGCCATTTACCTGCTGCTCAAGCTTGTACTTGCCATTGCGGCGGGCATCCTGTTCACCATCATCGCGATCATTCCAGCGTTGTTGGTCTTTGTCCCCGGTGTGATTGCAGTGGTGGCCGGTAGGGCTGCGGGAATGGGATGGAACGTTACGACCATCAGTCTGGCAATAATCCTTGGAAGCTTACTGTTCCTCCTGCTGATTTACCTGATCGCTCTGGTGAGCGTGCCGGCCACCGTCTTCTTCCCGGCGTACGCGATCCATTTTTTCGCGTCTCGATATCCCAATCTCAACGCGCTGCTGAATCCTGCCCCCGCGCCTGCGGCTCCGGAATCGCCCCCAGTTCCGCAGTCTCCGCCACCCTTCGAAGCGCCACCGCTACCGCCATCAGCGGAGCCCATCGGCTAATCTTGCTGATGGAGGGTTGCTAGTGGAGAGCCGGGCGCCCCGCCCGGCCGGCCAGTTCCCCCAAGGACGGGCGAGGCGCCCGTCACTCCACTATTTTTGTACGGTGCTTGGCTTTCGCTCATGTCCCCAACTGAAGCGCCCTCCAACAATGGATTCGGCTTTAGTCGCTGAGGTCCGTGCTAGGCGCATCGCGAAAATTCCTGTACTGGATTGTGGCCTAGAGCGGAAATTCACCGCCATGGAACTCTCTTCACCGCTTGGGTGTCCAATGTTTCAGGACACGCGTGCTCGTTTCCCTTGCAATGAGAGGAAATTCAAATGGCATTCTCCACGGCAGGCGGTGGTCCGTTTTCGACAGGTCCAAAGATGAACGTCACTCCCTTGATTGACGTTCTGCTGGTACTCATCATCGTTTTCATGCTGGTTGTAATCGAGCAAAAGCCCGTCGGTTTGCAGACAGAGATTCCGCAGCAGCCCAATCCAAAGGATCATACGATCCCGCCGCCACAAACAACGATTGTGGTTCAGATTCGCCACGCGAAGACGGGCCTGGAACATCCGCAGGTGATGGTGAATGAAGAATCGGTGGACTGGGATCACCTGCGCGAACGGCTGCGGGACATTTTCGCCATTCGCGTGGAGAGGATCGCCTACCTCGAAGCCGATGACGATATTGATTTCCAGGACGTGGCCGACGTAATTGCGATTGCTCGGATTGCGGGCGTCGACCGCGTTGGGCTGCTGACTGAGGATGGGAAGCATGTTCCGATGGCGGGGTAGGGCCACTCTATAATTGAACAGTTCCACCACGAACAAATCCTCTGCGGCTCTCGGAGTGTGAAATGAAAACCGTTCTCCAACTGTTTTTCATATTCACGTCTGTCTCTGTCAGCGTCGCAACCGATGCGGATCGCCTCAGCCAAGAGAGCGATCTTCGGGAAACAGTGTTTCGGTACCAGTTTGACCACAATTCATCAGGCCAACAGAAAAGGGCTGCCGTTTACTGCCTTTCGGTCGGAGAGAAGCACATCGACCCACCCGACGATTTCATGAAGCGGTTCGCTGACCACAAACCGCCAGTCCGCAAGGTGTCGGAGTGCAATGTCGATCCTTTTAAGGGGGTCATAGATAAGCGTACAGGGAAGTCTGGCTTGGTCTTTCGAGTTACCAACATAACTTGGATGTCCGAGACAGCAGTTGAGGTCGCGGGTGGATACTACGAAGCCGGATTAAGCGCGTCGGGCAACACTTATACACTAACGAGAAAGTACGGGAAGTGGAATGTAACCAGGGACAAGACGAACTGGATTTCGCAAGGTCTGAAAGCATTCCCATTCACTCTTTATGAGATGGCCTCTAGTCCCGCGCCCGATTCTTAATCCAGATAGGCGACCCCACAAACCCAAACGCCGCCCGAATCTGGTTTTCCAGAAACCGCTGATAAGAAAAGTGCAGCTTCACCGCGCGGTCGGTGAAGAGCACGAACATAGGCGGCGCTACTCCAGCCTGCGTCATGTAGAGGATTTTCACGCGCTTGCTCACCGGAACCGAGGCGCGTTCAAAATCAACTGTCCGCAGGAAACGGTTCATCTCTCCGGTCGTAATGCGCTTGCGGCGCTCGGCAGCCACCTTCTCGATCAGAGGCAGAATTTTCTCTGTACCCTTGCCAGTGTGCGCGGAGAGAAAAAGCACCGGAGCGTAGGCCAAAAACTTGAGCCCGTAGCGCAGCCGCTCTTCGTAAAGTGCGCGGTCTTGCGGTCGCTTGGCATCCTGTATGCGAGCGGTTCGAGACTGGCTGATGGCGCGCTTCTCGCCGCTAGCTATCAGATCCCATTTATTGACCAGGATGATGACCGAACGTCCACTCTCGTGGGCATAGCCTGCGATGTTAGCGTCGAGCCCACTGGCGCCTTCGGTAGCGTCAACCATAAAGAGCACGATGTCGGCGTCCTCGATATTTTTGCGCGCCATGACCACCGAGAGCTTTTCGGCCATCAGCCGCGTCTTGCCTTTGCGGCGGATGCCGGCCGTATCAACGAACCGAATCTTGCGCCCTTTGTACTGGATGACTTCGTCGATAGAATCCCGCGTCGTCCCCGCGATCGGCGAGACAATGGCGCGCGACATTCCCGTGAGCTGATTCAGCAGGGTTGACTTGCCGACATTCGGATGCCCAATGATAGCCACCTTGATTTCATGCGGCTCCTCAGCAGTAGGTGCGGTTTCCCCTGTGCCTTCCCCCGTGTCCTCAGTGCCCCCCGTGGTTGCCCTTGCACTAGCAGGCAGCACCTTAAGAATGGCGTCCAGCAGATCGTCAACGCCGCGCCCATGCTCAGCCGAAATCGGAAACATATTCCGCATCCCGAGCACATGAAACTCGTCAAGCAAGCCATCCTGCCTGTCCGAATCCATCTTGTTGACGGCGAGAAAAAGCGGCTTGCCGGTGCGCGCAAGCAGTCGCGCCAATTCGCGATCGGGTCCAGCGATCTCGGTACGAGCATCGACGACCATGACAATAGCCGCCGCTTCCTCAAACGCGACCCTGGCCTGGCGGAAAATTTCCGCCGGAATGAAATCTTTGTCGTCGGGAACGATGCCGCCCGTATCCACCACGCGAAACTCATGCCCGAGCCACTCAACCTCGCCATACAGGCGGTCGCGCGTGATGCCAGGCTCATCGCCGACGATCGCGCGCCGCGATCCCGTCAGATGATTGAAGAGCGTCGATTTGCCGACGTTAGGGCGTCCGACGATGGCGACGAGTGGGGATGGCTTCTTCTTGCTCAAAGTCTTTTCTTGCTCAAATTTGTTCTTTCTTAAAGGCGGGGATGAGTTACGATGCCCATCCCGCTATTATAGAGACTCCGTGCCTTCCTCATCCCATCCCGTGTCTCCTCCGGAAACTCGGCCTGCGGGATTCTCGCTGTACCAGTTCTTCGCGCCGGGCGGATTACTCTCGAAAACGCACCCCGCCTACGAATTTCGCCGCGGGCAGTTGCAGATGGCCCAGGCGGTGGAAGAGGCCCTCGAAGAAAAGCGCCACTTGATCGTCGAGGCCGGCACCGGCACCGGCAAAACGCTGGCTTATCTGCTGCCGGTAATCCGTTCGGGCAAACGAGTCATCATCTCAACCGGCACGAAGAACTTGCAGGAGCAACTTTTCTTTAAAGATGTCCCCGCTCTGGAGCGAGCCCTGTCTCCCGAAGGAGATCGCAAACTGAGCGTCTGTTACATGAAGGGGCGTAACAATTATCTCTGCCGCAAAAAGCTTTTTGATCTCACCGACCAGCCGGTGCTCAGCGGCCTGGAAGAGATCGAACACTACCGCGCCATCGCCGCATGGGAGAAAACCACGCAGTCGGGCGACCGCGCGGAACTCGCGGAACTTCCCGAGGCGAGCGCCCTTTGGCACAAGCTCGACGCCCGCGCCGACACCTGCCTCGGCCAGAAATGTAAAGAATACGACCGGTGCTTCATCACCGAAATGCGGCGGCGCGCCGCTGAGAGCGACATCATCATCGTCAACCATCACCTGTTCTTCGCCGACCTCTCCATCAAACTCGAAGCCGAGGGCGCGCCCGACGCCGGCGTGCTTCCCGAGTCCGGCGCCGTTATCTTCGACGAAGCGCACGAACTGGAAGAAATCGCCGGCAACTACTTTGGGATCTCGGTCAGCAATCTCCGGATGGACGAACTGACGCGCGACGTCGAACGCCTGCTGCAGCGCGAGAAGCTCTACACCCCGCAGATGTCGGGAGCGATTCAGTCGGTGCGGGAGCGCTCGCAACTATTTTTTTCACTCCTGCCCGCGAGTGAAGGCCGGTTTGCCTTCGACTCTCGCCGCGAGTTTCTGGAGGAAAACGGCGAAGAATTTCTGGCCTTCAATCAAGCGCTCTACCGGCTTGGCGCGGAACTGGAACAACTCCCGCAGAAGCCAGAAGAAGTCTTCACGCTTACCCGTCGAGCGCAGCAGTTGCAGGTGCAACTTCGCTTCGTGCTGGAGAACGAGGATCCCAACACGGTTTTCTGGATCGAGCGCCGAGGATTCCGTGGAGCGCCGGGCGCCCCCGCCCGGCGGAAGTCATCCGACGAGAAACACGCAGGCGGACGAACGAATGTCTTTCTGCAGGCCACTCCGATTGAAGTCGGCCAGATCCTGCGCGAGTGCCTCTGGTCGAAGCTGGAAACGTCGGTGCTGACCTCGGCAACGCTCGCCGTCGGCGCCGCTTTCGACTACATACGTGGGCGCCTCGGGCTCGACCACGCGCGCGAATTGATCGTCCCCTCGCACTTCGATTACGAAAGCCAAGCGATCCTTTACGTCCCGCCCGATCTCCCCGATCCGCGTACCCCGCAATTCGCCGGCGAGGCGACCGTCGTGATCCGTCGGCTGCTGGAAATTACCCGCGGACGGGCCTTCGTGCTCTTCACCAGCTACACGCAGATGAACGAAATCTACGAGCGGCTCCTTGGCCAGTTGGAATTTCCCATGCTCAAGCAGGGCGACGCTCCGAAATCGGCGCTGCTCGAGGAGTTCCGGCTAACGCCCAACGCCGTGTTGTTTGGGACATCTTCGTTCTGGCAGGGTGTGGACGTGCAAGGCGAGCAGTTGAGTTGCGTGATTATCGATCGCTTGCCGTTCGCCGTCCCGAGCGATCCGGTAGTGGCGGCTCGCGTGAAGGCCATCGACGCCGGTGGCGGCAACGCCTTCTTCGAATACCAGGTGCCAAGCGCCGTCATCACGCTGAAGCAGGGCTTCGGAAGATTGATTCGATCGTTGCACGATCGCGGTTTGCTGGCCCTGCTCGATAACCGAATTTTGAAAAAGGAATATGGGCGCGTGTTTGTGGAGAGTCTGCCACGCTACACGAAAACGACGGACATTTGCAAGGTGGAGGAATTTTTCGGGATCACGAACGGAAGTGGCGGGCTCCAATGAGCAAAGGGAACACGCGCCTTGGGAAGCACACCTTTGCGGCGGCCAAGCGGAAGTTTAGCGATAGCTCGGGGCCACAAGACGACAAGGCCGGGTTCGCCCTATTGAAAGAAGCAGCTTCACTTGGGTGTGTTGAGGCGCACGAGTGGCTGGGCTACGTTTACGACTACGGCTACGGAACTCGGCCCAATCGGCACCTTGCTTTCAAGCACTATATGACTGCGGCAGAAGCAGGCAATGCGAACTCTGAATATCACGTCGGAGTCTTCTACCACGAGGGTATTTCCGTTCGCAAAAACTATCGCCTAGCTGTGTCGTGGTTTAGGCGAGCCGCTGAACATGGCGATGCAACTGCCCTGCACGCGCTTGGCAAGGCTTACCGATTCGGCTGGGGTGTGACAAAGAATCTGAAGAAGGGGTTCGAAATGGAGTTGCAGGCGGCACGGCGGGGGGAGCGCGAGGCGCAGTTCTCTGTGGGAGTGTGCTTGAGCCGAGGCGACGGCGTTTCCCCCGACCTCAAACAGGCCTTCCAATGGTACTTACGTGCGGCAAAACGAGGGCACGAGGATGCCGCGCACAACGTCGCCTATTTTTATGAGACTGGTCGCGGGGTTCGCGAGGACAGGAGGAGGGCCGAGTTCTGGTACAGGCGCGCCAACCAGTGACTCGTTGTCAAAACGGTTCGAGATCGATTGCGCTCAGATAATTGCAGGACGGGCAAGTCGCCCGTCCCACACTAAGACTACAGATTTATTCTGCCGCCGCTTCTTTATCTACCACGACCTTCAGGTGCGTCGTCACGTCCTTGTGCAGCTTGACGGCGATAATGAACTCGCCGACGGTCTTCAGCGGTTCGTGCAACTGGATCTTCCGTCGATCGATGTGGAAGCTCTTCTTCTCGAGCGCGTCGGCAATATCGCCGGCCGTGACCGATCCGAACAAGTGATCGCCTTCGCCTGACTTGCGCAGGAACTTCACTTCAAGTCCGTCAAACTGCTTGGCCAGCGCTTCCGCTTCCGTCTTTTCCTTGGCGGAGCGGCGCACCGAGGCCGCTTTCATCTGCTCGATGACCGTCTTGTTGGCGGAGGTCGCCTCAATCGCCAGTTTCTTGGGCAGCAGAAAATTCCGCCCGTATCCCTCGGCGACTTTTACCACCTCACCGCGGGTGCCCAGCTTGGGCACGTCTTCCTTCAGGATGACTTCCATGCATGACTCCGTTTCGTATGTAGCTTGGTCGCTGGTCGTTGGTCGTTGGCAAACTATCAAGGCTTACGATGGTCCCGAACGACTAACGACCAACGACGATCTTGAACTTACTGCGCGCGTCCAGCAAACGGCAGCAATGCAATATTGCGCGCCTGCTTGATAGCTCTCGACAGACGGCGCTGATGCGGCATGCACACGCCGGTCAGGCGTCGCGGAGTGATCTTCCCGCTTTCAGCCACGAACTGCGCCAGTAGACGCACATCTTTGTAATTGACCGCCTCGATCTTCTCGACGCAGAACTTGCAAACCTTTTTGCGCCGGAAGTACTTACGGCCGCCTTCGCGGGGACCACCGGGACCTCCTGCGGGACGCGGACCGCGCGGACCGCTGCGCTCGGGGCGATCGCCGCCACTACGCTCCGGCCGACTTTCGCCGCCGCTTGATCCCGCATGCGCGGTCGGTGCTTTTGTTTCTTCTGCCATAGTGCTCCTGCTTTCTAAGAATTCGTACCGGACTGGGCGAGATATGCGCCCCTCTACCGATTCATCACGCGCTCATCGAAGCGGCCAATTAAACTGGCGCCGAGGCCGGTGTTTCTGTTCCCGCTTCCTGCGTTGCTGTTACCGAAGGGGCGTTGGCGGCCGGGGCTGCGCTGGCTTTCTTCTTCGAGTCGCGGATCTTCTTGATCTTGTCGAGCCGCTTCAGTTCTTCGTCAGTGCGCACGGTGAGGAACTTGATCACCGGCTCAGTCACACGCAGGCGGCGTTCGAGTTCGTGCACGACGGCGCCGATGCCGTCAATCATCATCAGCACAAAGATTCCATCATTGAACCGTCCTACCCTGTAGGCGAGACGGCGCTTGCCCCAGACCTCGGTCTTGGTAGTTCCGCCCGCCGAGGTCACCGAAGACTCGAGCGTTGAAATCAGCTTATTCAAATCCTCGTCCACCATGTCGGGCCGGACGATGAACATCAATTCATAGTTACGATTCATTCGTTATCTCCAAATCTTACGTACAGTCGTTGGTCGCTGTGTCGCTGGTCGCTCGTCGTTCGCGGATCATCGTAAGCCGTGAGAGTTTGCCAACGACTAACGACCCACTCTCACTCTTCGGCTTCGTTCTTGCGATTGAACCGGTTCATCGCCGCCGCCGGTCCTTCTTTCAAAATCACCTCAACCGCCTGCACCGCCGAATCGAGGACTTCGTCCACAACTTTTTCCTGCGCCTTGCGGAACGGCGTCAGCACATATTTCACGCTGTCCACAACTTTGCGATCGGGCGCAATTCCCAGCCGAATCCGCAAAAACTCATCTGTGCCCAGGGCGCCGAGAATGGATTCCATCCCGTTGTGCCCCGCCGAACTCCCCCGCTGCCGGATGCGAATCGTGCCCAGCGGCAGGTCGAGCTCGTCGTAAATCACAATCAAATCGCGACTCACATCGACCTGATGTTCCGTCACCAGTTCCCGCACCGAAAGCCCACTCAGGTTCATGTAGGTTTCCGGTTTGGCCAGGACCGCCTGTTCACCGGCGATCGTCGCCCGCGCCGTCAGCGCACGGCATTGGCGATTCCTGACTTCGATCCCGAGGCCGTTGGCGATCCGATCGACCTTCAAGAACCCG
>Ga0210400_10006123_pt1 | contig 10148 bp, 4 predicted proteins | sample IncBWH26MmetaG_FD_155456 | JGI IMG/M metagenome (GOLD analysis project Ga0210400, IMG submission 155456) | Forest soil microbial communities from Barre Woods Harvard Forest LTER site, Petersham, Massachusetts, United States - Inc-BW-H-26-M | ecosystem: Environmental > Terrestrial > Soil >... | reverse complement strand
CTTGTGGACGATCTGGTTCAAGATACCTATCTCAAACTTTGCGCCAATAATTACAAGCCCTTGCGGGATTTCAATTTTAAAGACGACCATGGGTTCTTCGGATTCTTAAAAGTTGTGGCTTCCCGTATCGTCGAAGACCATTTCCGCGGATCGCACAGCCAGAAGCGCGGCAGCGGCCGCGAGCAGGAAGACATTGAAGAAGTGAGGACCGCCGCGCCGTTCCGTTCCAGTGCACCTCAGCCCGCAGAGTTGGCAATCCTGATGGGTGAAATCGAGCGGTGCCTGGCGGAACTGGTGTCTGAACCAAATTTCACCCGCGATCATGCCATCTTCTGGCTTTACTATCGCCAGGGACTGACCGCCAAGGCTATTGCCCAATTGCCGGCGATCAGTTTGAGCGTAAAGGGAGTTGAAAGTACGCTGTTGCGGCTCACCCGCTTCGTCAAAGCAAGGCTCACAGCCCCTTCGCCTCCACCCAGAAAGAAGGCTTCCGGAGGCTAAACCGCTCACTCGGCATATACTTCTGGGTTCGGCAAAACGGATCTGAAACAAAACGGATCTAAAAAAGGTCCAAAAAGTGGATTTCGTCATTAAAAAGTGGGTTTCTCGACAAAACACGGGTTTTTCGACAAAAAGCGGCTTTCGCGACGGCACCGAGAGCAGGCAAAAGCACTCTTTTTGCGCCGGCCAAATGAAAGGATAGAAGGCTTCAATTACGTTCATATTATGGAGATGTGGGTCCAGTGACTGAACAATCTGAGCATTTGAGCAACGCTCAAGTTGAAAACTACGGGAAACGAGCTTCCGATGCGGGAGCGGAATCGGTCCAGCGTGACGACTTCCAGCGCATCGCTGATCGGGATTTGAATGATCGAGATTTGAATGATCGGCGTCTGAATGATCATTCTGATGATCAGAGCATCAGTGATGAGCGCGTTGAGGCCCACCTCTCCGACTGCCCTTCCTGCCGCAGCCGCCTGCTCGATTTCCATCGTGCCCGTTTTGCGCTACTCGCAGGGCCAGATGTAACAGTAGAAGGTGTAACAGAAAAGAGTGTACCCAGCGGCTCAAAAACATCAGCCTCAAGCAGTGCTGATTTCACGCTTGGAGATGCACGGCACCCAGCGGACCCCAGATTGAGAACGGCCCCCACTCCTGAATGTCCCCCCGACGACGACCTCCGTCAACTCGCAGCCGGCCTGTCCCCGGACGCCATCGCCACCAAACTCACCCAGCACGCCGCCACCTGCGACCACTGCGGCCCTCTGCTCCGGACATTTACCGAAGACTTCTCCGACGACTTCGCCCCTGAAGAGCAGGCAGCCCTGGCCAACCTGAAAAGTTCATCCCCCGCGTGGCAGACAAATACCGCCCGACAGATGCTGGAAGCTGCGGGCGGGCCTGCTACAAAGACGAGCGCGGATGCCGCCGATACAAGCGCTGCCGACAAGGAATCATCGCAGCAGAAATCCTTTAAGGGATCGACCACAACAACTTCTGGCCGCAAACCTTTTTTCTGGAAATGGGCCCTCGTCCCCGCCACCGCCGCCGTCGTCGCCCTAGCGGTCTTCAGCATCTGGTACATCCGACGCGACACCCCGGAAAAAGTTGAGGCCTTGCTGGCCCAGGCGTACACGGAGCAGAGGACGATCGAGATGAGGATCCCCGTCGCGAAATATAGCGAATTTCATCAGCGGCGATCGGGTGAGCCAAGTTCATCATCGCAATTGCCGGAATCGTTTCATAAAGCGGCCGAAACAATCTCCAGTCAATTAAAAGCGCATCCAGATGACCCTGAATGGCTCCTTTTGAGCGCACGCCTGGACTTGATGAATTGGCAATTTAAGCAGGCACTTGAGACATTGGAAAGGATCGAGAATAGGGATCCGGCCCGGCAATCGGAAATCGATAGCGTCCGCGCTATGGCGCTGTATGAAAAAGCTGCCTATGATGCGAACCAACCAGAAGGATACGGAGACGCAATTCAATTTCTGAAAAAGGTGCTTGAGAAGAATCCGAATGATCCTGTTGCCCTTCACAATCAAGCTGTGGCTTGTGAAAAAGCCCACCTGTATGACTGCGCGATCGAGGATTGGAACCGCCTGCTGACAATCGAAAAAGATCCGGGTTGGGCGGGAGAGGCGCAGCGCCATCTGGGCCAAATCCAGGAAAAAAAAAGTCCCGTGTTGACTCCCTCGCCAAAATAGAGGATTCAAAGACAGCTCTGGAAAGGTTGAACCAGGGAGGCACCATTGACAACACCGCCAGTGAGTCCTATGCCGAACTCGCTCTTCAAGAATGGGTCCTGAAGGAAGATTCGGAAAATTATCGCTCCGGCGTGAACCGCTTGGCCAAAGTTCTTCTCCAGAACCACGGCGATCGCTGGCTGATCGATTTTGAGAAGGCTCCCCATCCTTCAAAAGCGGTCCAGTTGCTCGTGTCGGCACAGGCAGCGAACTATGGCGGGGAATATCACCGTGCGATGCATGATGCGCTTCTCGCGCGGGACCAATTCAGACGATATGGGAATGTTTCCGGCGCTACCAGGAGCCTGGCAGCCTATATTTATGCTCTACGCCGGCAGTCGAAGGCGTACGAGTGCGTCCAGCAGTTGGCAGAGCTGGACCGCTATTTATCGTTCCGAAAATATAAAGCAATGGAGGTCGAGGCTGCCTATGCGCATGCCATTTGTGAGGAAATGCGCAGCAATTTCGACTCTGCCAGAATGTACGCCCGCCAATCCATAGAGCTGGCCGACGCGGCAAAATATCCATCGCTGGAGCTGTTCGCGCGTTCCGCCGAATCAGTGTTGAGCACCTCTGAAGGCAGGACCGCGCAATCATGGCGCATCGACTCTGCGGGTCTCGCGGATTTCTGGACTGGGACTTATCGCGCGGAAAGAGCGTTTCAGTTTTATTCCGACTTGCAAGAAGCATCGGCCCATCAAGGGCTGTGGCGCCTGACTCTTGCCATGCAGCGCGAAGCCGTTTCCATGCTAGGAGAGATCGGGGGCCGGTTTGATTTTAAAGCCATCGCATATTTCCGGCTCGGAGTCTTGTATTTAAAAAATGGCGACAGCAAAAGCGCTGAATGGGCCTTTTCCCGCTCTGAATCGATTTTTCACTCTCGGCCTGAAAGTAAAACGACCCAATTTTACCGTGCGTATCTGGCAATTGAGCGCAGCCGCATCGAGGCCGAACAGGGGCAGGTTATTGCCGCAGAAGAGCGCCTGAAGCAAATACGTCCCCTGGTGGAACGCATCAATAATTTTGTGGTTCTAGTGCCTTATTATCAGGCATCGGCTGAAGTTAATCGAAAACAGAACCGTCCCCCCGAAGAAGCCGCGTATCTGCAGAGGGCGATCCAACTGAATCAAAAAGCATTTCATACTCTTCGTACCGAGCAGGATCGCTGGCAGCAGCTTCAGGAAATGGACGGAACTTATCATCGTCTCCTGGAACTCAGGTTGCAGAATGCCCGGTCTGCAACTAGCACTTTTCAGGATTGGGAGACTTATCGGGCACTGCAATTTGCATCGACAAGCCGCGCACAACATTTCGCAGCCAATGCCTCCTTTCTGGCTTCAAGAGTTAATTCTTTGCAACATTCGACTGTAATTTCCTTCGCTGTCTTCCCCGATTCAATTAACGTCTGGATTGCCGATAATCGCGGAATACACAGGGTGTCGATCCCGGCCGGGAAAGACAGCCTGGAAGCTGAGATAGAAAGATTTTCGCTTCTCTGCTCCGATCCTGACAGCTCTCTCGAAAAGGTAAATTCCCTGGGATTCCGTTTATACAAAATGTTGATCGACCCTATAGAGCCGTTACTCGAACCCGGACGTGTCCTGATTATCGAAGGAGAAGGGACCTTGAACCGCATGCCCTGGGCCGCATTATCGACCTCGGACTCGAAGCAACTCTATCTCGGCGACCGTTACACGATCGTGAATAGTCCGGGACTTTTTTATTCGGCCCCCAGCCGCTCGCGCGCACGGTTGGGGCGTGCCGTGGTTGTCTATCCCGGAGCGGTGACCGTGGAAGGCCGCCATTATGAGACGCTGCCCAATGCGGAAGACGAGGTGAATTACATCCTCAGACTTTTGCCGCAGGCGGTCCCGCTGAAAGAAGGGGCTGCAACCACCACGCGAGTGCTGTCCGAGATCCGGCAAAGTTCCCTATTCCATTTTGCCGGCCATGCCGAGACGGGCCGGACGGGCGGCGAACTGCTGTTGCGGGACGGCGCGCTCTCCGCTTCCATGCTGCATAACAGTACGCTGAGCAAGTCTCCCCTGGTGGTGCTTTCCGCGTGCTCGACCGGAGTGGCGGCTGGAGATCCTTCGCGCGATCCGAACGGCCTGGTGCGGGCCTTTCTCGCCGCCGGAGCCACCCAGGTGGTCGCCACGCAATGGGACGTGGACTCCCAGGCGTCATTCACGTTCTCCAAAAACTTTTACGCCTCCTTGCGGAAGTCGCCTGACGTTGCCACGGCGGTATCACAGGCACGAAGGGCCACTCGATCTGATCCGGCCAAGCAACATCCGTTTTATTGGGGAGCGTTCGAAGTCTTCGGAGCCACAGAATACATTTCAAAATGAAAGCAGGATACATTCTATGAACGGCACGACCACACAAGTCAATATTCTTCTTCACGGATTGTTTTTTATGCGCTTAAACTCTCTAAATAACAATTTGGAGGTACTTGCTCCGGTAATTCCTATGCATCATCTTGTAGGAGGCCCCCGAGGGGCCCGGAAGGAGATAATTGACAAGTTAATTGATCGCACCGATTTAACCGGGAAACAGGGCGAGCCGTCGGTGGATAATGACATTCCAGGCTCCATTTTTCAATTCGTGCGTACTGAGACCGACGTGAAACGCTTTACCGGCAATCTCTCGCAATTCAAAGGCATGATTGTGCTTCCCTGGCCAATAGCGTTTTACTCCCTTCGCTGCGATGACATTACAAATACATTTCCTTACGTTCGCACAAAAAAAGTCGGGATCAGCATCGAACTGAATGCCAGGCGCAAGGGTTCTTCCCAACTTGGGGCCGTAACGCTGCTGCAATACACAGTGCCGGGCCCAGGTTCAGTGCAAAACATTCATTATTACAATCAGCCGTGCAAGAAACACGAGGTCAACGAGGTCAACGCCGATCTCAAAGAAGCAGCGAAGTGCTTCTATCCATATGATCCAAAGAATCCTTCTTTTGATCTCGAGTTGATCAGCAGTGCGGTTATCGTTCCGACGGGGCGCGGCCTGAATAATTGCAAAAACCCAGACCTGGGAACCACGCCAGAAGATGAAATGTCACTCGACGAGGATAGGTCACCAGATGTGCTTGCCATCTGCCCTCCTTCTCTGGAAACAGAGATCCAAGTATCTAACCCTCCGTCTTCTGGTGTGAGTCCGGCTAATTGTCCCACTATTTTCGTTGGCTAAATACTATGATCAGCATTGCGCTTCGAGCTTTCGTCATTCCGGCTGTTTTAATCCTGGCTTTCGTTACCCTTCACATCGGAGACCACGAGATGAAAAACCGACCACCCATACCCTTCTGCGTTGACCGTCATACCAGCGTGAAGAAGTTCTCCGACACCATTGCACGCAGTGTGATTCAAAAAGGAGTCGATATATTGTGGAGTGACGATCCGCCCAAAGGGGAAGATGTTCCAACGGACGTCCCGCTGGTCTTGAGCGGTAGTGTAGGGACCTTCTCCGAAGGAGATGGCACAGTCATGACTGCTGGTGACTTAGACTCTCTTTTTCAAATACAGGGGGACGTTCACGTAGTGCGTGGAATTCAATGTTGCGGCGGAGAAAAGAACGGGATTCTTGGGTGCTCAGCATCTGGAAAACCGATCATTGTGATGGAAGGGATCCCTCTAGAAGCCGCTGCCGTGCTGTGGATGCATGAGCTAGGACACAACAAGGGCTTGTGTCACAGAGACCGTAGCTATGCGCTTATGGCTCCCGACATAGTTGAGTCAGATACAAACGTCAACCAGTATGAGCATGATGTGTTTGAAGGCGCCACCCCAAATCCATGCGACCAGGAAGAGAAAAGCAAGCCCAAAGCGGTAGACGTCATCCAATTTGTCCACAAGGTTTTTATCGAAGGCGTGCCCTACAAAGAAGGAAGCGGGTACACGGCGGCGGCTGTACCTCCACTCTTAGAGCTACTTGATAAACCCGACGAGCAGAGATCCTGGCTGAATATCATCACGGTACTTGGGATGATTGGTGATCGTCAGGCATGGATGCCGATAAAGAAAACATTCGAACGCGATTCCGGCGAGCTTTCGCCACAGAATTACGCAGCAAAGCTGGCAGTACCCCTGGCCCTCGGTTATTTGTTGTCAAAGGGTCATGATCAACAAGATGAAAAGATTCTTGACTATCTTAATACTGGCCTGAGACCAAGCGAGTGGTCGAAAAGGGTGAGTTGGCGAAAATCGAAGGACCAAAGCGACGAGGCGCGCAATGTTCACCTTACAACATTGACGATACTCGGACTAGGAATTTCAGGCCGTCCGGAAGCTCTCACAACTTTACAGGCCCTTTATGATCAGTTATTGGCAATGCAAGCCACAAAGGCAGACGCATCCCTGAAAAAAAGGAGTGAGACAGCTACCTCCAATCGCGCGCTTCAGCTGCGCGGGGTTGAGCCAGAAGCTCTCTCCATTCTGAAGGCAGCGATCAAGACTAATCAATTGGTGCAGAAAGACGGACTCGTGAAGTATTATCACGATAGTGAGTTGGAACAATTAGGCTTCAACCTGTAATCGAAAAGGACACAGGCATACACAGAAGTACCTGTGCCACATCTGTTCACCAACCCTGAAACGACCTTGCCTTATTTTGCTGAGGACGGAATCTGAGTTATCCTCTTCATTCTTTTCTCATTCAGGTTGGAGGATACAGTGGCTTCGTTCAGGCGTAGGTTTGTAGCAATCACTTTATTGGCCTGTTTTGTGGCGTCAACCTCGGGCAGGCCCCAGTCAGAAAAGAGTACCGCCCAGCCCGCAGCTCTTTCCCAGGTGAGCTCCGCGTTCTTACAATCCATCCACTGGCGCTCCATCGGCCCCTATCGTGGCGGACGCACGCGCGCCGTCGCCGGGGTGTCCAGCCAGCCCAACGTGTTTTACATCGGCGTGTGCAATGGCGGGGTTTGGAAGACCAACGACTACGGTCGCACATGGCAGCCGATTTTTGACGACCAGCCGACCGGCTCCATCGGGGCAATTGCGGTAGCGGCCTCGGACCCGAACGTGATTTACGTCGGAAGCGGCGAGGGGCTGCATCGGCCGGACTTGTCGGTCGGCGACGGCATCTACAAGTCGGTCGACGCGGGCAAGACCTGGACGCACCTCGGCCTGCGCGATGGCCAGCAGATTCCGCAGCTCGCCGTCGACCCGAGGGATCCCAACAAGGTATTAGCCGCGGTGGCGGGGCATCCGTATGGGCCTAACAAGGAGCGCGGCGTTTATCGCTCGACAGATGGCGGTCAGAACTTCCAGAAAGTCCTGCCCGCGGCCGACGACGAAAACATCGGCGCCTCAGATGTCCTGATCGATCCCAGCAATCCAGAAATCGTTTACGCCACGCTGTGGGAAGCACGTGAAGGACCGTGGGAAAATGGTGCGTGGAACGGCGCTGGCGGAGGCATCTTCAAATCGACGGACGGCGGCCAGACGTTCACGCAGCTCACCGGCGGCCTGCCCAAAGACGTGATCCAGGCACACATCGCGATCGCGGAAAGCAATCCCAACCGGCTCATCGCTTCTATCGCGTCCAAGCCGAATAACGTCGGGCTCTATCGCTCAGACAACGCCGGCGCCACCTGGACGCAGATCACCACGGACACGCGACCGGCAGGCAGAATCGGCGGCGGTGATCTTTCTGTGCCGCGATTCAATCCCAAAGATTCAGACATGGTGATTGTGACCAGCACCGTCACCTGGAAATCGATAGACGGCGGCAAAACCTGGACCGGCTTCCGTGGCGCACCCGGCGGCGACGACTACCAGAATCTTTGGATCAACCCTAACAATCCTCAGATCATTGCCATCGTCAGCGATCAGGGCGCAATCATCACCGTCAACGGCGGCGAGACGTGGAGCTCATGGTACAACCAGCCCACAGCACAGATGTACCACGTCAATGCCGACAACGCTTTCCCCTACCGCCTATGCAGCGGCCAGCAGGAAAGTGGTTCAGCATGCATTTCCAGCCGCGGCAATGACGGCGAAATCACCTTCCGCGACTGGCATCCCGTTGCGGCGGAAGAATACGGGTACGTCGTTCCCGACCCGCTTGATCCCGACGTGGTCTATGGCGGCAAGCTCTCGCGCTACGATCGCCGCACCAACCAGGCGCAGAACATTGCACCCAAGCCCTTCCGTGCGCCGGATTATCGCATGCTGCGGACTGAGCCTATCGTGTTCTCGCCCGTCAACCCGCACATTCTTTATTTCGCCACCAACACTTTGTGGAAGACGATGAACAGTGGCCAGAGCTGGCAGCAGATTTCTCCTGACCTCACTCGCCCGACCTTTGAAGTTCCGGCAAGCCTCGGCAAATATCGCACGGAAGAAACGGCCAAGCCCACGCCGCGCGGCGTGATTTATGCCGTTGCGCCGTCGCCACTGGATATCAATCGCATATGGGCCGGCACTGACGACGGCCGCATTCATCTCACCACCGACGGCGGCAAGAAATGGAACGAAGTCACTCCGCCGAACATGACGCCTTTCCAGAAAGTCTCGATCATCGAGGCCAGCCATTTTGACGCACAGACCGCGTACGCTGCTATTAACACACTTCGTCTTGACGATCTGCGCCCGCACATTCTTCGCACCCACGATTCCGGCAAGACGTGGACGGAAACCGTCAACGGCATTTCCGCCAATGAAAATGTGAATGCCGTCCGCGAAGATCCTGTGCGACGCGGCATGCTGTTTGCCGCCACAGAGCGCGCTGTCTATGTGTCGTTTGACGATGGCGACCACTGGCAATCCCTGCGGCTCAACATGGCCGCAAGCTCCGTGCGTGACGTGATAATCAAAGGCGACGATCTGGCGGCGGCCACGCATGGCCGCGGGTTCTGGATTCTCGACGACATCACGCCGCTACGCCAGTTCGATCAGAAAGTTACTTCCGCGAACGCATTCCTCTTCAAGCCGCAAACCGCCATCCGCGTCCGCTGGGACATGAATACTGACACGCCTCTGCCGCCGGACTTCCCTGCCGGTGAAAATCCGCCCGACGGCGCCGTGATCGATTACTACCTGCAATCGCCATCTTCCGATCCCGTGACGCTCGAGATTAAGGATGCCTCGGGCAAAACCATCCGCAAATATTCCAGTGCCGATAAACCTGAACCGCCCGATCCGATGCTCGCCATTCCCACCTATTGGGTGCGCCCGCCGCAGATACTCTCCTCGGCGGCCGGAATGCATCGTTTCCTGTGGGACATGCATTATCCAAATGTTCCCGGCGTTGAGGCCGAATATCCCATCGCGGCGATCCCACACAACACCGCGCCGCAGCCAGCAGGACCATGGGCTCTGCCGGGCCAATACACGGTCGTCCTGACGGCGAATGGCAAAACTTATTCTCAGCCGCTCACCATCAAGATGGATCCTCGCGTAAAAACGTCGCCTGCCGGCTTGCAACAACAATTCAAGTTGTCTAACGATCTATACACGCAATTGCTCATGCTCTCTCCTGCCGCGGAGCAGGCTGGCGCATTACGCAAACAGCTGAAAGAACTCCAGCCACGCGCTACAAGCGAAACGCTCGCGGCCATCAACGCGCTCGATCAAAAGTTGCAGGCCCTTGCCGGAGGCGCAACGCGACGGCCCGGCGCCGGGACGGAACCGCCGACTCTTGGCGGTTTGAAAACAAAGTTCCTCACGCTCTTCGGGGTCTTTCAGGAAGCCGACGTTGCTCCAAGCACGCAGGCCGCGGCTGCGGTTGCCGATCTGGAAAAGCAACTGCCGCCTTTAATGGATCGCTGGAACGCAGTGAAATCGCAGGATCTGCCCGCGCTGAATAAACAGCTGAAAGGTGCGAACTTGCTGGAGTTGAAGCTGGAAAGCGCTTTGGCGCTTCCGGCAAAGGCAGTGGTTTCGTCGAAGGACG
>Ga0210400_10006122_pt1 | contig 10148 bp, 9 predicted proteins | sample IncBWH26MmetaG_FD_155456 | JGI IMG/M metagenome (GOLD analysis project Ga0210400, IMG submission 155456) | Forest soil microbial communities from Barre Woods Harvard Forest LTER site, Petersham, Massachusetts, United States - Inc-BW-H-26-M | ecosystem: Environmental > Terrestrial > Soil >... | reverse complement strand
CTGCTATTGGCAGTTCCAGCGTTTCCATCTCTGCCGTGGCGGTGCAGTTGGCGGAGAAGATATTCGGTTCCCTCCGTAACCGGATCGTGTACGTAGTGGGCGCCGGCAAGATGGCTGAACTGGCGGCGCGGCACCTGATCGCCCGAGGGGCCGGGAACATTCTTTTCACGAACCGCACCTACGAGCGGGCGGTACAGATGGCCGAGGCTTTCGGCGGACAGGCGATTGCGTTCGACCAACTCTATGAAACCGTGGGCCGCGCCGACATTGTGCTCACCTCAACCGGCGCCGCTGAGCCGTTGTTCCGGCGCGAGCACGGCGAGCAACTCCTCAGCCGCCGAAAGAACCAGCCTATGTTTTTCATTGATATTGCTGTGCCGCGCAATGTCCATCCTGAAATGAACCGGCTGGATGGCATGTTCGTCTATGACATTGACGATCTGCAGACCGTGGCCGGCAACAACAGCAACGAGCGCAAGAAAGAAGCGGAGCGGGCGGAAAAGATCATCGAAGTAGAGGTTGAGCGTTTTGCCACCCGCATGAAGTCGCTGGCCGTGGTGCCGACCATCCTTTCACTGCAGGAATATTGCGAGACCATCCGCCAAGCGGAGATAGACCGCATACGTGGCAAGATGGGCGCGTTGACCCCGGAACAGGATGCGGCCATTGAGGCCATGACCCGCGGTATCATCAACAAGTTGCTGCATACACCCATCACAACGCTGAAATCGACGGCTGCTGAACCGGAAGCGGCGACGATTCATGAGATAATTCGCCGTATCTTTAATCTGAACAGCGGGAATCTGAAAACCGGGAATTTGAAAAGCGGCAATTTAAAAGATGGGGTTTCCGACAGCGGGACTCCGGACGGCGACAATCCAAACATCGGGAAACCCAATCGATAATGGCGCACCTTCGCATCGGCTCGCGCGGCTCACAGCTAGCGCTCTGGCAAGCCAACCATGTAGCCAGTTTGCTTCGTTCTCAGGGGCACACGGTAGACATTGAGATCATCAAGACGACAGGCGACAAAATCACGGAAGTCGCGCTCTCCATGGTCGGAACCAAGGGCATGTTCACCAAAGAAATTGAGGAGGCTCTGGCCGCCGGGCACGTTGACCTGGCCGTCCACAGCCTGAAGGACGTGCCTACTGAATTGCAGCCGGAGTTTGACCTGGCCGCCATCATGAAGCGCGAAGACCCGCGCGACGCTTTTATTTCCGTGGAGTTCTCCGACCTCCCCGGACTTCCCGGCGGGGCCCGCGTGGGCACCAGCAGCTTGCGGCGGCAGTCGCAACTGCGGGCCTTGCGCCCGGACTTGCAGGTCTTGTCTCTGCGGGGCAACGTGGACACGCGCTTGCGCAAGATGGAGAACGGCGATTACGACGCCATCATTCTGGCCTCGGCCGGCGTGCATCGCCTGGGACTCACCAAGTATGTGCGCTACCCCATTCCAGCCGAATTAATGTGCCCGGCGGCCGGACAAGGCGCACTGGGAATTGAAATACGCCGAGACGATGAGCGCATGCGTTCCATATTGACTTTTCTGGACGATGCCGATGCGCGCGCCACTACTGCCTGCGAACGTGCCCTGCTCAACGGCCTGGGGGGAGGATGCCAGGTGCCTATCGGCGCTTTTGCGGAAAGGCACAGTGGCAAGCTGCGCTTGAACGCGATTTGCGGCCGTCCGGATGGCAGTGAGCTGTTACGGGAGCAGGCGGAAGGCACCGACTCCGAGATGCTGGGTCAACAGACGGCGGAGGCCTTACGCAAGAAGGGTGCTGACCGCATTCTTAACGACATTTACGGCAAACAAGTGGCCGTCCCGGGGCAGCCATGAAGAACAACATCCCGGGCAAGCCACTCCAGGGCTGGCGGGTCCTGATTACCCGCGCCAGCAAGCAAGCTGAAGGACTGGCGGAACCCTTGCGGGAGTTGGGCGCCCAGATCATTGAAGTGCCTACCATTGAGATCAAGCCCCCGCGTAGCTTTGCCCCCCTCGACCATGCCTTACGCAAGATCGACCAGTATGACTGGCTGATCCTGACCAGCGTAAACGGTGTGGAGGCCATGTTCGAGCGCCTCAAAATGCTGAAGCTGTCCAAGGCCCGGTTGAAGCATCTGCAGGTGGCCGCGATTGGCCCGGCCACTCAGAAAGCCATAGAAAACCAGGGTCTGAAAGTTCAAGTAACACCTGAGAAGTACATCGCCGAATCGGTAGTGGAGGCGCTGCGCGGAAAAACGGAAGGGAAGCGTATCCTGCTGGTGCGCGCCCGGATTGCCCGCGACGTCCTGCCCAATGAATTGAAGAAATCTGCGGCGGTGGTGGATGTAATTGAGGCTTACGAGACCAAAACTCCGGCAGGAGCAAAGCAGAAGCTGGAAAAGATCTTTGCCGTCGCCACCAGCCGGCCCGATGTAATTACGTTTACCAGTTCATCGACTGTGAACAATTTTCTCGGACTGCTGGGAGATAATCCGGAAGAGCTGCTGCGAGGAGTTCACATGGCATCGATCGGGCCGGTAACCAGTGGCACTCTGAAGAAAGCGGGCTTCAAGCCATCGATTGAAGCTCATGAGTACACCATGCAGGGACTGGTCGCAGCCATTGTCGAAAAGAAGCGGACAGCACCTCCCAGTCAGCCGGTTTCTCTACTGTAGACGACCTGGCTCACCACAAAGCCAAATCAGTTCACCGCAAAGGACGCGAAGGGCGCAAAGGAAGATTGTCCTTCATGCTGCCCGGTGTTCTTGATCTTTTACGCATTTCAAACGTCGAATAATTTCTTAAAGTAATTGTTTGAGAAATTTCTTGAAGTAGATATTTGACAAACCTCTTGGACAATTGTTCGCACCTGTTTTCGTATTTTCCCATTCTTCCTTTGCGCCCTTAGCGTCCTTTGCGGTGAACCGCCTCTTCAGTCGTAGATATTACAGCCACACTTTGCCGGGGTTGCGTATTTCTTCAGGAACTCCGCCACGCGCGAATAGGCGTCAATCTGGTTTTCTATTTTGGCAAAGCCGTGGCCTTCGTTCTCGTAAATCTTCAACTCAGCCACCCCGTTGCGTTTTTTGACCGCACTGGCCACCTGTTCGGACTCCGTGGGCGGGCAGCGCGGATCGTTGGCTCCGGCCACGAGCAGCAGCGGGGCTTTGATCTGGTCCACGAAATTCACCGGTGAACGATCCATGTAGCGGGCTTTATTTTTGATGGGGTCGCCCATGGTGGCCAAATTGTATTGGGTCTGGATCGGATCTTCGTTTTCCAACTTGGTAAACCAGTTCACAAAGGGGAACATCGGCACGCCTGCGGCCCACAACTCCGGGGCCTTGGTGACCGCCATCATGGTGAGATACCCGCCGTAACTGCCTCCCATGACTGCTACCTTCTTGGGATCGATAAATCCGGTCTTCTTGATCCACTCAGCTGCGCCCACTACGTCCTGAAGATCGCCTCCACCCATATCAAAGCGGTTGGCGTCCTGAAACTCTTTGCCGTATCCAGTTGAGCCCCGGTAGTTGGGAGCAATTACAAAATAACCCTGGTTCACCAGGTATTGAATGATCTTGATAAAAGAGTTGACAGTTTGGTCGGCGGGGCCGCCATGCAGAAAAACAAGCGCGGCGTTCTTTCCGCTGCGCTCGGCGTTGTAGGGAACATAGACAAAGGCCGAAATCTCCCATTTGCCGTCGCTGCTGGGGTAGTGGACCAGATAGGGCTCAACCATGTCTTCACTGCGCACGCCGCCCACCAGAGAATGAGTGATCTGATGGGACTTCCGCGTGGTGTTGTTATAGACCCAGAGGTCCTGGGGGGCATTGGGACCGTTGTGGTAATACAAGACGCGCGCTCCGTCGCGGGTAAACGGAGTAGTAGCGCCGCCCAGGGCGTTTACGCCTTTGGGGATTGGCAGGGGATGGGCCTGGCGGGTCAGAAGATCGTAGACAAAGATTTCCCGATTCCCGTCAATGTTGGCGCCCCAGGTAATGCGTTTTCCATCGGGAGAAAACTTCTCTGACATAATCTCCCATTTGTCGCTGGTCAGCCATATGATCTTCTTTGTGGCAATCTCCAGCAGGCCCACGTTCTCGTAACTGTTATGGGCGTTGGAGGTAATCAGCAGGGTCTTCCCATCGGGAGAAATATCAGTGGCGGTAAAGGTCTTTTCGCCTTCATGTGGCGTCAGACTGGTGGTCTTCCCGGTCGCCACCTCAGCAATCAGGATGTTCAAGTCCTTACCGGACGCGTGTGCCTGCGAGAAAACGATCCACTTGCCGTCTTTGGACCACAACGGGCTGGAATTCCAGAGTTCCTTAGGCGTGTTGGTGGTCAGGTGCCGGACTTTCTTGGTCGCCACCTCGATGAGGTCGATTTCATAACTTGGAGAGTCTTTGGGCTTCACCATGTAGGCCAGCAAGTTGCCATCGGGCGACCACACCGGACTTTCTTCCGAAATCTCAGGGGTATTGGTAAGGTTAGTGACTTGCCCGTTGCCGGGTGACACTACGAACAGGTCCCACTGCTCCTTGCCGTCATAGTCTGACATGTAGGCGATCCAGCGGCCATTTGGCGACCAGGTGACGCCCGCCTGCCTCTGATTGCTTACAGTGAGCTGCAGGGGCCATCCGCCCTCAGCCGGAACGGTCCAGATGTTATATCGTGCGGTAACGTTGCTGATGAAGGCCACCTGCTTTCCATCCGGCGACCAGTCGCTTTCACCTATGGTGCGGGTCATGTATAGCTTTTCGACGGTAAAGGGCTGGACATCAAACTTTTCTTTGCTGAGGATCCGGTTGGGGTCGGTAATGAAGTCATGAGAAGAGGTCTGCGAGAGTGCGTTCGCACACATTCCCACAACCACAAAGAAAGTGACCAACGAAATGGACGGTCGCATGGGACTCCTAAGGCTTGGCAGATTTATGGATTTCCACTGTAGACCAGGTCTTGTCCGCGGCGTGGCAGAGTTTCTCCAGGGTGCATTGCGCGCATTTCGGCTTGCGCGCAATGCACACGGCGCGCCCGTGATGGATGATCTGGTGGGCAAACTCGATCCATTTGCTCTGGGGAAGGACACGCATCAGGTCCTGCTCGATAGCTGTAGGAGCATCAGCTCGGGTTAGCTCCAGGCGGCGTGATATCCGCTGGACGTGGGTATCCACCACCACCCCTGCGGCCTGCCGGAACCATGACCCCAAGACTACGTTGGCGGTCTTGCGCGCGACCCCGGGCAAGGCCAGGAGCTTGTGCATTTCGTCCGGAACTTCCCCCCCCAAATCCGACACAACCTGCTTGGCGGCGCCAACGATGGATTTGGCCTTGTTCCGGAAGAATCCGGTACTCCGGATGTCCGGCTCAAGCTGTTCCGGCGTTAAGGCGGCAAAATCTCTGGGGGTGGGATACTTCCGGAAGAGCTCCGGTGTGACCATGTTCACCCTTACGTCCGTACACTGGGCGGAGAGGATGGTGGCCACCAGGAGTTCCCAGGCGCTTTCATGCTTCAGGGCGCAGACGACGGCTGGGTAGGATTCGTCTAAAAGGTGTAAGATTTTTGTTACTCTTTCGGGCGCTACTGGGTTATAACTGCTCTTCTTTTGCGGCTTGAGTTTATCTGTCTTGGCCGTCACTTTGCGGGCTGTAGGTCGGGTTGCAGGCATGTAAAGATCACCTCGGCACGGAGTTTTGCACTGCCGAGCTTACAATCACAATATCAGAGGGACACAAATGGCATCCACTATTCATGGGGAAGTTCATAGTATTACCGGGGCGCTGGCGCCCATGCCGCTCACCGTTGAAGGCTCGAGCGTGCTCCATCAGATGTTTCGTGTGCGCTGGCCGGAATGGCGCAAACTGGAGAATTCCCAGAAGCACGAGATCCTCAAGGAAGCCTCGACGGTTTTACAGGAAATGGAGCAGAACCAGGCCATGGCGAGCGGGCTGTTCTCGCTCCTGGGGCATAAGGGCGACTTGTTGCTGGTGCACTTCCGCAACTCCTTTGAAGAACTCAAAGCCGCCGAGATGCGGATCGCCGGCTTGCGGCTGAGCGATTTTCTGGAGCAGACCACCTCTTACCTGTCAGTGGTGGAGATGGGGCTGTATGAGTCCTCGGTCAAGCTCTACCGTTCGCTGCGGGAAAAAGGAGTCGTGCCGAATTCGCCGGAGTGGAATGCCGTTGTGGAGGAGACGCTCAAGCGGCAAAAAGAGGCCATGCACCCGCGGCTCTATCCCCAAATTCCTCCAGCCAAATACATCTGTTTCTATCCCATGGACCGCCGGCGGGGCGAGGACAAGAACTGGTATCAACTCCCAATCGAAGAGCGCCAGCGGCAAATGGAAGAGCACGGACTGATAGGCCGCCGCTATGCCGGCGTAGTCAAGCAGATCATTACCGGTTCCATTGGATTTGACGACTGGGAGTGGGGTGTCGACCTGTTTGCGGATGACCCGCTGGAATTCAAGAAGCTGATCTACGAAATGCGCTTTGACGAAGTAAGCGCCGTTTATGCGTTGTTTGGAGTGTTCTACGTGGGGGTAAAGTGCCCGGCGGCCCAGTTGCCGGAATTCTTCAACGGCGTTGTGCGGAGTTAGCCCTAAGGTTCATCCCGATTGACGTTTCCGCCTCCCGCTGAGTACTCTTCTTTCATGGCGGTCAAAGCAATTCAATTGGGCCAGGTATGGACCAATGACGAAAACGGGAACAACTTTCTGGTCACAAAGATTTACAGCGAGTTGTTTACGCAATATGCCATGCTGCGTCCAGCGGACTTTACTGCTCCGGCAGCGGAGACCACCAGGGTCAAGGTCTCGAAAACACCGGAGGGCGTGACCCTTCCCGGATATACCTTCACGCAAGACTCGCAGGAGTTCTAGCCAAGTTCCCACTCAATGACTGAAAAGATTATTGCCACACTCGCCGGCTTCATCATCGCTGTGATTTCCAAGACCGGCTACCTGGGCGTGCTCTTGCTCATGGCCATTGAGTCCGCGTGCATTCCGTTGCCTTCCGAGATCATTATGCCGTTCTCGGGCTACCTGGTTTATGCCGGGTCCTTAAAACTGCTCCTGGTAGCCACAGCGGGCGCGTTGGGCTGCAATGTGGGTTCGGTAATCGCTTATGAAGTTGGATATTACGGCGGGCGTCCTCTGGTGGAGAAATACGGCTCGTATATTCTTCTGAGCCGCCACGATCTGGATCTCGCTGACCGATTCTTCCTCCGTTTTGGCTCTGCGGCAGTATTTATTGGACGCCTGCTTCCGGTGATTCGCACCTTTATCGCCTTGCCTGCGGGAATTGCCCGGATGCCGCGCCTCCGGTTCCATGTTTATACCTTTGTCGGTTCCTGGCCCTGGTGCTTCGCGCTTGCCTGGATCGGCATGAAATTAGGGGAACAATGGAACAAAGATCCCCGGCTGGCCCACTGGCTGCACCGTCTGGATGCGGTCATCATTCTGCTGGGGCTTGCGGGCGTGGCGTGGTTCATCTGGTCGCACTGGAAAAATCGGATGCGAGTGGCATCTTGAAATTTGCGTGATGAAGGCCCCGCTGGAGACACATCGAGCGGAAGCGCGGTTTACAAAGAGCTCTGAGTACGAGAAGATAGCGAGTTCCCACTCACAGTTGGATGTTGAGTTACTTAGTAGGTTTGAAGGTGTGTCATCCTGAACGAAGCGCAGCATGGGATTTCATTCAACGTGGCTGGCAGGCGCGTAGTGAAGGACCCCGGCAATGTTTTTACAACGGATGCTGCATCAGGGAGTTTTCTGATGGACTGCGGGTGCGTTTGCGCCAATTTTCTCGTAGAACGCCCTGAGATGGCATAGTGGACCAATAATTTCGGGGTTCCTTCGGCTACGCTCAGGACAGGCACTTCGACTCCGCGCCATAGACTTATGTCAATCTTAGTAGTTCGTGGCGCTGCGCTCAGGATGACACCTCATTGAGTTGACATGGCGTTTGACAATCTTAAAGTTACTGCACACTGAACCTAGCTTGTGGCGTGAGTAATTCGTATCACTGATACACAGACAGTAACGTAGCAGGTTTTCGGAAAGCGCACCATTTGGAACGAGCCCGGCCACAAGCCGGGTTCGTTTTCACTCATTTGACGATTAAGGATGGTTCTTATAAATGGCAGTTACATCATCAAGTCCAAGTGGCAAGCAGGGAAGTCCTATTGCTCCTGCCAAGGGAAAACTCGGAGTCATGATTCCCGGCATGGGTGCGGTGGCAACCACTTTCATTGCGGGGGTTGAAGCCATCCGCAAGGGTATTGCCGAACCCATTGGATCACTGACCCAGATGGGCACGATACGCTTGGGGAAACGGACTGACAGCCGCTCTCCCATGATCAAGGACTTCGTTCCGCTGGCCGGATTGAAGGACCTGGTATTCACGGGCTGGGACATTTTTGAGGAGGACGCCTACGAGTCCGCCATTCATGCAGGGGTCCTGGAAAAGGACCTGCTCAACAAGATCAAGCCGTTCTTGAAATCGGTCAAGCCGCGCACCGCGGTCTTTGACCGCAATTATGTGAAGAAGCTCGACGGCAAGCACATAAAAAAAGGCCGTCATAAGATGGACCTGGCCGAGCAACTGCGCGCCGACATCCGCGAGTTCAAGAAGAAATCAGGCGCGGACCGCCTGGTGATGATCTGGTGCGGCTCTACGGAGATCTTCCTGAAGCCGGGAGAGGTCCACTCCTCGGTAGCGGCTTTTGAGCGGGGCCTGCACAAGAACGATGAGGAAATTGCCCCATCCATGATTTACGCCTACGCGGCCCTGATGGAAGGCGTTCCCTTTGCCAACGGCGCCCCCAACCTGACTGTGGATATACCGGTCATGCTGGAGCTATCGAGGCGCAACCGGGCTCCTATTGCCGGCAAAGATTTCAAGACCGGCCAGACCCTGCTGAAGACCATTCTTGCCCCTGGATTCAAGGCCCGCATGTTGGGACTGAGCGGCTGGTTCTCAACCAACATCCTGGGCAACCGCGATGGGGAAGTCCTGGATGATCCGGGATCTTTCAAGACCAAGGAAGAATCCAAACTCTCAGTGCTGGAGCAGATTCTTCAGCCTGAGCTCTATCCCAAACTCTACAAGGATTTTTATCATAAGGTACGCATTAATTATTATCCTCCGCGCGGTGATAACAAAGAGGGTTGGGACAACATTGATATCTTTGGCTGGCTGGGTTATCCCATGCAGATCAAGGTGGATTTCCTGTGCCGGGATTCCATCCTGGCCGCCCCCATCGTGCTGGATCTGGTGCTCTTCCTGGACCTCGCAAAGCGTAGCGAGGAGTTGAGTGGCCTTGGGATTCAGGAGTGGTTGAGCTTTTACCTGAAATCGCCTATGACCGTGCCGGGACTCTACCCGGAGCACGACCTTTTCATTCAGTCCATGAAGCTGAAAAATACCTTGCGCCATCTGCGCGGCGAAGACATGATTACGCACCTGGGCCTGGAGTATTACGACTAGAGCATTTTTAGAACTTTAGAAATCAGATTGCAAGGAATGAAAAACGCACCCGGACAGCATCGTAAGAAATACAGCGGCGCGTCGGTCCCGCTGAAGCGTGAGAATCCGTTTGCGATCTTCGGGTACATCCTTGGTGGTGTGGTCTTGCTATGCGCTGCCATTGGCGTCTTTTTTGGGGTCGCTTTTGCTGTCCTGTCGGTGGTGCAGGGCAAGACTGCCCTGTTGATCATCCTGGTGGCGTGGGCATTGATGATCGCTGGAATCGGGTACGGACTCAAGAAATGGGTTGGTTAGCGCGGTTCAGCCGATTTCGGGCATTCCTGAAGGCACGAGCCATTTAGAGAGCATCTTAAATTCTTATGGCGTGTTGGCGGTCTGCGATTTCGCTGCTGGTGCTACTGGGGTTGGGAGTGCCTGCTTTCGGTACGGAGGGCATGTTCCAGGGGCGGGTTGTGGATCCTCCTGCAAACCAGCCTGCCGGCAGCGGCTGGGTCTACGTTCAGGGCCGTAATCATATGCTGCGCCGCGTCGAGGTGTCCCACGCGTCCATTGTTTTTGGCAAAGATGTGCCTGACAGTCAGCGTCACAAATGCGGTATGGAGTGTCTGACGCCAGGGCAGGAAATTCAGGTGACAGCCGAGCAGGATTCGTCAGGGGAATGGCGCGCCAAAC
>Ga0210400_10006120_pt1 | contig 10151 bp, 10 predicted proteins | sample IncBWH26MmetaG_FD_155456 | JGI IMG/M metagenome (GOLD analysis project Ga0210400, IMG submission 155456) | Forest soil microbial communities from Barre Woods Harvard Forest LTER site, Petersham, Massachusetts, United States - Inc-BW-H-26-M | ecosystem: Environmental > Terrestrial > Soil >... | reverse complement strand
TCAACCATAGAACCAGGATCGTGTCCAAAGCGGTGAGGAGAACGCCAGCGGTCAGCGGGATGTGGAACAGAAGGTTCAGGCCGATGGCCGCGCCCAGCACCTCGGCCAGATCGCAGGCGGCGATGGCGATTTCGCATAGGACCCACAAGGAATTCGAGACCGTGCGCGGATAAGCTTCCCGGCAAGCCTGGGCCAGGTCGCGTCCGGAGACGATGCCGAGGCGGGCGGAAAGCGTCTGGAGCAGGATCGCCATGAGGTTGGACAAAACCAGGACCCACAGAAGCTGGTAGCCGAATCGCGCCCCGCCTTCGAGGTCGGTAGCCCAGTTCCCCGGATCCATGTAGCCGACGCTGACCAGGTAAGCCGGTCCAGCGAACGCGAACATGCGGCGGAACGCCGTGGGCCACGCCGTGCGCACGCTGGAGTGCACCTCGGGAAGGGAAGCGGGGCCAACTAGCTGCGGTTTCATCCCCATAGTTAACTATAGTTCAATCGGCGGGATGGCGGCAGGTGACAAGATCACCTTCCCCACTTTTTTAGCGGTCTTTCAGAATTTCCCGAGCAGCGTTGTGCCCTGGAGCGCCCATGACGCCGCCGCCGGGATGCGCACCCGAGCCGCACAGGTACAAACCTTTGACCGGAGTACGGTAGCGCGCCCATCCCGCCAGGGGCCGCAGCACGAACATCTGGTCCAGGCTCATTTCGCCATGGAAGATGTTGCCGCCGGTGATCCCGAAGCGTTGTTCCAGATCGAACGGCGAGAGCGTCTGGCGCTCGACCACGATAGACCGGATGTTGGGGCAGTATTCCTCGATCACATCCAGAATGCGCTCGGTGTAGGGCTCGCGCTCCTGTTCCCAAGTGGTCCCGCGCAGAGTGTACGGCGCGTACTGCAAAAAGATCCCCATGATGTGATGGCCGGGCGGAGCAAGCGATGGATCGTACATCGTCGGGATGGTCATCTCGATCAGGGGCGAGCGCGAAGGCCGTCCGTATTTAGCGTCGTCCCAGGCGCGCTCGATGTATTCGACCGAGGGGCAGATATGCATCGTCGCGCGGTGTTGCGGGCCGCCCTTATCAGAAAGAGGACTCCCGGCGAGAGCCGTGAACTCCGGAACACCGCTCAGCGCCAAATTCATTTTGAGCGATGTTCCTTCTGAGCGGAACTTGCGGATGCCATCGAGGAACTCAGGCGGGAGGTCGCGCGAGTACATCAATTGCAGGAACGTCCGCCGCGGATCCAGATTGCTGGCGACGATGGCGGCGCGAATTTCCTCGCCACCCTTCAAGACGACGCCCTGCACGCGGCCGTCGCGAACAAGGATTTTATCGACAGGTGCGCCGGTACGAATAACGGCGCCCCGGCTGCGGGCCGAATCGGCGATGGCGTTCGAAACTGTTCCCATGCCGCCGCGCACGAATCCCCACAATCCGCGGTGACCGTTGACGCCTCCCATGCAGTGGTGCAGCAGAATATACGCCGTGCCGGGCGAACGTGGGCCGCCGTTGGCTCCGATCACGCCGTCGGTGGCGAGAGTCACCTTGAGCTGTTCGGACTCGAACCACTCATCCAGGAACTCGGATGCGCTTTGCGTGAAAATCTTCACCAGGCCGATCATCTCGGTCTTAGACAGCCCGCGCATGCGTCCGAGCAGTTTCAAATAATCGATGAAGTCGCCGATGCCAGATGGCGGGAAGTTGGGCGGCGTCGTTAGCAACAAAGATTCGGCGACGACGGCGAGCCGTTCCAGGTGCGCTTCATATTTGGGATACGCCTGAGCGTCGCGTGCGGAAAACTTCGCGATCTCGGCCAGCGTCTTGGCGCGATCCTGCCACATGAACAGATAGCTGCCGTCGGGAAAAGGCGAAAAGAACGCGGGATCCTTGGCGTCCACGCGGTAACCGAAGCGCTCCAGCTCCAGATCGCGCACCACCTTTTCCTGCATCAGGCTGGCGAGGTAAGACGCGGTCGAGACACGATACCCAGGCCAGATTTCCTCGGTGACGGCGCACCCGCCGACCAGCTCGCGGGATTCCAATACCAGCACGCTTCGTCCGGCCTTGGCGAGATACGAAGCGGTGACTAATCCGTTGTGCCCGCCGCCGACAACAATCACGTCAAATGCTTTGCTCACAAGTCTTTCCATAATAGCGAGGCAGGGAACTCGCCTCGGGCAATTCCGATGCCTCACTCAAGTGAATCACCGATTCTCCCCATGGGCGATTCTTCTTAGACTGAGGACGTGGACGCAGTTGCTTCCCGCTACGACACCAGTGCGCCCGCGCAACCGGTGGTTTGGCTCTCCGGCGGAATCGTCACGTTCTTGAACAAAATCGCTGGCGTGCTTTGGCTCGCCGGAGTGGTCGGAGCACTCTCGGGAATTCTCCTTAAAACCGGCCATTTGTTCATTGCGCCTTCCTTCCGTCCGCTCCTGGCATTCGTCCTCTTGGCTACGGTCTTTATCTTTTGGCTCAGCCTGCGTATTCAGCGCGTGGGCTATGCCGGACGCGAACTGATCGTTTCGAACTATTTGCGTCAGGAGCGCATTCCTTTCGACCAGGTGGAGGCGGTTGAGCCGGTGTGGTGGAATTACCGCCGCATGGTCCGCGTCCGCTTGCGCACCAACAGCTCCTTCGGCGACGTGGTGTATTACATACCCAAATGGGCGGCGTTCAAGTGCTTGTGGGTCGCACCTGAAAAAGAACTGCGGGAACTGCTGGAAACAGATCCGGGCCGGCCGTTGATTTATTCGTAACGATGGTCTTAAACGCTTAAAGCATCTGTTGCGGATTGATCCAGCAGCGCGATGGCAGTTTCGGCGTCGTCCGGATTGACTTGCAAGCGCATCCCGCGAACCACCGGCGAATCGATCCAAGCCATGTTTTCGTCGGCCAGAAAGCATTCGATCCCGGCGGAGTCCAGGCGGCCCTTTGCCAACAGCGCCTCTGACAGATTGCCAAACTTGCGAATCGTCACCAGCTCAGGGGCTTCGTGGTCGTTCACAGAACGATTATACGCCCTGACGTTTTCTGCGAGAGCATGGACTGAGTTCGTGGTACGGTATTTGCTAACACGTGACGGCGCCGAATACTTCCAAGACCCAGCCGCGATATCGTGTCGCGGAAGTGTATCTGTTCGATACGTGCACCATGAAGTGCGGCTATTGCTGGCTCGCCGAAAGCGGGCGCGTGGCGGATGCCTCACAACTCGCGCCCTATCGGCGCGCCGAGCACATCGAGCAGCTCGCAGCGTTCTTCAATTCTCGAACTACACCTCAGGACGCGTGGATCTTGCAACTCACAGGCGGAGAACCGCTGCTGATGCCGAATCTAGGCCAGTGGTGCAGCGATTTGTTTCGCCACGGAAACAAGGTGGCATTTTACACAAGTCTTTTTGTCGACGAAGGCCAGGCCAACTTCCAATTTCTTCGCGAGTCTAATCCGTCTGACGTGGACTACGTGATGGCCTCGTTTCACCCCGAAGCGGAAGAGAATGAAGACGCCTGGTTTCAGAAACTCGAGATGCTGAAGCGGGCTGGTCACAGAGTATTTCTCCGTTTTATCGGTCACCCTGCCAGGCTGCATCGCCTGGACGAACTCTCCAGGAAATGCCAGGAGCTGGACATCGCCTTTTATCCGACTACCTTACTGTCCAATCGCTATCCGGCCGCCTATTCCGACGAACAGCGAGGTCAGCTATCCAGCCACTTTGCATCGACCAGCCAATTCATTCAACTGCTTGGCGGGGTCGACACGCAGTCCAGCCGGTGTTTCGCCGGCAGCAAAATCATCGCTGTCAACCTGCAGACCGGAAATATCACGCCCTGCATCTCCGTGAGTTCGCCTTCGCTCGGAAACATTTATGAAAACCGCCTGAGCCTGTACGACGCCGACATTGCCTGTCCCGAGCCGGGCATTAACTGCGTGTGTGACGTGCACTATCAACAAGACGTTGTGATCGGCGCCTCAGACAGTGCGGCATTCTCGCAACTCAAGCAAGGTTTCTCTCCGCCGAAGGGAGCGGATGCAGAAATAGAACTCTTGAAGAGTAACGGCATCCGGTTTTACCGGTCCGAACAGGCTGGAATCGGAGGAGTACAAGACGACTCCCGGCTGTACTTCAGTATTCAAGAGGTCAGGGACAGACTGAAGCGGACCGGGACGCTGGGCGTCTCTCACCGCTCCTTCCGCGTTACCGGGGAAGCGCTGCCGCTGTTCCGCCTGGAAGATGTGACGCCGTGCAATTCGGCCGTGATTGGCAGGGAAGCGCCTATTCGAATCGAGACGCCTGCCGAGCGATGGGCATACGCCGCTCTGTTCCCGCTACGCGTGCGATCCGGTGAAGGTAAGACCTTCGTAGTGAGATTGGATTACTCGATTGAACGTGGGAAGCTGGGCATCGGTTGCCTCACCGCGGATGCAAGCGCCTACGTGGGGGAAGGCGAAAGGATTGCCGCTGCCGGCGACTCGCGCCTGGATCTGACTTTCGACTTGGCGGACGGCGCCGCTTGGCTGGTGATCCGTAACGTGGCTGCGGACGGCGAGCCCTCCGTCCTGCGCCTGCTCAATATCCAGACCTTCGCCGCTGAGCCGTTAAGTGCTATCCAAGTCTAATTCGGCGGGGGCCGCGGTCCGGCTATACGAGGCAAGTAATAATCGCGCGCCGCTTACCCGCCGCCTCAAAATAAAAGTCGCGCAGGCGGCGGAAGCCGTCCATCACCCATTCCGCATCGGAGGGCCGCCAGCCTGGATAAATACTGAGCTCGGACATCCGGGCGGCGTCGAAGCGCGCCGCGGCCTTCGGCTCTAGCCCGGGGCGGCTCAGGGCCTGGCTGAGTTCGGTGACCTGCGCAACGGTGAAATAGCGCACTGGACCGTAACCGGAAAAGCCCTCGTCATCGTCACCAAGCTCGACGCCGCCGAGGACTGGCTTGCTCAGAAGCGCGGCGGTCGGCTCGACTTCACCGCATAGAACGTAGTGCACGCCGTGCCACGCCTTGTCGAGCGAGAGGATGGCTCGTGATCCTGAGGCCGGCGCTGGACCGGCGCCGCTAGGTCGGCGCTGCTGCATCAGTTTCAAGATGTCATCTCCGCCCGCGCCCGCGGCGAAAACCGACGCCGGCTTCCCCAGGCGTTCCTCGAGTTGCTTCCGCATCGCCGGATCGAAGCGCGTAAGCGCGTCAGCCAGCAACTTCGGCCCCGCGGTTCGTACCCGATCCTGCATGGTTTTGGTCAGGGCGATGAAAGCCGGTGGCACCAGGGCGTCGCCTTCGAAGAGCGGCTCCGCCAGGGACGGGTCGGCCTTGATTCTGGATAGCTCAATTTCCTCTACCTGGACGAAGCTGGCGTTCAGGGACACGGCGGCATACCTCCGTGATTCCATCGTCAGGTTTTCGCGCCTAATTTAGGCCGAGCCAGGATCTTGCGGAGCGGGTATAATCGTTCAGCTAACAGGAGGTGCGATGTCCCACACGCTGAAGGCTTGGCTGGGAATCGGCTTGGCCGTGATCGCGGCCGGCCCCGCGACCGCTCAAGGTTTGGTTACCGAGCGTAATCTGTCGCTGGCAATGGCCAAAACGATTGCCGAAGCGGCGCTCGCGGCGTGCAAGTCGAAGGGCTACAATACCGCCGTAGCAGTCGTGGACCGCGCAGGCCAGGTGATGGTGATCCTGCGCGACGAGCAGGCCACTGCCCAGCAAGCGGAAATGGCCCGGCGCAAGGCCTACACGGCGCGCATGTTCCGCACCACTACGCTCGAGTTTCAGAAGCGCACGAGCGACCCGGCGTATGCGGCGCAACGCAACATCGCCGATATCCTGGCGCTGGGCGGCGGGGTTCCCATACAGGTGGGGAATGAGACCATCGGAGGCGTCGGTAGCTCGGGCTCCAGTCAGGAGACCGATGATGCCTGTGCGAAAGCGGGCGTCGCGAAGGTGGCGGAGCTTCTGAAGTAGCCCGGGTCTTCCTATCGCCGGTCTTCCTTCGCGCGATACGCCAACGCGAGATTCAATTGACGGATGGCTGCATCGGTAGCGCGAATGGCTTCCGCTTTGTGGCCGCCGAAATCGTGGGGCGCTGCCTCCATATACGCGCGGGCGTCTTTCAATGCCGCGATGGCTGTCGCAATCCGGGGATGCATCGCGCGTTCGTTTTGCGCGGACAGCGTCCAGGCCCCTCCGCACAGCAAGCCTCCCAATACAAGTCCAGACAAGAATTTCATGTGTTCCTCCAGTTGAGGATTTTAGCAGACACGATGGTGATAAACTGCGGGTGTTATGGGCTGCGAGGAATGCCGGCTTCTGGCGGATCAAGCGTCGGTTGCCGAACAGGAAATCCAGAAGCTTAGGGATCGAATCGTAGCGGATTTCAGTCTTGGTTCGGCCAGTCCGGCGTTGGTGAAGTCATTGGAGGCGGCGGAACGGACTCGGGAGAAATGTATTGCCGCGGTTCACCGGCACGCAAAATCCCATCACGAGGCCTCCAACCGTTCCCGTGCTGCACTCCACGTCTGATCGGCGGTCCCGGCGGGTCCACGATATAATCAATGCAAATGGACCTGTACGATGAAATCGTGCGCCTGCGGAAGCTCGGCCAAAAGTGCGCCGTGGCGACGATCGTGCAGGTAAACGGCTCCATTCCGAGCTTTGAGAGCGCAAAAATCCTGGTGCGGGAAGATGGCTCGTTCATGGGCACCGTGGGAGGCGGCTGCGTCGAGGCGGAGGTCTGGAACGCCGCGCGCGAGGTCATCGAGACCGAAAAGCCGCGTCACCTATCCTTCAGCCTGGGCCAGGATGCCGCCTATGACGAAGGCCTGATCTGCGGAGGGCAATTGAACATCTTTGTCGAACCCGTGATTCCGCAACCGCGCGCCTTTATCTTCGGCGGCGGGCACGTCTCCAAGGGAATTTCGAAGATCGCCACGCTAGCCGGCTTCTCGACATCGATCATCGATAACCGCGAGGCGTTCGCCAACGCGGAACGGTTCCCGGAGGCGGAAGCGACTTACGCCGCAGAGTACGAAGACGTTTTTCCGAAACTGCCGGTAAACTCAACCAGCTACATCATCATCGTCACGCGCGGGCATCGCGACGATATGCGCGTCCTGCGCTGGGCCGTGAACACGCCGGCCAAATATATCGCCATGATCGGCAGCAAGCGAAAAACGATTGCCGTCGTTCACGAGCTGGAAAAGGAAGGCATCCCGCGCGAGGCGTTCGACAAAGTGTTCGCGCCCATGGGCCTGGAAATCGGCGCTGAGATGCCGGAAGAAATCGCCATTTCGGTGGTGGCAGAGATGATCGCCGTCCGGAGGGCTCCGGAAGCGGATTGGCGGCAGCTCTCGAAATCGATTTTCGCGCACGACCGGCTGAAGGCTCTGTTGAAGTGATCGCAGGGATCATCCTGGCGGCGGGCGCGTCCAGCCGCATGGGTACGCCCAAGGCGCTTCTGGATTACCGCGGCGAGACTTTCGTGGGCCGTTTAGTACGTGTGCTGGGAGGTAGCTCCCAGCCGGTAATTGTAGTGCTCGGGTATCACGCGGATGTGATCCGCGAAAGCGTTCCAGCCAACGCGCGCATCGTGGTGAATCCCGATCCGAGCCGCGGCCAGCTCAGCTCTCTTCAAACGGGCTTGGCCGCACTGCCGGCCGAAGCAGACGGGTTCGCGTTTATCCCGGTGGATAGTCCGGCCGTCGAGGCAGAAACGGTGGCGAAACTCATTCAAGCTTTTGGTCGACGGGACACGTCTACACTGTTCGTGATCCCTCGCCAGTTCGGCCGTCGCGGGCACCCGGTGGTCGCGGCCCGATCGATCGCAGCCGAGTTTCTGGCACTGCGGCCCACGGCCGAGGCGCGCGAGGTGGTCCACGCGCACGTGAACCGCACGGAGTACGTCGATGTGGACGACTCCGGAATCTTCGCTGACGTCGATGATCCGGAGTCGTACCAGCGTTTGAAGGAAGGCGTAGTATGAGGCGGCTTCTGTGGGCTGTTGTGTGGGTGATGGCGGCACTGGTGGTTTTGGCTGCTGTTGTCCCCTATCTACCGACGGACGTATTGCGTCCAAGCGTCGAGCGCGCCATGCAACGGGCGCTCGGCAGGAAAGTCGAGATCGAGGCAGTCAGCCTTACGCTGTTTCCGGGACCTCTGCCGAGGCCCGGATTCGCGCTCAAGGGCGTAACGATAGACGAAGATCCCCGGGCAGGCATCGAGCCGCTGGCTTATGTCGGATCTCTCGGGGCGAGTATACGCGTGCTGAGCCTGTTTCAGCGCCGCCTGGAGTTCTCCAGCCTGAATCTCAGTGAAGCCACCATCAACCTGGTGAAAACCAGCGCCGGCCCATGGAATTTCCAGTTTCTGCTGGAGGGTGGGGCGGCCAATTCCAAGCACGTTCCCGCCATTCGGATGCGTACCGGGGCCACGGACGTCACCAAAAATCGGGTCAATTTTAAATTCGGCGACACGAAGTCCGTCTTTTACTTCAATGATGCCGATCTGGACGTCGCTCCGTCCGGGGACGGCTCGGTGGAATTGCGGTTCGGCGGGGCTCCCTCGCGCACCGACCGCTCGACGCAGGAGTTCGGGCGATTTTTTGTGCGCGGCACGGCGGCTCCGGACAGCCGTCGGCTGGACTTAAACGTGGAACTCGAGCGCAGCTCGCTCGAGGAAACGCTGCGGTGGATGGATCCGCGCGATTTTGGCGTCCATGGAACCGTGGCGCTGGACGCGCAGCTTTCCGGTCCGCCGGAACATCTGGATGTGTCGGGACAAATCCAGTTGGCCGACGTCCATCGCTGGGATCTGATACCCAACGAAGTAGGCGGCCTGAAGCTGGGGTTCGGCGGTTCGGTCGATCTTCGCGGCGAGCGTCTGGACGTGCAGACTACGGCGGACCACAATGGTTCTCCGGTGGTGATCCGGTTTCGCTCCTGGGATTTCCTGAAAAGTCCGCACTGGGATGCGGGCGCGGACTTGCAGCAGGTTCCGCTGGCGAATTTGCTCGCCATCTGCCGGCACATGGGCGCGACGCTGCCGGAGAAGCTGGAGGCGCAGGGCGCTGTGTCGGGCTCGGTAACCTACAACGAGTCTCAGGGAATGCAGGGACGGGTGGTGCTGCGCGACGCGTCGCTGAGTGTTCCCGACGAAACGCCCGTGGAGGCGCCGCTGGCTACTGTGGACATCGCCGGCCGCTCGATGCACCTGGAGCCAGCTTCCGTGCACATAGGCGAGAAGCAGAGCGCGGAGCTCGAGGGGAGCTATGACTGGGATCAGCCGCGGTCGCTCGACTTGAAAATCACGACGCGCGGGTTGAGCGTCGCAGCCATGCGTTCCTTCGGACTGGAGGCGATCCCGCTTCTGGAGCCGCCTCCACGAGGATCTCCTCAAGCAGTTTGGCGCGGCTGGGCTCGCTACGAAGGTGGAGATTGGTCCGGCGAATCCGAGCTGCAGAACGCCCGCATCGCAGTGGACTGGCTGGCCGAGCCGCTGCTGATCCGGTCGGCGTCGGTCAGCCTCACTGGAAAGCGAGTGGCCGTGAATCGTTTACGCGCGGAAACGGGTGCGATCGCGATTACAGGCAGCTATCGCTGGGAACGCGACACCGAAGGGTCCGACAAGGCCCGGCCCGATAAATTCGATTTGATGATCGAGGAAGCCGACGCCGCAGAATTGGCGCGCCTTTTTGCGCCCGCGCTGCTTCGCGAACGCGGCTTTCTGGCGCGAACGCTCAGGCTGGGAGCGAATGCTCCGGTTCCCGCGTGGCTCAAGGCGCTTCAAACCGAAGGCAATGTCACGATCGGCTTACTGACTGCCGGCGACGTGCGATTGCACGGAATCACCGCCCAGGTGAAGTGGAATGGTCCAGCGGTATATCTGAGTGAGCTGACCGGATCGAGTGAGCCGGGCGAATTCGCCGGGGATCTGAGCATCGACCTGCGGACGGGAAGTCCGCGCTATCACTTCGACGGGAAACTGGCGGACATCCCTTATAAAGGCGGCAAGCTCGACCTGGAGGGAATTCTCGACACCGAAGGGGAGAGCGCGGAGCTGCTGGAAAGCGTCCACGCCGAAGGCACGCTGCGCGGCCGGTCGATCCTGTTCGCGCCGGACACCGAATTTCGCTCCGTCACGGCAAGGTTCGAGATGCTGGGCGCA
>Ga0210400_10006119_pt1 | contig 10154 bp, 4 predicted proteins | sample IncBWH26MmetaG_FD_155456 | JGI IMG/M metagenome (GOLD analysis project Ga0210400, IMG submission 155456) | Forest soil microbial communities from Barre Woods Harvard Forest LTER site, Petersham, Massachusetts, United States - Inc-BW-H-26-M | ecosystem: Environmental > Terrestrial > Soil >... | reverse complement strand
TCCTAATTAAAGTTGTGGGACGGTTCGTAGGCAGAATGCGCCAGACAGAATCTTAGACTAGAGTCGAGCCTCGCGCCAATGGGTGTTGGGTTGATGGAAAATTAAAGGCTGCCTCCGGTGAGAAGCAGCCTTTTCATCGCGCGTCAAGATAGATCAGTTGACGGTGACGGTTACCTGAGTTGCCTGTGTTGTAGTAGCTGCGTCGGTTCCAGTCGCGGTGATCGTGACGGTGTAGGACCCCTTAGGAGTGCCACCCGTGCCGCCACCACCTCCCCCGCCACCTCCGCCACCACCGCCGCTGCTGCCGCCGCCACAAGCTGGCATCAGCAACAAGCCGGCTGTCGCTATGCCAATCATCAGGAGGCCCATCAGCTTCTTGCGCAGTGAGCGACTGGAGTTGAAGCTCATCCCCACAAAAGAAATGCCCAGCACCGGAAGCCACATCGCGTAAAAGATCTTCCTTGAGAAGAAGCTTTCGGCCTGGGCGGCAGTTGTCGTGATCGTAAGAGTCGTCTGTGAGCCAGGCGCGGCCGCGGGAGTTATGGGGCTGGCGGGCGAGAAGCCACCGCAAGCTGGGAGCGGCGATCCTGAGCCGGTGACAGCACACGTTAGCTTAACTGCGGCGGTGTAATTGTTGTACGCAGTCAGCGTGACGGTAGACGTGGCAGAAGTTCCGGCTGATACCGCCTTAGGTGGGGTCGCCGTCAATGTGAAGGCTGGCTGGGCGAATCTCACTACGAAGGCGTCAGCGGCACCGCCAGCGAAAGTCGTCTGATACGCCCCCGCCGTGGTGGGGAAAGCACCTGTTGCGTTTCCGGTGACATAGATGTTAGCGCCGAGGTTATCCACTGCGATACCGCCGAACTTCCCGCCGGTATCCTCATCTCCTCCACCGCCGAGATAGGTCGAGAATGCAAGCGACCCCGTTGCACTGAATTCACTCACAAAAGCATCGAAATTTCCCCCGCCAAAAGTGGATTGGGTCGGGTTTTTCAATGGAAAGTCTGTGTTTGAATTGGTTTGGCCGGTCACATACGCGTTGCCGCTCCCGTCCACCGCGACTGCGGCGCCTACTTCGCTTCCGCTCCCGCCGAGGTAAGTGGAGAAAATGAGCGCGGATCCGGATGGGTTCAATTTTGTAACAAATGCGTCGAAAGGACCAGCAATCGTTGCTTGCGCAGGTGACATTAACGGAAAACTGCCGGAAGTCTCGCCGGTAACGTAAGCGTCGCCGGCAGAATCGACCGCTATGCCATCCCCGGCGTCATCGCCCGCCCCGCCCACGTACGTCGAATAGATGTAGGCGCTTCCGTCCGACTTGATAGCAGTCACGAATGCGTCCGAGAGCCCAGTGCCGTAAGTAGATTGAAATACACCGCTTGTAACGTGTAAGGAACCGGAGGTCTGTCCCGTTATGTATGCGTTCCCGGAGGAATCCAATGCGACTTGTTTGGCGGAGTCTAGCGTGCTGCCGCCAAGGTATGTAGAAAATAAGAGGTCGCTCGTGCCGCCGCCGGCTGGCTTGAGTTTTGCTAGAAACCCCCCAGCTGAAGTGGCTTGGAGGGGATTCGGAACCGGGAAAATTGGGAAATCCGTGGACGAAGTCGTCCCCACTGCGAAAACGTTACCCGATCCATCTAACGCAAGGCCGAGTGCGGTGTTGGAAGCGGTGCCCCCTAGGAAGGTGCTGTAAAGGATGCTAGTTCCAGTAGGATTGAGTTTTAAAATGAAAGCGTTGCCAATCGCGCCCGCCAGGGCGGGCTGATAAGAGTTAGTGGTCGAGGGAAAATCGGTCGAAGTGGTTCCACCCACGACAAAAGCGTTGCCGGAGGAATCGACGGCGATTCCGTTTCCGCTGTCCGCATTCGTGCCGCCGATGAGGGTGGAGTAGATTAGGCCAGTTCCATCAGCCGACATTTCTGTAACGAAGACATCACCGTTACCCAGCGGACCCGAGCTTGCGGTCGTGTTTGGAAAATTTGGGGACAGGGTTGTTCCAGTCACATAGGCATGGTTGGCAACGCCGTTGCTATCCACATCGAAGGCAATAGCGTACCCATCATCCTCAGCCGAGCCGCCCAAATACGTCGAGTAGCTGACCGCCGGATCGATCACCAACTCGCGGCCGTGATCATATTTGCCGAGTTCGAAGCCGACCTCGTTCTTAGCATTCAGGGAAAACCGGGCATCCACAGCTTGCCGCGTGGCATTGACGTCCTGATAGGCGACCGGCTTGTGCAGTAAAACATCGCCGGTAGCGGAGGAGATCAACAAATTGCCGTCACGATCAGTCGTCATACCCTGATTGCCGGCGAAATGAAAACCGATTGGCGCGGGATTCGCTCCCGGCGCTACTACGAAGTCGAACTCCAATTGGCGCTGTGCGCCGTGGAAGGCCAGGTTCACGCCAGGATAAACATCCTGATAAGAGACTCGCCCGTATCGCGGAACATCCGTGCGCCACTTACTGGGATCGTTGCCGATAAAATAGTTGCTCTTGCCCGCCACTGGATCGCTGGCTGAAACCTTCGCAACCGAATTGCCTCCGACCAATTGCATTCGAACGACGACCGATTTTTCCGGCTGCGCATCGCGCCGAGACGACGGAGATTTTCTTGAGGTCGTGCGAGGATGAAACGCGAACACGGTATCGGTTGCCGTCAGGAAGACAGTGTATCCGCTACCGCGCGCCAGGTATTTCACTTGGGAGTCGGTTTGTCCCTGATTCTGCTCAAACGCCAGAGGTAGCGCGGCAAAACCGGCGCGAATGTTTGCCTGCGCCGAAGCGCCGACTGACAAGGGCGATCCGATGGAAGCGTTCGGCCCGCCGTCACTTGGGCGCTGCCCAGCCGGATGAACGGCGAATAATGTCAAAGCGATTAGGATGACTGGGGCGATCAAGAACACACATATCCACCCGTTCGAGGCAGCTGGTTTTGACAAGGTATCCTCCCTGTGGTGCTACGGTGAACCCTGCTCGCGGAGAAAACACTCGCACATTTACAGAAAAATCCTGAGCGCTCCTGAGCAAGAGCCTTTGTTTGCAATTCTCTGCGGCTTATGCGCGAGTATCGTCTGGAAGCGCGGAGTTGTCAACGCAGCGAGGATAGCAATTCGGATACCGCCCGCCGCAAGTCACTAAAGTTCCTGGAGGCTTTAGAGCGTCGATTATTTTGGCTTCTTTTTGAACATCCCGGAGATTCCGCTAAGCGGATTCTCCTGCCCGGGTTTTCCTCCTATAGCTCCATTCAACAGGCTCCCCGCCATTCCTTTTACGTCCGGCAGGAATTTGGGGTCGGAGGTAGTGCCCTGGATAAAGAATGGGATGTTGTCTGCTTTCATTTTGAAATCGAGCGCGTTGGTTGGACTTACCGTTCCCGCTCCGCTGGCATTGCCAAGTGCAGGCACGATCAGGCTAATGTTGTCGGCGCGCGTGCCCTCCGGAGCGACATGGACGTCTGCGCTAAAGTTTTGAATGGTCGTATCCTTCTGCTGTGCGGCTCCCGCCTTGCCGGAAAGCGCAGAGATCGCCGAAAGTTTCGACCCGAGATTAAAATTCGCCAGCGCGGAGTTCTCGAGTTTGACTGTCCCGGTGGTCACGAGCTTGTCCACGGGGCCGGTTATCTCAAAGCTAAGGGCCAGTGTGCCGCCCTTCAATTGAGAACCGGGAGGCAGAATTACACCCACCGCAGGCAGTACTGCTTCCAGGTCGTCCACCGGCATGGTTTGGCCATTTAGCTTCATGTTGATGGATGTGGTAGCTCCGTGCGCGTCGTACGTTCCGGAAAGATTCGCCACGGCTTTTCCCATGGCCACTTCGCCCTCCGTCAACCGGCCCGTCTCCTTCACCAGGTCGTGCGCCACGGAATACTTCAGCTCCACCTCTTTTCCCGCGGGCCCTCCTTTTTGCACGACCTGCAGTTTGTCCGCCTTGAGCGTTCCGCTGGTCTTTGCCTCGTGGCCGTCGGAGGAAACGGTTCCGTCGAAGTTCGCGATGCCGGAGATTCCCGCGGCAGGATCGATGAAGCCCGACGCTGCCAAATTCATTTGCGTTACCGCCACCTTAGCCTGCAGCGGAGTGCGCGCCGCATTGCTGGAGTCGATAGGGCCGGCAGTTCCGTCGAGTTTCAGGCTTCCTCCTGCTGGCAGGCTGGCGCTCATCTTGAACGGAAAAGAATTGGTGAAGGAAAATTTCGTCACCTCGATATCGACTTTGTCGTAGACGCGCGGCTTCTGCGCTGATCCTTCGCGGCTGACTGTCAGGCGCCCGCCGCTCACGCTCATTTTGTCAACCGAAAGATTTGGGTTGCCGCTTGGACTGCCGGCAGGCGTGGTCGTTGCAGTCTGCGTACCGGTATTGCCAATACTGGAGAAATTCCACTTATCTCCGTCCTTTGAGTGCACCAGATTGATCTCAGGCTGCGTCAGGGTCAACTCGGTCACGTTGAGCGTCTTCGAAAAAAGTAGCGGCATCAGTTCCACTCCCACCGCCAGCGATTTCGCCTCGACGAAGGCCGTCTTGCTGAAAGCGGGATCATCGGCGATCGAGATATTGTCGGCTGAAACGCTGCCCGAAAACAGCGATAGAGAAAGATTGCCGACCTTGACTTGACGTCCCAGCGATTCCGTCAACTGCGACTCCAGCCTCGGACGGAAAGAGTTGGCATCGATAAAAAATGGAATCGCGATCACGATGAGAATCAAGACCACAAGGACGATCCCTACGATCTTAAGAATGCGTTTCATGAGCTCTTCCTTTCACCAAAGACTTGCGGACTTTATTGCCTGCGAATTGGTTTCGAAAGTCTGCCAAAGAGTTTATGGTTCATCCTGCAAAAGTTCAGGGGATGGAACCATGCCTGTCTCCACCTGCTTCTCGCGTTCCGCGCGGCGCTCATTGTCGATACGGACTGATGTTTCCAATTCCTGCTTTCCCTCGGTCTTTCGCCCTAAGTGAATCAGCACCTGTCCACGTACATAGTGAATATCAGTGCGGCGAGGGTCCAGTTTGTTTGCCGAATCAATCGCCGTCAGAGCCTGCGAAAACCTCGCCTCTCGCTGATACGTCTTGGCCAGCCCGACGTAGGAATTCGCCGAACGCGGATCACGCCGTAGTGCATCACGATAACTCTTTTCGGCGTTGTTGTCTTGTTGCATCAGCGAATAGACGTCGCCCAATTCCTCGTAATTGAACGCCAGGTCAGGCTCGACGGCAGCATCTTTCAAAAACTCATCACGAGCATGTTCGTAGTCCTGTTTCTTCAGGTAGGCCAGTCCGAGATTGAAATGGACGAAGGTGAGTTTCGGATTCGCTTCCGCGGCCGCTTGAAAATCGGCGAGGGCCATGTCGTATTGCTCGAGGTTCAGGTGAGCCTTTCCCATAAAGAGGTGGAATTCCGGCGAGCCATCACCAATCTTAACCAGTTGCAAGGTCGCTTTCTCATCGAGATCTTTTCGTCCGGCGCGATGAGCGGCAATGGACAGGACGTAAAGATAACTGAGGTGGCCGGATTCCTGCGCCCATAGCGGCTCCAGTGTTGTCGTTGCGTCTCCCCACCGCTCCACGAAGAAGTAGCACAGCCCGAGCAAATGCCGTGGTTGCGCCGCGCTTGGCTCATCGCGAACCACTGATTCGAACTCCGGAATAGCTTTAAGAAAATCATTTTGCCGATAGTAGGCAAGGCCGATATTAAGCCGGATTCCCGCCACCTGCGGCATGATTTGCTCCGCCCGGCGGAGCTCGGACAGAGCTTTTCCCCATTGTTTTCGTCGCATGTAGACCACGCCGAGATTCGCGTACGCTCCCCCCAGCTGTGGATCAACTGCGAGAACTTGCCGGAAGTCACGTTCCGCTTCGTCCAAATGTCCCTGATTCAAGGCGTCCTGCCCTGCTTGAAAAATCCTGGCAAGATCCGAAGTTGATACAGACGGCGCGACTGGCGCGCCATTTCCTGGCTTTGCCGTGCTCACGGGCGATGCAACCTGCGCTGGCAGCAGCACTGTTGCCGCAGCCAAAAGCAGCCAGCTAAGAAACCTACTTCGAATATGCGCGCTTGACACTCGTCTCACTCTCTGCTGTAGTGTCCGCCAACCTCTGCTCGAATTCAAGCCGGGGAAATGCAGCTAGGGTTTTTGCGGTGCGGCAAGCCAAAGGCGACGCTTCGATGGTCACCATTCGCGATGTGGCGAAACAGAGCGGGTTTTCTTCCACCACGGTTTCGATCGTGTTGAACGACGCTCCGCTGGCGCGCTACATCCCTCCCGTCACCAAGAAAAAAATCGAACGCGCCGCCGAAAAACTAGGGTACCGTCCGAATCAGTTCGCCCGCTCCCTGCGGAGTAAGCGCAGTCACACCGTCGGCGTCATGGTTTTCGACATGACCGATCCTTATTGCACGCTGGTGTTGCGCGGCATCGAGAATACGCTCTACCAGGCTTCGTATCTGCCCATCCTTACCGATGTTCACAACGAACGCAGCCGCTTCGAGCGTTATCTTGAGATGCTGCTTGATCGCCGAATCGAAGGCCTGGTTGTCCTCGCCAACTGGCTGTTTCTCGATATCAACGTGCTCGCCGATCTCGAGAAGAGCAGCATTCCCACCGCGCTCATTGCCTGCGAATTGAAAGGCGATTCGATGAGCTCGGTTGTCGTCGACAATGAAATCGGCGGCTACATTGCACTCGAGCATCTGCACTCTCTTGGTCATCGCAAGATTGCTTTTATTCGCGGTCCAAAGACGTTGGCCGACAGTTCTCCGCGCTGGAGCGGTATTCGCAAGTGCGCAAAAGCCTGCGACCTTGAACTCGATACCCGCCTGATCGTCGATCTTCCCGAATCGCGCGATCCTCTGTCCAGCTTCGAAGCAGGACAAGCCCTTACGGAGAATCTGATCAAACAGAAGCGCCCCTTCACCGCGCTGCTCGCCTTCGACGATATGACCGCCTTTGGGGCTATCCGCGCCCTGGCTAAGACAGGCCAGCGCGTGCCCGAGCACTGCTCGGTAATGGGTTTCGACGATGTTGCTGCATCGGCGCTCTACACGCCTCCGCTGACCACTGTGCGTCAGCCCATGGCGGCCATGGGTGCGGATGCGGTCGGCATCGTTCTCGAAGGCATCAAGTCGGTCCTGGAAAAACGCCCGGTGGCTGCTCAACATCGCAAGATGGCCCCGGAATTAATTGTGCGGGAGTCGACGCGCGGCCTCCCATGAAGGGACGGCAAAAACAATTATGACGAAAAAACATTCGTTCCATCGCGACTCCCGCGTTTTTTTCTTGACAGAAGATGCCCAATAAAAGCACTATTCATACGTTTTAATAAGCAAAGCGGCAGCGTCGGAGAACGCCGCAGATTTGCTGCTGGCGATTTGGGTAAAACACAAAAATCTAGACGCCTCGAGACGAGGCGAGGGGAATGCAGCATTATGAAAAATGGTCTCTGGGTGGGGCTATTCCTTGTCGCTGTGGTTTTCCCCAACATGGTCTCTGCGCAAGACACCGGAGGCATTACCGGCACGGTTCGGGATAGCAGTGGCGCTGTCGTTCCCGGAGCCAAGGTTCAGATCACGAGCAAAGCCGGAGGAAATGATCGAACGCTGACCACCAACTCTGACGGGGACTACCTCGCAGCCGGTCTTCCGGGCGACTCTTACGACATCACGGTCACCGCCACTGGTTTTAAAACGTTCAAGGCCAAAGGCGTTGTCCTGCGTGTCGCGCAGAAAGCCCGAATCGATGTCGCGATGACCGTGGGACAGGTTGCGACCGAAGTCGTGGTTCAGGGCGAACAAGTAAACCAGGTCGAGACCCAATCATCGGAGCTTGCCGGTACGGTTACCGGCAAGCAAATGACCCAGCTTGAGCTGAATGGCCGTAACTTTACCCAACTCGTGTCGCTGACGCCCGGAGCTACAAACCAATCCGGCACGGATGAGCCTGGCACTGGCGCTGCAACGGTTGCCTACAGCGTGAACGGCGGCCGCACCGAATACAACAACTGGGAGGTAGACGGCGCCAACAATCTGGACGACGGCAGTAACACAACGATGATCACCTACCCGAGTCTGGATGCGATTGCCGAGTTCCGCGTTCTGACATCGAATTACGGGGCGCAGTATGGCAAGGATGGCTCCGGCACAGTAGAAGTCGAGACCAAGGCCGGCACAAACCAGTTTCATGGCGATGTTTACGAGTTTAACCGCAACGACGCATATAACGCCAAAGGAGAGTTCCAGAACAGTGTTCCGGAGTATAAAAAGAACGATTACGGTTTCACGGTAGGTGGGCCCGTTTTTATTCCAGGGCTCTACAACCAGAACAAAACGAAGACCTTTTTCTTCTGGTCAGAAGAATGGCGGAAAGACGTCGTTCCGGGAACTCAGTTCAACACGGTGGTGCCCTCCCTTGCCGAACGAGGCTGTCCGGGGGCGACCGGCAATTGCACACCCGGCGCTTTCGGGGATTTCAGCGAGCTTTGCCCTCCGATCACTCCCCCGATCGCCCCCGCCCAATCCTCTCCGGACTGTCCAATAGACCCGGCTACGGGAAAAATGTATCCGGGCAACGACAGCCAAGTGCCTATCAGTCCCCTCGCCGTGCCTCTCTTGGCTATGATTTCCATGCCCAACGAGATCGACGCGCCTAGCGCACTGGATGGAGCGGGTCTTAGCCGTTTTGTCTCTTCTCCCGCACAGGCTACGAACTGGCACGAAGATCTCATACGAGCAGATCAGAATTTCGGTTCCAGGCTACACCTGGCTCTACGCTACATACACGATTCCTGGAACCAGGTCACGGCTACTCCCACGTGGACGAACGGCGCGAGCTTCCCCACTATTCAGAACAATTTTAATCAGCCCTCGACCAGCATGGTTGCCCGACTCACGGCCACCGCGTCCCCAACTCTTCTTAACGAGTTTGTCTTTGCCTTTTCCCTAAACCATCTCATATTCAAGAACCTCGGTGCCTGGCAGCGCCCTGCGGGCTATGACATCGGACTCTTCCAGAACGGTTTCGGGGGCGGCAAGTTGCCAGGCATTCAACTCAATGGAGGCGTTTTAGGCGGGATCGCGCAGGACGCGGGATGGGTTCCCAACGGTCCAGTCAACTCCAACCCGATTTACACTTATCGAGACAACGTTTCGAAGTTAATCGGAACGCACAATCTTCAGTTCGGAGCCTACTTCCTGGCTTCGGAGAAAAACGAATTACCGCAGGCCGAACCCTCCGTCGGTGGTTTTCTTATTTTTGACACCGCTTCTGCGGTTACAACTGGCAATAGCTTTGCCGACCTTCTTACCGGCCGAATTGCAAGTTTCTCGCAAGCGAGCGGACAACCAAAGTACTACCTGCGGCACAAAATCTTCGAGCCTTATTTCCAGGACGACTGGCATGCCACGCCTAGGCTGACGCTCAACCTCGGCTTGCGGATAAGCATGTTTGGCACATCGCGCGACGCCAAATTGCAGGCCGATAACTTCGATCCCACGAAATACATTTTCGGCGCGAGTTCTGTCAATGCGGACGGCAGTGTCGGCGGGAATCCGTTTAACGGCTTGGTGACCTGCGGAAAGGGAGGAGTGCCCATCGGATGTTATACGGGACACTTATTCAATCCGGCTCCGCGCCTGGGTTTTGCCTGGGATCCTAGGGGCGATGGCAGGACTGCCATACGTGGCGGCTATGGCGTATTTTTCGAATACACGAATGGGAACGAAGCCACAGCCACCCAACTGGAAGGTGCTGCGCCGCTGGTTCAGACTCCAAGTCAACCCAATATTAATGGGTATGCGGGCATAGGCGTTCCGGGTGAGAGTTTCCCGCTTTCCGTCACCTCCTTGCCTCAAAAGGCGACTTGGCCTTATGTACAGCAATGGCACGTGGACGTGCAACATGAGTTCCCAAAGAACACCGTCGCTGTGCTCTCGTACGTCGGAAGTAAGGGCACTCACTTGGGACGCCGGTGGGACATGAACCAGATACATGCGATTCCAGCGAGCGAAAATCCATATGTTGCCGCTGGTAAGCCCATCACCGGACAAATTTTGGACAATACCGGCAAGGTAGTTTATCCCGGTGATTGCGCCTCTGGCACAGTTGGTCCGGGAGGTCCGGCGATTCCCGGCTACAATCCCGACGGTCTTGCCGCCGCCCAT
>Ga0210400_10006118_pt1 | contig 10154 bp, 15 predicted proteins | sample IncBWH26MmetaG_FD_155456 | JGI IMG/M metagenome (GOLD analysis project Ga0210400, IMG submission 155456) | Forest soil microbial communities from Barre Woods Harvard Forest LTER site, Petersham, Massachusetts, United States - Inc-BW-H-26-M | ecosystem: Environmental > Terrestrial > Soil >... | reverse complement strand
CGGATCAATGGGTACAGCGTTTCAAGAAGCGAGGTTTTCCGCAGGCCGTTGTGACGAACCACTTGGGCGAGCCAATGACGTATGCGGAGATTCGGTTAGAACTGCGCGCGAATTCCGAGCCTTCGTTCTTGCCAGCAACTCGCCAGGAACTAGCGCGGATCCCAGTCACTGAGCAGCGCCGGCGTTACGCAAGTGAGCCGAGTTTTAAGCGACGGATTGGCGAACTGGAAGCACAATAAGAAAAGAGTCGCAGCAGAAATAGACGGCCCAAAAAGCCAGCAACAAACCAAGCGGGATTCGCCTGGACAAGTAAGAAACGTGAAGTTCAAAACCAGGAGAATTCCGATGAGTGCCAAGAAAGTAGTCTGCTTGTTTTGCGACGTGAAAGTGACGAAGAAAGCCGCGAGGAAACACAGCTGTCCCGAGAAGCAGGCGACTGAGCGGCGGCTCGGCGCACCGCTCGCGGTGTACGACGCTGTGGAGCACAGCATCGAGAAGTAGATCGAAGACGAGGTAGAGGAGTGAACCATGACGAAAGAGGGTAATGAAAATGGTTTCAACTCGCCACGTCGTATCGTGGAGCTGGCTGTTATCACCGCTTCGACGATCGTGGAGGAAGCGATCGTCGATGCCGAACATTCGCCGCTAGAATAAGTTTCACAAGACGCGTCGAGGCGTCTAGCAGTCTCCTCGATCTCGGCCGTAATTCGGCCACGAAAAGAAAGGTGGTACCTATTTCAAATAAATAGACAGGCATGTCCTGTCAAAGGTTGATGTCATGGAATCTCAGGAATCTAGGTTCAAGACAGGCATTTTAAGGTCGTGGAACGCCGCTCGCGGTTTCGGTTTCGTGGAATGCCCCCGAAACGTTTTCCCTATTCAAAAGTATTTTCTACATGTGTCCATGATTTTGGACGGCCCGTGCCCTCCAGACGTTGGAAGCCTTGTCAGGTTTGAGCCAGGACCGGCTCGCAAGGAAGGCCAGCTGCCTACCGCGTTGAGCGCGTGGATCGTCGTGTTGCCAGAAAACGCACCTAAGGCGGTGCAGTCATGACTCTTATCGTCGAAACTGAAAACACCGCGCAGTCTGTGCAGCAATACTCCGTGCCTATCGAATTCATCGAGCGTCACTACAGGCCTGGAGATCTGTTGTGCTTCGCTTTTCAGAGTGCAGAAACTTCAAAGTGGATACAGGTATTTCGAACTTTTGAAGAAGCCATCAAGCCTGAAACGATGGCCTCGATGCAGAAAGCAAACGATGCCGGCCACAACATCTACGTAGCAATGAACGTGTATAAAGGCCCCCGGCGTACTGAGGACAACATCGCAGCTATTCGAAATCTTTGGGCTGAACTTGATGCGAACGGTCGCGAAAACCTGAACAAAATCTTTGACAGTAAGTTGGTTCTCGAACCCACGACTGTTAATGAATCGTCGCCGAATAAGTTTCACGCCATCTGGGCTGTAGATGACGTGTCCGTGGAGCAGGCTAAAGCTCTTCTCAAGCTTATCTGCGCAGAGTTCAACGGCGACTCGAATGCTATCGACGCAGCGCGCGTGTTGCGTCTTCCTGGATTCAAGAACCACAAGTATCCGGAAAAACCTGAAGTGAAAGTTGTGCATCTGGCAAGTCGCACAGCTAAACTGACGGCGATTGATTTCCGATTGGTATCGAAGCAATCTTCGACAGTGTCAAAATCTACCCAACCAACCGGAGATAGCAGCCCAATTCCAGAGGGCTTCCGCGACACCTGGCTCGCATCGCAGGCCGGAAAGTACCGCGCAGACGGCGATGAGTACGACGCTATTTATGCAAAGCTCCAAATCGACAACGAAAAGTGTCTTCCTCCGAAAGATGACGCCGATCTGAAGCGTATCGCTCGTTCATACAGCAACTACCAGAAGGGAACGCCGATCACCGTCACCATCGGAGGACGTATGCCTGGTCAGGGTGTGGCTCCCTCTTCCGCTGCTCCCGAAGTTTTTGAGTGGTCCGAAGTCGAACCCTTAGACGATCAACTCCGACCAGTCGCACCGTTCAAGCCAGACTTTCTTCCTGACAGCATTCGGCCTTGGGTGGTCGATGTCAGTGAGCGCATGTCCGTTCCATTGGATTTTACGGGCATCTGCGCACTCACCACGATTGCGGGGGTCATCGGCCGTCGCGTCTTCGTTTGCCCGAAGGCCAAGGACAAGGAGTGGAGAGAAAGCGTAGCACTGTCCGGCGCCGTCGTCGCGGAATCAGGTAAGACTAAAACGCCCACATGGAAAACGTTCACCAACATCGTCGTCGAGAAGGAAGCGGATTGGCAGGAGGACCACAAGAAAAAGGCTGCCAAGTACGCGGAGGACTCGAAGGCATGGGAAGCACTCGACAAGAAAAACAAAGAAGCTGAAAGGAAGACTGGTGTTGTGCAAAACACACCGCCAGCTCCGGAAGAGCCGACACCTTCTCGTCGTTTGCTGTTAAACGATGCCACGCCGGAAAAAATGCATGACGTTATGAAAAGCAATCCTTGCGGATTGTTTTATCTCCGAGACGAGCTGTCGAGCTGGGTAGCCGAGTTCGATAAGGAAGGGCGTGAAGTTCAACGCGGCATGTTCTTAGCTGCGATGAATGGTAACGACCCCTATACGGTGGACAGAATCGGACGAGACGGCGGGGCCGCCATAATGTGTGTTTCGGTGTTTGGTGGGTTTCAGCCGGACATGTTCCGCGATTTTCTAAACAACGCAACGAACGTTAGCGACGGAACCATTCCCAGGTTCCCGCTTCTTGTTTGGCCGGATGAGTCAGATCTCCCAATCGTTGATCGGCCAGCAAATGATTCGGCTAAACAACAGTTTCGTCGCGTCATCCGTGAATTGGCGGAGATGAACGAAAAGCAGATTCTCATTCATTTTAGTCCAGAGGCACAGCCGGTTTTCGATAACTGGCTTGTAAGTCTCAGCCGGAAAATCCAAACAGAGGAGAATTCAGGCAAGAGGTCGCACCTATCAAAGTACAAGGGCGCGCTTCCAAAGATTGCCGCGTTGCTCCAGATCGTTGATCTGGTCAGCAACGGGCCTCTGGCGGGAACACACGTGATCGACTTGGCTCACATAAATAAAGCCATCGATCTCCTGGCGTACCTAGAAACTCATATGCACCGCATCTATGGCTGCATTCAGACGCCGATTCAGAAGGCTGAGTCAGCGATCGCGAAACGCTTGAGACAGGGGGATCTGAATTCCGGATTCACCATTAGGGCAATCCAGCGGAAGTGCTGGCGTGATCTTGGCAAATCGGAATACATCGACCTAGCCCTGGAAACACTGGTTGAGAAAGGCTGGTTGCGAGATCTCCCGAAGTCCGAAGGCCGTGGTCGACCCACTACCGCGTGGGAAATAAACCCCGACCTGGCGAAGGAGGAATAACCCGTGGCCACCACCGTCGACGCAGCGAGATGCGCCGAGCTAATCGCGCGCTTTCGCAACAACAGTAAATCAAAAGAGCCCAACTTCACCACGCAGTGGAATGCCGTGTGGCTTTTGCTCGGAAGGCTCAAGCTCAGCCGACACAACGTGATTCTCTGCGGGAAGTTCATCAACGAGATGGCCGACAACTGGACCAGCCCGGACCAGTTAGAAATGACCGAGCAATTGAGAGAACGCCAAGCTCGATCGTGGAAACGATGGGAGAAGCGCGTGGCGGAAAAGCAAGCGGCAAAGGCGGCCGGCGCGACGACGAAAGGCCGCCGCAAACAAGAAGTACCCGCGCCAGCGGCGCCGGCACCGAATCTTGATCCGTGGGAGGAGTGATGGAAATCATCGACAACAAAGAAGCTGAGAAAGAAAAACTGCGCGGCCAGGAAATCATGCGCCTCAACACTCTCGCTCGAGATTTGAGCGTCGACAAACTCCTGGATGCCGCGCTTGCTGGCCGGGACAAATCCAAAGAGTCCGTTGCCAAACTCTACTCCTTTGTCGTGAGAGCGTTCGGCTACGGAGCCGCCACCGACAAATTCTGGGAAGCTTGCAGCCCGCTCCTCGGTGCAACGATGAGCAATGCAGAGCTCGAGAAGTTACGCAACCCCTACCCGAAGGCGGGAGAGCCGGGGTTTCGATCAATCTTAGATGAGATGCACGACGAAGGACGGGATTGAACATGTACACCGAACAAGAAATCGACAACACCATGGTCCAGTGGATGACCTCGAAGCGTCTGCAAACGCGACCGTGCGGCTGAGAGTACTGGAAAACCTGGTGAAGTTGGGCGGGTACCCATCGATCGCTTCGTTCGAGCGAGCTTATTTGGAGTTGCGCTCAGAAGGAGCCGTGCCTGAATTCCGCGGCTCGATCAGCGAACAGCCGGCCGCGGCACCAGCGATCCCACCTGATGTGGTCGCCTTCATCACCTCGCCGCGCACAACCACGTCAGAGCTGCGTCGTCGCTACAGCAGTGACCCAACGTTTCGCCAGCAGTACGACGCCTACGAAAAGTCGAAAGGTCAGAATCAGCAGCAACCTGGCGTCGTTTCGTTGACTGCGGAACAGTATCACTCTCTTCCGGCACAAACGATCGTTGTTCGCTACAGACGCGAACCGGGATTCAAACTCGCCGTCGACAAATTGATTGCCGAAGGCAGGATCTGATGTCAGCCGAACGTTGATACGTCAGAGCCGTGGGCGAACGGGCTAGCCAGGGAAGATGTGCAATTTTTTAGCACAGCCGTGGACCAAGCACGGTATGCCGGACAAGTTGCCCTGGCTGACTTCGAACGCGAACTCCACCGATCTATATGCCATGTCGCTGGCGGTGAACTGGAGCAGATCCAATTTCTGCTTGGACATGTTTCGGTGCAGACGACTGAGAAATATCTCGGCTGTAAGCAGCGAATCCGCAACGCAGTGAACGATCGCATCGGCATCGAGCCGTCACCTTGAAACAGAGCAATCGCAGCACAAGGACGAAAAGCCGACCATTCATCCAGGTGGCAGCGAACGCGAGCAAGAACGACCACCATCCCGAGGAGCTGCAGCGTTGGGTACTTTTTCATTTTGGGTCTTCTCGACATCGCTACTTCCCGTCCCATTCGCGAAGGGGCATCACAAGGTAAAGGTCCGTCCCGTTCGGCAGATGCGCCACATAAGGCATTCCGTTCGACCCGTCATGGCTGAATGACTGCAGTTCCTTCTGGTTTTCGTGGGGGCTCACGATCATGATGTGAGGGCCGACGTGAAAGTCTTGCGTTTTCGTGCCTGGGCCGGACAGGTTGGGTACCCATGCGCCGACATACATGTAGGCAATGCCTATGGTTTCGATGTGCGGCTCTTTGCCAGCGAGGCTCTCCTTGATCCATTCCATAAAGGCGGGATCAAAGCAGCCCGGTTCGTCGTGCGTGTACCCCGGAACGCCCGGCAGGCAGGTCCAATCATTCGTACCTTTTCTCAAGACTCTGTATGTACCGGCCGGCGACGAAGGCCAATCGAGAATGGTCGCACCGCTCGTGATGAACTTTGGCCCAGCGCGCAGCGCGTCGGCAATTTTCTCCGCGTCAGTCTTCGGGTGACCGGGCATATTCATTTGCGCGAAGGCCAGCGCCGAAGCGAAGAGACACAACAATGCAACTCCCAACACAAGCGTGATGTAGAACCTGTTCTTTCTCCACATGGAGTATTCCCCTTGATAGTTGAGCCCGGACCCGTTGGTTCTGCCCGTTGCTCTGTCTCAGTCGTTTGCGACCTTGATGATCAGATCGAATCTGTCGGTCCGGGCAAGCTGGGCGACCTGTGTCGCTGCATTGCCCGATAACAAGTTTCTCGGGCACTCACCGACGGGAAACTCAGACTTCAGAAACGAGTCGAGTTTGTCTCGGGCAAGGTTCTCCTGTTCTTCGGCTACCTCGGAGGATGGCCGCACGTAGAGTTGGACCGCGTGACTGTGAAGATCGAAGACGTGGACTAGCGTAACCCTGGCCCCGAAAATAGACGCCCCCCTCTTCACGAAGGCGGCCATAGCAGCACAGGAGGGCAAGAAGTCCACAGGGAACAGAATGTTCTGGATAGTCCTTATGGGTCCAATGCGCAAAATCGAATCGATAACATCACTGGTCACTCCGGAATGCCAAAGTGCTCCTTCAATGCAGCTCGACCGTCGAACAGTGCTTTCATCTCGCGTTTCCTCTCCTTTGACACCTCGCCGCCCATCTCCTTGAGCAGTTCGCTGAGAAGCAGAATGTTCCCCCCGTTAGCCCAGTGCCCAGCAGGAACCTCCTCGTAGATTGCAAAGACTCCAGTGCCGTCATCGTCATCTTCGGCACCCATCGCGTCACGCAGATTCTTCGTGACTTCGGCCAGCGCCTTCGACTTGAGTTCACTGTTCATGATGCCCTCGGGGGCAATGATTCGAGCGAGTCCCATCTTTCTACCCTTGATGTAAGTGTCATCAAACCGACCACCTACTGCCCATGAGGTTCCAGGCAGAGTGTGGAACCATACCCAACCGATCGCCCGTGCATGATCGGTTGGGTGGCCGATTTCGATGTTCATCATCGTAACCAATAGAGTTTCGGCAAGCTTGGAGCGTACCGCGTCTGACAGCTCTTCCCGTGTGAATACTTCTACGAATGGCATGGACACACCTCCTCTAAGTTCACCGTTGTTGGCTTCAAACAACCTTTGTTTTCCACGATGTTCATGGGAGCTCTCTCCGTTCTCTTTTGCATGGCCGTCCTCCATCGGGCTACTTCTGCAATACCGTCTGATTCAACACCAATGGTGCAGTTCCGAAATTGACGCTGAATCGCTTACACCAGACCGAGACCGCGCGGTATTTAGACAAGTCGACATTAGGACTGAGCGCATTGTTTTGATCACCGATGTTTCCCTTTATGCTTCCCAGATCGATAAAGCCGGCCCGCTCCACAATTGCGTTGTCGGTTGCGTCGTTGGCCGCCACCATGTAGACGTGAACGTCAGGGCCGTTCGATGTCTTAAAGTTCGTGAGGCGAACAACGCGACTGCCATCCCCAACACGGTAGATGGTTGCGGTACCGCTAGTAGGGTGCAGAACCGAATGAAATGTTCCGGATGCGACGGTCTGGGCGGGTGAACCGCCTTGCGCGGCCGGTAATTCTTCGTGGACACGTTTATTTACGACGAGCCGCTCCGGCCGGAATTCGTACCAGGCGACAAACAATGCGACGACGAACACAGGAATGAGAACTTTCCCCAATTTCATTGTCGTTTCTCCTCGAAGTTAAGGATCCTAGGCCGGGAGTGTTGATACCCGCATTGCAGAAATACACCCGCCGCTGGCTGGGAAGTGCATTACAGGCAGACCTCCTTGAGACAATGCTGTACGCCGATGTCGTTGATCGTTCCGCTCTCTGCGATTTCGCTCGACAGGTCATTTGATGCGGGATCCCCATCTTTGTTCGAACAGCATTGCCCGAATGTCTCAAAGTTCGGCCGTATCCACTCATCCCCTGACGGAGACAGGACCAGGGCCAAACGAAAAAGGATTGCCGACCGCTAAGAATAGGGGCTTATTTCGGAGATCAGGTGCGGCCTCAGGTTCGTGTCGAACTGTGTCAAAACACTGTCGAAATTTTGCCGTTCGCGCAACCCATGCGGAAGCGGGACAGTTCTCCGACAGCGGTAAGTTGTTGATGAGTTTGACGTACCGACGAGTAACGACTAGGAGCGATCTTGGCGCGCTGCGTGCAACGATTGTTTTCGCGGTGGTCCGCCCTATTTGTTAAAAAGACCGCTGTCAGCCCGGCGGGCGTGGGCGGTAATATCTGTGACCGAATCGAATCAGCTATAACCACCGCGGATTTGGCAATTCCAGCCAACCTGCCGCAGCTACGACAATCTCCCAGTCCATCAGCATGACCTCGTGAGCCATGTGGCTTGCACAATTTCGTACTCGTTGGGTTTTCGATTGGGGGAGGCGAAGTGGCTCACCACATCGGAAATAGGGGTGGAGGAGTGTTCACGATCGGCGCCAGAGCCTCTGGCTCGACACATCACTAACACCTGCGGACGACGCAGACAATGAAGCATGCCATCTATCAGCTATGGGTGGGCCCTTCCGCGATAGCTATTCAAATCGACTCGCAGGAGGAATCACTATGAAGTTCGGCAGTTCGTTGGCCGTTGTCACGCTCATAATTTTGGCCGGCTATCAGCAACTTAAGTCACAAGCCAACAACAGCTACAACGGATTTGATTTGGTGGACAAGACGGGAAACATTCGCAAGCCGGCTGATTTTAGAGATCTCTATCAGGCGCTTGGAGTGTATACACCGGTCGATCTCAACGGGGACACCGAGATGCATTACACATACGCGCCGGCGGGCACCGCTGAATATTACCGCAGGACCGGAAAGTTCGCGGATGGAACCGTACTAGTGAAAGAGGTCTTTGCGACCGATCACGCGCAAATGACGACTGGGGACGCACATTGGGCTACCGGAACAAAAATATGGTTCGTCATGATCAAAGACGAAAAAGGACGCTATCCCGGCAATCCGCTGTGGGGCGATGGATGGGGGTGGGCCCTCTTCAAGTCCGACGCACCCGATAAGCAGGTCGCAACTGATTTCAAAAAAGACTGCCTGGGCTGCCACATCCCGGCTAAGGCGACAGACTGGGTTTACGTGCAAGGTTACCCGGTCCTCAAATCGAAGTAGGCAGAAGGCCCTACGGAAACTCGCTTCTGAGAACGCTTCACAAGGAGACTTGCAATGCAAAAGTACCTGTTGGGAATCGTCGGTGGAGTTGGTGTGCTTGCTGCGAGTTCGTTCCTGTTCAATACGGGACCCGTTGTCCCTCAAACCCAGGAGTACCCTGTGTATGACTCTGCTGGCAGAGTGAAGACGCCAACCGGCTATCGCGCATGGGTTTTTGTCGGTGCCCCGTTAACGCCCAACGGCCTCAATGATGGAAAGTTCAACTGCGACCAGCCCGGAGGCTGTACCAAGTCGAACTTCCCCGAATATCATCATGTATATATAGAGAAGAAAAATGTCGATGCCTATCTGAAGACCGGGTCCTTTCCCGAAGGAACGGTCATCGTCAAAGAGTTGACTCGGGTTCTAAAACCCACTTTTCCAGACGGGTCTCGGAAGGAACCATCTGGGCGCGGGTATTTCAACGGTGAGTACAACGGCATCGACATGACGGTGAAAGACAGTAAGCGGTTTGCTGGGACCAACGGCTGGGGATTCTTCAGCTTCGGGCATCACCCATTGCCCTACGATCCGACCTCCGCGGAAAAGCCTGTGGCCGAATGTGCGGGTTGCCATATCGCGAACGTCGCAAACACCGACATGACCTGGATTCAGTTCTATCCGCAACTTCGTGACAAAAAAGGGTATTAGGTAAGCGACATTTTCTGTAAGCGCGGTCACGGGAAACACAAATTCAATTTGAACCGAAAAGAAAAGGAGATGGATATGCCGAAAGAGATGGGTATGAAAGAGATGGGTATGTCAAAGGAGATGGGCATGTCGAGTCACGGAGGCGGTCATCTCTACATGCAAACAAATGAGGTCAAGAACGCCATCATTCACTACCATCGCTCCGCCAACGGCACGCTAACAGAGGTGGAACGTGTCGCCACCGGCGGTGCAGGTTCCGGGACTTTCAAGCCGATCAGCGGCCAGGAGAGCGCGCCCAACGCCTTTGAAGGGGCGGGCAGCGTCATCCTGTCACCAGATCGCAGGTTTCTGTTTGCCACAAACGGCGGGGACAATTCGGTTTCCAGCTTCGCCGTGGGCGACCAGGGCAGGCTCACACTAATTGACACCAAGCCGACCGGGACTGCTGTGGAAGGAAAGAGCGGCACTGCCAAATCGCTGGCATATTCTCCCTCCAAGGGCATGCTTTACGTGGTCCACTCCTTCGGACCGGATCATATCCGGCTCATGTCGGTCTCCAGTGATGGCAAGCTTACGCCGCGCATGGAGCGATACACGGCGAATACACCGGAGAAACCCCACCGTGTTCCAACTATGGGTGTGCTCTCACCCGATGAGAAATTTTTCCTTGTCGGCACCACGTTCGATCTGCCCATTGCGATCTCCGGCACCTATCCGGACGGTTCACCCATTCTCTGGGTGCCAGGTCCAAACGGCAAACCAAGGTCGGTCGCTTCGAATGCGCCA
>Ga0210400_10006117_pt1 | contig 10154 bp, 8 predicted proteins | sample IncBWH26MmetaG_FD_155456 | JGI IMG/M metagenome (GOLD analysis project Ga0210400, IMG submission 155456) | Forest soil microbial communities from Barre Woods Harvard Forest LTER site, Petersham, Massachusetts, United States - Inc-BW-H-26-M | ecosystem: Environmental > Terrestrial > Soil >... | reverse complement strand
TGTCCGGGAACCCAACATAGTTCACCCAGTCGACCGCGGGATGAGCCCGCAGAAATTTCGCGACCTTGCGCGCGTTCTCCACATGGCGTTCCACACGAAGCGCCATCGTCTCAATGCCCTGCAGAAATAGAAATCCGTTAAATGGAGACAGTGTGGCGCCAGTGTTGCGCTGGCACACAGTTCGGCAGCGCGCGATGTAAGCGGCATCCCCGAAATGGTCGACATAGACCACGCCGTGATAGGCGATTTCCGGTTGATTGAACATATAGAATTTTTCCGGATACTTTCGCCAGGGAAACTTGCCGCTGTCCACAATCATGCCGCCGATGCTCGTCCCGTGCCCGCCCATGAATTTCGTCATGGAGTGCACCACCACATCGGCGCCGTACTCTATCGGCCGCAACAGAACCGGAGTCGCCACCGTGTTATCCACCACCAGCGGCACACCGTGCTTGTGCGCCACCCGCGCCAGTCCTTCAATGTCCGCCACGTTTCCCGCGGGATTGCCCACGCTCTCGCAGTAAACCGCGCGGGTGTTTTCGTCGATCAGCTTCTCCACATCTTCCGGCCGGTCCGTCGCCGAAAAACGCGAACTGATTCCCCGCTTCGGGAAGATGTGCGCGAGCAGCGTATAAGTGGCGCCGTAGAGCTGAGGGAGGGAAACGATGTTGTTGCCGGTTTCGGCAATGTTGATCAGCGAGTACTCAATCGCCGCCATCCCCGAACTTACGCTGAGCGCTTCCACACCGCCCTCGAGCGCAGCCACCCGCTTCTCGAGGACCGTGTTCGTGGGATTTCCGATCCGCGTATAAATGTTCCCGGGAACTTCCAGGTTGAATAACGCAGCGCCGTGCTCCGCGCTGTCGAATTCAAACGCAACCGTCTGGTAGATCGGCACCGCTACGGCTTTCGTCGTGGGATCGCCGTCGTACCCAACGTGAATTGCGATGGTCTCTCTTTTCATGCGTGAGCGAACTTAAGTCAGTTTGGAGTTCTGTAACCTTGAGCGAGTTCTCGGGCGCGCTCCTATTTCGTAGTTACTGCTACTTCTACAGCCGACAAGGCGACGGGTTCGCGAACAGCCGTTTTCTTAAGCACTTTCGCCAGCCGCTGCGCCGTAAATTTAGCCCCGAAGGCGAATCTCATCACTGGCCCAAAACTGTTCGCTGAAGCGAGCCCGGTGAAATACAAGCCCGGAACGGAGGACTCGAAGTCGATGGAAAGAACCGGAGAACCGTTGGCCTGTCGAACCGCCGACCGGATGTCCTCGCTCAGGAACTGGAGACTATCCAGGCTTACTCGGTAGCCAGTACCCGCGATAATGTGGTCCGCGATGATTTCCTTCCTGGTTCCGTCAGTAGCGCGCAGCGCCAGATGCACCTTCCCGTCGCGCACTTCCGCGCCATCCGGCGAATACCCGAGATGCAGCGGCACCTTGCCGACGATCTTGTTCTTGATGAAATAGCCGCCGGAGGGGCCGAGGGCTCTCTGAACGGATTCGATACGCAGATTTTCTGGCAAATAGTGGAAGGCCAAGGGAGACTCCGCAAAGAACAGCGATTTCAATCCTGGCCCCAGTCCGGAAGAAGGACGAGTCAGCCGCTGCCACCAAGACCGCTTCTTGTCCGTAGGCGCACCGTGAAAGCTGATTTCAGGCTTCCGGCTGACGAGTTCAATGTTAACCCCCGCATCGTGCATCAACCCGGCCATGTCAAGGGCGGAGGCGCCGGCGCCAATCACCACGACCTTCCGGCCGCGGAAAGCGTCCACTTCGGGTTGCGCCGCGCTGTGCGAGAAGTACTGTGCCGGCAAATGCGCCAGCGTATCAGGAAGGTTCTCGAAGTGGGTGATGCCCACGGCAAGAACAACCCGCCGGCCTTCTGCTGTTTCACCGTTTTCCAGATGCACCTTAAAGCCGCCGGGGATTCTCTCAATGTAGACGACGTTGGTCTCTTCCAGATTTGGTACCATCCGTTCCCGGAAGGCCAGCCCGTATGCGCAAAATGTGTCCAACGGCACGGGTTTTCCCGTGTCGGAGTAAGGGATCCCGCGCTCGGCACAGAACTTCTTAAGGCTCAAAGCTCCCTGAGGATCGTAAATGTCAGACGCGAACCCATCTGACTTGAGCATCATGCCCTTGGGCATATGCGAGATCCACGAATCCATGGGATGGCCGAAAATGCGGAATGGTACCCCTGCATGGTGCAGGTGAGCTGCGATCGAGAGTCCGTAAGGGCCCGCGCCAACAATCAGCGTATTTGTCATAAGTTCAATTAATGCAATATGTTGCGGTTAAATCGGCCAAGGTCAAGAAGATCGAGAATTTGAGCCACTGCAACGGGGGGAATGAAAGGGGATCTACGTTTCGCTTCGATTATAGGGCATCGGAGATCGTCAACCAATCGGAAGAACGTGCTATTGCAAACCTGCCTCTGAACCTCGATTACTCCGACCTCTTACGACGGAACATACCGGCGACTCTTGCCTTCTGTTCAGAACGCAGAAACGACATGAATTCCGGCGAGACAGGCCGCTTTTCCCTGCGCAGCGATAACCATGCGAAACCCAGGAACCGGAGTAACCCTCCGAGCACGACAGGTTTCGATGGTGCCCGCAGTGCACATTTGATCGCTTCAAAAAGCGGATCACTCCCGAACGAATAATCGAGCTTTCCCAGTCGAAAACTCGACCGAAGAAGATTGGTTCCGGCACCCGTGTGGCGGTGGTGATAGATGGGAAGATCTGGGAATGCCTCAGTCTCCCAGCCCTTCAGGTTGGCCGATACCTGCGCGTGCCAGTCCTCCCCGCCGTACTCCAGGACTTGGTATCCGCCGATGGCTTCATAACACTCTCGCCGAACCAATTGGGCAGCGTGAGCGACGGAGTGAGTGCGATTGCTGGTGCGGCCCTTGAATTCGCCGTGAACTTCCTCGCAGACAAACCCGCCGGCTAAGCCCAACTTTGGGTTTTGACAAAAGCGTTCGATCAAGTCCTCGAAATAAGTCTGGCCAATGGTTATGTCAGCGTCGAGATTGCCAATAAATCCGAAAGGAGCCTCAAAAAGATGCTTTTGCCCCGCCTGCAAAGCAACGACTTTGGTGCGGAAACTGTGCCCCGGAGGGCGCGACATCCGCATAAAATAGATGAAATCGTGCTGCTGTGCATAGCGGCGAACAATCTCGTCGGTCCCATCCGTGGAGCCATCGCTTACGATTACCCACCTTTGCGGACGCACGATCTGAGCGAGGACCGACTGGATGGTTTTCTCGATGTGCGCGGCCTCGTTATAGGCGGCGGTCATGAGCGCGTAGGATCGTATCGGGGTCTCCGATCCTTCCGTTGTTGCGCTCGATGCCGGCGCGCCACTTGAAATGCAGAGTGGAATTAGGGTGTTCATCCAGGATCGTTCATCCAGTATCTAGGAATTGCCGAAGAGATATTCGTGCAGACCTTCGCGCCAGGGGCGAAAAACATTCAGCCCGCGGCGCTTCAGTTCACGGTTTTCCAAAACGGAATACATGGGCCGTGGAACTTTTGCAGGGAACTCATTGGGGCCGGCGACGTGCAACTTCACTGGTGTCTTCGCTAGCGCAAAAATCTCTTTGGCGAACTCATGCCACGAGCAACTCCCCTCCGCCGTGGCGTGGTAAAGCCCGTACGCGTCGGAACGGCTCAGGGCAACAATCTGCTTTGCGATTTCCACGGTCGAGGTCGGCGTGACAAACTCACTGTCAACCACTCTTACTTCGCCTCGCTCGCGGGCGAGTTTCAGCATCAGCTCGATGAAGTTCAAGCCACCCTTGGCTCGACAGGGACTCTTGCCGTAGATCGCCGACGTACGCACTACAAAATGCTTGTCCGTCGTTGCGCGCACAAAATGTTCGCCAGCGAGCTTGGTGTTCCCGTATACGTTCAGGGGGTTCGGCGAGTCCCCCTCCTCATAGGGGCTTCGCTTTACCCCGTCGAAGACGTAGTCCGTGCTCACGTGAATGACAGTTGCCTTAGAGTGTTTAGCGGCGATCGCCAGGTTCCTGGCGCCAATCCCGTTGACGGCGAAGGCAAGCGCCGGATCTTTCTCGCAGTTCTCCACATGATGCATCGCAGCCGTGTTGACGACTACTTCCGGCTGGATTTCTTGCATGCGAGCCGCCACTGAATCCATCGACGCCAAGTCGATGTCCGCGTGGGTGAGAGAAAAGACTTCATCCCCTGCCTGTGCGAACGCTTTTGCAACGTCGCTACCTAACTGCCCGTTGGCTCCAATCACTGTGATTTTCATGATCTTGGTGGTCGAGGGAAGGCGGAGAAGGACTATCGTTCAACCACGCGGTCCGTCAGATTCAGGCCCAACGAAGGCTCTTCTCCATTTTCGACAAGACGAACGGGATCGACTTTGTAATTCCACGCAAACAGCGTATCGAGGATTTGCTGACGCTTCTTTGTCGGTTCAGTCGAACGAAACAGATGTTGTAGCCGATAAGCAATTCGGCGAATCGTTAACCCAACCAGGCTGGCGTGCCGACAACTGCGCACGCCTTTCCGGCCATCGTATTTGTAATAGTACAGATACCGGGTAACCTCGCCATCTACGGCAAAACCCAGTGGATTGAATCGGTTAATGGTTGATTGCCCACCCAGGTGCGTGATCGTGAATTTCGGAGTATAGAGAATCGAATGGCCGGACTCCCAGATTCTCCGGCACAAATCGGTATCTTCGTAGTAGTAGAAGAACTGTTCGTCAAACCCGCCAAGACTGCGCAGCAGTTCTCCTCGCGCCAGAATAAAGCACCCCGCGAGCCAGCCCACGGAGCGCTCCGTCTCTCCGTGCCAGTTCGCGTAGCTGCCAGAATGAAACCATTCGGAGAAGCGGGCCAGTGCCCCTAGGCCGAGTGCCCAGCACCACTCGCTGCGGAGGGTGAAGATCGGCCTTTGAACGGGTTGCACCACGCCGTTGGGGAACACAACTCGGCATCCGAAGGCCCCGGCTGCAGGATGCTCATCGGCGTATTTGACCAGTCCGTCGAGTGTGCCGTCATGAATGATCGTGTCCGGATTCAAAATAAGAACGTACTCGCCGCGGCTCGCACGGATCGCGACGTTGTTCCCTTTCGCGAACCTCAGATTCGTTCCGTTTTCGAACAGGATGGCTTGCGGAAACTCCTTCCGGATCAACTCCACCGACCCGTCAGTCGATCCGTTATCGGAAACAAGCACTTCGCATTCCGTGCTCTTCACCGTCGCGTAGATCGACCGCAGACAGTCGAGGACCACCTTCCGATCGTTCCAGCATAAGATGACGATTGATAATTTCATAACGAGCGTTCCTGACTCTTCAGCCGAGGAATCCACCACCGAAGTCTCAGCGAACGAAACTACTCTGGACGCGCTAGACAGGAACTGCGAAGTGAGACGCGCTGTTTAGCTCGACTCGCAGCAACTGTTGCGCGGTCATTACTTATGAAGCGTACCATGCCGCGATGGTCTGATCGAAATAAGAGATTCCGGAAGTAGCTTTGTGGTCATTCGGTTGTCGAGCTCTCCGACATCGGGGGGCTCACCGCAGCCTGCGCGGTCTGCCTGATCTTCAGGAAAGCGGGCACACACACACCGTAGGCAATCACACAGACGGTAGCACCTATGGCTATGTTGGCCGATGGCCTGTTCGCCAGCCCGATGAAGCGCGCGCCAAGACCGATACCAAGAGCCCCTGCGGATGCCAGTACCGCCGGCACAAACGATCTTCCATAGCGAATCAAGTTCAACCCAGTGAGCCCACGCATTCGCCTGATTTGAAGGGCATAGCTACCAACAATCGCAAGCAGGGATGCTACTTGGCCTCCGACTACTCCGAACAACTTGCAGGCAGGATAGATAGCGATCATCATGATCACCGCCGAAGCGGTGACGGCGCGCCGGTGCAGGCCCGGACGACCCATACCGGCAAAGACGCTCGTGATCACGACGTTCAGCAGACTCAGGAACACTACAACGGCCGCGACCGCCAGCGGTCCGGCGGCAGCCTCATATCGCGTCCCATAGATCAGTCTAAGAAGCGAGGACCCGCACAAATAGCAGCCAACCGTGGCAGGAAGCCCCAGAAGAATCATCCATGAAGTCACCTCGATCAGGATACGGTTGACACGATCTTTGTCTTCCTGGACATGGGCGAAGGTGGGGAGCAGTGTCTGAACCAACGTGTTGGTGAGGAAGACCGAAGGAGTCTGAACCAGGTACACCGCCATCGTGTACACGCCCAATGCCGTGGCGGAGTAAAGCTTGGCCAGCACGAAGATGTCGGTGCGGGTGAAGATAAGGTTTAGAAACGACAGTCCGAGTCCTTGCTTTGTGAAAACGTAGAGATCCCGGATAGCACCTCGGTCCCACCCCAGCCTAGGCAGCCCCGGACAGACAATATAGGACAGGAGACAACGGAAGACGTTCTCGCTGCAAGAGCCAATGGCCAGCGCCCATACGTCCCGGAGAACAAAGCTGAGAACTACCGTCAGGATCACTCCACAGATGGCGCCACCGTTGCTGATCGCCATCCAGCGTCCGAACTTCATTTCTTTCTGCGGGAGAATGGAACGCGGACTCATGGCACCATCGAACACCATGCTCAGGAGCGTGACTCGAAGCAGCGCCGACAGTTCCCCATTTCCATAGAAATGGGCGACAAACGGGGCCATCGCAAAAATAATGCCGTAAGTGAGGAGCGACCGGCCCATCCCCATCCACCAACCCGCGTTTAGGTATTCGTCTTCCCCTCCCCGCGGGTTTTGAATGACCGCATACCTCTGCCCGATTTCAGTCATGCACACCACGAGCGCTGACGTGGACATGACGATCGCCATGGTTCCAAAAGCGCTGGGCGCGAGCAGCCGGGTCAGGATCATGTTGCGGGCAAACCGGCTGCCTTGCTCGGCCACGCTACCGCCGGTCAAAAACAGTCCACCCCGCATGGTCTTGGCCCGAAGGCCGCCGCCCGCCATCAACTTCTCAACCGTTGCCCTGCCCCGGACGTAAAGTTTCGAAAGATTCATTCCACTACTCATGTATTAAGAATTGAAATTGTCAGGTTGTATTAAGTCGGAGGTCGTTATACGAAAGGAACCAAGTCTTTTTTCCTCTGCTGGTGGCGCTCGACAGCGCGAAGCGCCAGCCGAGGACTAATCCACGTCAGCAGCCATTTCGCCGCGATGTTGAACGTCAGGTCCAGTTGCGCTGCTCTAGAGATGGCTTCGCGAGCCTTTCCGTACTCGCCAGCCTCCAGATGACAATTGGCAAGGCCGCTGTGGACCGCGCCAAGCCCCGCCAGGATTAACTTCCGCATTTTTTCCGGCAAGCCTTCACTCAGGCGCAGGAACTTCTCGAATCGGATCTGCGTCTGCCGAAGCACGAATTCCAGCTTGTTCCATTCTGCGCTCACCCCGACATGGCGATTTTCCGCAGGTGATCGGTCTACCAAGGTGAGCGGTTGGTTGACGTAACAGAAATCCGTAAGCCTGGCCAATCGAAACAGAAAATCACTGTCCATGCCGAACCGCAGGTTGGTATCGAATCCGCCCGCTTTTCTTACCAGATCGGCGCGTGCCAGGATGGAGCATATGCAGACGACCATACCTCCTCCCCCGGGTCTCACCACCATTTTCAGAACGTTCGTGCTGACGCCCATCGTTCCTTCATGCCGATCGTCCCCCTCAGCCAGTTGGAACATGGTCCGTGTTTCCGGGTAGTTGAAAAATCGGACGTCTGTGTAACACGCGCCGCACTGAGGGCTAAACTGCTCTAGAGCTTTGAACTGCCACTCGAGCTTTTCCTTCTCCCAGAGATCGTCCGAGTCCAGGAAAGCGACCCACTCTCCTTGCGCTTCTGCTAACCCTTTGTTCAATGCCGCGCTCAGGCCCTGATTCGTCTGGAAGTAATAGCGGATCCGATCAGCAAAACTCTCCGCAAGGACCGTCCTCGTTTCATCCGATGATCCGTCGTCCACCACAATGACTTCGAAGTCCGTGAATGTCTGGCACAAAACACTCCTGATGGCGTTCTGCACGTCGGCGGACCGGTTGTAAGTGGGAATAATGACCGATACCTTTGGATTCATGAAATAACCCTGTCTCCCGATTTCCTCGCCCGTGGTACTTGTGAACCGCTCAGGCCCGCACGCCTGTTCCAGTCTCCTGCCCGCCTTCGTCGAGTAATAAATCTCTTCCCGCGTTCCCGGAGGCAAATGCAACCCCTACCTCAGTTGGCGCCACCACTTGTGGGATCGTCACTCGCTTTGCCTCGAAGGTCGCCACGGAAATGAAGGCGGGCAGCGCGAATAAGAGAATCTGCGACTGATAGAGAAAGGCAATTCCGAAGCAAGACACCACACAGGCAAAAAGGGCCGAACCCAAACACCAGAGGAACCATTCCTGTCTGCGATCCCCGCTCACTCTTTTCCTCGCTGTCCCGATTGCCCCAAAGCTCCGACTGAAGACCGCAATCACCAAAACCAGGGTCACCAGGCCTCCGGTCAAGGCCGCCGCGACAAATAGGTTGCTGGTATCCCACATATCCCAGTCCCACTGGTCGTAGTATCTGTATCCCAGGAGCCACCAGTCGCTGAAATGGCGGATGGTTTGGTTTACCAACGTATAGCGGTGCCAGCTGGAGGAAGATCCGGTCAAGTCGACCCGCGAAATCAGGTGCCAGACTGGCGCTTTCATGACCAGGTGCAGCGCCACGAGAGCGAGTGCGATTCCCCAACGAATGATGCGCATCCGCTCACGCAGGGCCCAAAAGCTAAGGCCCAGAAGACCCGCGCCCAAGCTCATCCAGGGCGTGCTCGCGTGGGTCGTAATCAGCATGGCGGTGGCCCCCGCAAGTCCCGCGTACGCCACCATCCGGAACTTTTTCACTGTCCACAGCCAGAGAAACAAGGGCATCAACACGCCGGCGAAAACGCCGCTGCCCAGGGGACCCATCACCCCTGACGAACGTAACTGGCCGTCTCTTACGATCTGTTCCACAGGAAGGTCCATACCCCCGATCAAATTGAATACATTGACGCCGGTAATCTGCTCGTTGATCATGGAGACACCCAGGATTGCGCAGATCACAGCGAACACTTTTATTGTGCGCCGGAGCGCCTCGCCATCAGGTATGAAAAATCTCAGCACCAGGTAGCCGCCCAAGGCGTCCAGCAAACTTCCCAGGCTCGCGATCAGCATCTGCGTATTCATCCACTGCAGCGTGATCACGATGAACGCCGACACCGTCCACAGCACCGCGACTTGATCGATACGATTGAATCCCGTCGCAAACCAGCGTCCCGAAGACGATACTTTCAGCCTGATGGCTCGCACTAATGCGACCAAAATCAGGATGCGCATCATGGTAAAGTGCACGCCCCCCATGATCACGACTTGTCCGAGTGGGATGGTGAAGATCGCCAAAAGGAAAGGTACAATCGCCTTCTTGCGCGGAAGGGTCAGGATCAGCACAATGGCGATCAGCATCCAGACCGCCACCACCGGGTGCAGCATGGACGCAATCGCCCCGCCCCCAAATCGAATGTGTCCAGGTTCCATTTAACTATGCTTGCGTCGACGAATATAAGAATGAGCCGGGGTTATGCTCTGCAATGGCGTTCGGAAAAGCAGGGGCCACTGCATCCTAATGGAAATTAGAGAGGTAGTTCAGAGCGCACGGGATTTCCCGCCCGAGTATGCGATTGGCAGGTTGAATAGCGGTGCGGTCCCAAATCGCCGGGGCCGCAGGGCGGTGCCGAATTCGTGCTGTCAGGCTACTGAACGGAGGCTGCCAAGCCCGTAGGCGGGTTTGGCTGACTCGATGATCCGAATTCGTATGCTGCCGAATCCCATGCTCCGCTGCTAGGTCGCGTGTTCGGCGTTCTCTGCGGGCACACCGATTGCACGACTCCTGATACTGTCTGCTCTGAGCAAGCAAAAGCTGTGTCGTTCTTGCTGAATCCAGCAGGCCAGAAGGTAGAGGTCAAGTTACTGCCCTTGCCTACTGTGTCCTGACACGATGAAGTCGGCATGTACGGGTAGGTCGAGGTGTTTAGGCACCCGTGGGAACTCGCCTGAGACATCGTCTCAACTATGTTGTTGGAGAATGCTATCGTGGCGGCACCGGTGACCGTGTTCCCG
>Ga0210400_10006115_pt1 | contig 10155 bp, 8 predicted proteins | sample IncBWH26MmetaG_FD_155456 | JGI IMG/M metagenome (GOLD analysis project Ga0210400, IMG submission 155456) | Forest soil microbial communities from Barre Woods Harvard Forest LTER site, Petersham, Massachusetts, United States - Inc-BW-H-26-M | ecosystem: Environmental > Terrestrial > Soil >... | reverse complement strand
TTTCAGGATTTTCTAGCTCCGTTGCGGCGGCTGGCCCGGTCGTGCGGATTTCGTACGCCAACTCGAAACGCGCTTTGCGGAGCAGCGTATCGATGCAGCGGCGTAGCTCCCCAGTTATCGCCGAATGGTCAAGCTTCCCATCAACGATCAGGTTAGGACGCGAGGCAGACATCAACGATGCACTCCTTTTGTCCGTGGGTTCGCTATTTCTTCTTTCCCGGTCCGCGCGACGGTTTCGGCGGAGGCGGCATGGTACGGGTGAGATACCATTGCTGCACCATCGCGACCAGATTGCTCGCAAGTATATACAACTGCAGGCCGCTCGGCGACCAGGCGAACATGCCGCCCATCATTAATGGCATCAAGGCCATCATCTTGGCCTGAGCGGGGTCCATGCCAGGCGTGGGCGTCATTTTTTGCACCATGTACATCGTCGCGGCCACGATGATCGGCAAGACGTAATAAGCGTCGCGCGCCGACAGGTCGTGGATCCAGCCAATCCACGGTGCATGCCGCAACTCGATCGTGTACGCGAGCATGGCGTACAGGCCCATCCAGATGGGCATTTGGATCAACATGGGCCAACAGCTGCCGAGTGGGTTAATTCCCTCGCGCGAATACACGGCCATTACTTCTTTGTTCATCTCCGCCTTGCGCGGATCGCGCATCGAATACTTCTTGTATTTTTCCTGAATGGATTTGATTTCCGGCGCGACTTTCTGCATTTTCTGCATCGCGCGCATGCTCTTCACCTTGAGCGGGAACATCACCATGTTAATCCCGATGGTCATCAGCACAATTGCCCAACCGTAATTGGGAACGTAGTGGTATATCCAGAGCAGGACGTAAAACAGGGGCTCGGCGATGAAACCCCTCCAGCCGAACTGCACCAGACTATTGAGCGGGGGGCGGACGGCTTTGAGCCCATTTATGCTTTTGGGGCCAACGTATATGCGGAAGTCCATCGGCCCGGGTTTGACAAGGCTCGCGGCCATTTCAGGAACAGTTTCAGTCTCGATCTTCCCGTCTGTGCCAGTCGTCTCGTGCTGAGACGTCCAACCTATGAGTTCGAATTGCGGCGGCACAGAAGCAGGAGGTGGTGGCATAACCGTCAAGAACGCCGCTGCGAAATAGAGGTCCTCTATGCCGGCAAAATCAAACGGTCCGGGGATGGTTGCCCGAACGGAAGGCTGGCCAGACTTGCCAAGATTCTTCGCCGCCAGAGTCTCCAATTTACCGTTGGCGCTGGCGAATACTTGCGTTTGTAAGGCGGCGCGAAACGCAGTGGCATCGCCGAAGCCGCCGCGCCAAGCTATGCCATACTGCAGCGGCTTTCCATCCAGACTTACCGAAGTCTGTACGTCGACGATATAGCTTTCGGCGAATCTCAATCGTTTGGTGACTTCAAGGTGTCCGTCACTCCACGTGAGTGTGAGTTCGGCTGGAATGTGCAGGACGGCGCCGGCCTCGGGGACGCCTCCAGACGATTTAATTTCAAACAGCGCGTTGTTTGCGGTCGCCTCCAACTGCGGGTCATCCAGTGCGAGCGAAAACGGCCACCCACCCTCCTGCTGTGCTGCCTCGGGATGGACTACATCGAGGGTTCGCGGAGGTGAATGATCGTCGGTGAATTTCGTGAGCTGCCAACTGCGGACCACCGCGCCGCGATTGGAAATCTGAACGCGGTAGAGATCGCTCTCGACCACAATCGAGTGTTCCTCTCCGGCAGCATGTATTGCCACAACCGGCGCCGGAGCAGCTAAAGCCCTCGAAGGCGTCGACGAGGAACCAGCCTGCGTTGCGGCAGCCGGCGTCGTCGCTGCAGGATTAGGGTTGTTGTTGGTGGGCTGCGGCGGTTTGTAGATGAGCGACCACCCGGCGATCACCAGCAGGCACAGAACGGCCGCAATCAGCGAGCGAATCTCAGTCGACAGTTCCTTGCGCTCGCTCACGAATGGACCTCGGATTCGGAAGGGTTACAACCGCGGCCCTTGTTAGCGTGCGTGGCATTCTCCAAAGTCGACTCGCGGGCGCTCGCATTCTCAGTGCACAGGCATTCCTCGGGTTCGGGAACCAGATCCACGCCGCCGCGCGTAAACGGGTGGCAACGCGCAAGACGCCGCAGCGCGAGCCATGAACCGTGGCGCGCGCCGTGAAGTTGGAGCGCAATGGCGGCGTACTTCGAACATGAAGGGTAGAACTTGCAGGCGCTTGGCATCAACGCAGAGAAAGACATCTGATACACGCGGATCGCCGCCAGCAGCACATGCGCTGTCAGGCTCAAACTTTTGGGGCGATGCTGCGCAGCAGGCGGACGAGTTCCGCCTCCAGCGGCGCGAAAGGCGCCTGTGCCACTGATCGCCGTGGAAGAATCACGATGTCCCATCCTGAAGGAATCTCCGTTCGATTGCGCCGCACGATCTCTCTGATGCGACGGCGAATGCGATTGCGCACCACTGCGCCGCCCAGAGCTTTCTTGACGCTGATGCCGAACCGGCTGTTCGGGCTCGGCTCCCTCGTCTCATTCACGGGGGCCCCGGCATTGCCGTGGTTCGCCGCGGGCGCTCGCGCTGAAGGCTCGCGACGAAGCGTTTGCTGCGCACGGAAGAAAACTGCAAACTGAGGGCTCGAGCGGCGTTGGCCCGTTCCGTAAACAGCTTCGTAATCGACGCGCCGCAATAGCCGCACGGCGCGTGGAAAACCCTGCTGCGGGCCATTCGAATCTTTAGATAGGCGTAAGACGATGACGTCCTTTTTTGCGGCGCGCCGCCAATACCTTGCGGCCCCCTGCTGTCTTCATGCGTGTGCGAAACCCATGCGTCTTATGACGGCGTCGCACTTTCGGTTGAAACGTGCGTTTCGGCAAAGAATCCCCCCCTCGGCCTCGCAAAGCGAACCGAGTCGAAACTTGTAGTGTAGTGGACGACGCGGATGTGGTCAAGGAGGTGTGCGATGCGCGCCGATGCACGATGCCCCTTCGCACAGAAGAAATTAGCCTTTGCAGTTGGTTTTAGGGTCGCTTATCCCGGTGACAGAATTTGTCAACATCACGCGCTCTGACATCCAATCTACGTCACATTCCGCCGCGAAATTGATTCAATTCTGGGTAGTTACTAAGACGCAAACTGGAGATAAGGAATTAAATTCATGAAAACACGGGTGTTAACTGCTGTGCTCAATCGGATAACACTTTTGACATCCTTGGAAGGTCGATTGCTTCATACCGGGCAGTACCTTGTGGCCAAGGTCAGCAAAACAAATTTAGAAGTGCTTTGTCGGAGGACAAATGAAAAAGCAAGAGAAGGGTTTCTCGTTAATTGAGTTGTTGATCGTGGTTGCAATCATCTTGATCATCGCGGCAATCGCGATTCCGAACTTGCTGCGTTCGAAGATGGCAGCTAACGAAGCCTCTGCCGTCGCCACGATGCGCACGCTGAACACGTCCGCAGTCGCCTACTCGACGACCTACGGATTTTATCCCACCAATCTGACAGATTTACAGCCGGCGTCGACGCCTAGCTCTACTGCTGCGGACCTGATTGATTCCGTGCTCGCTAAAGATCCTGCAACCAAGAGCGGCTACACGTTCGTCTGGACCTCAACCGGCACACCCCCGTCCTCATACTCGCTTGTCGCCACGCCTCTGCAAATTAGCGTGACCGGGCAGCGCGGATTCTTCACCAACCAGAGTGGTGTGATGCGCGCCGATCCCTCCGGCTCAGCGACTTCGGCCAGCACACCGCTCAGCTAGGATATTTACCCAATTCCGAAATAGATTCATGGAAGGGAGGAAGCTTCAGAAGCTTCCTCCTTTTTTTTGCGGGTGTTCCTGTTTCGAGCGCGAGATGCCAGGCTGCTAGGTGGGCATTTTTAGAAAAAAGTAGAGGCCAAGGAAGCCAAAGATCGTGTCCGGAGCCCATCCGGCCAGTAGCGGGGGTAACTGGCCGACCGAACCCATCGCTTCAGTGAGCGCGGAAGCCGCCCAATACACAATTGCAATGGCTACTCCGGTGGCCAGGCCGCCAACGGCGCCCCGTGTTCCCACAAGAATCGAGAAGGGGATCGCGAGCAGGATGATGATAGGCGCGATCAGGGGGAAGGAGAGTTTTTTCTGCAATTGGACGGATAGCCGCGCCACGTCGAAACCCGCCTGGCGAAGATCGCCAATGTATTGCTTCAGCTCCCACCAAGTCATCTGATAAGACTGGCGCACCTCGCGGTTGAAATATGACGGAGGCTCGTTGAGTTCTTTGAGCGCATAGCCCAGGAAAGGCTCATAGTGAGAAACTTGGCCGCCGTCGAAATCGCGGAGCCAGCCGGACTCGAGAATCCATACACTTTGGTGATTGTCCCAATGGGCGCGGGCGGCATAGATGCGGCGTTTGATTTCAAATGTTGCGGGATCGAGTTCGAAGACGTTGAGGTTGCCGAACAGCTGCTGATCGGGATCGAAGAACTCATAATTATAAACTTTCGCATTTTGCCCGAAGATCCACTGGCGGCGAGGCTGGTAGTAGGTTTGTGGTGGGCGGCCCTTAATCTGATTGCGGATCGCGTCCTGGCGCTGATTCGCGTAAGGAAGATAAGTGTCATCCAGAACCACGAGGGCGCCCGTGAGCGTCAATCCTGCCAATAATAGTGGGAGAGAAATTCGATACAGGCTGATGCCGCCGGCCTTGAAGGCGACCAGTTCATTGTTTTTGGTCATGACCCCGAGCGTGACCAGCACAGCCACCAAAGCGGCGAGTGGGGCGAGTTGATAGAACAGGTAGCTCCCGAGATAGACGAAATAGTTGGCGACTTCGAGCAGCCGCGTGCGATGTTGGGCGATGTCGTCCAGAAGCTCGAAAAATGTGAATACCTCGAAGAGCAAGACGAAGCCAATGGTCAAGAGGAGAAAATAGTAGAGGAAACTGCGCAGCAGATAAATGTCGAGGAGTTGCGGAATGTTTCCGCGGCCGCTGCGCTTTGCGAAGGGGCTGCGGCGCGGCACCTGGCCATTTTCTGTAGGGTTCCACGCTTCACTGTTCAGCGTAAGAGTAGAGCCCGCACCCATGCTTTGAGCTTCGGCGGCCAGGTCTTCACGCAGGAAGATTTTCCAGATGCGCCAGCCGGCGATAGATGCCAACGCGGTGTTCCATCGGGTGCCGCCCGGCATGCGCTCGAGCCGCGGGAGGAGAAACAGTCCGAAGGCGGCCGTCAGGGCGTTTGCGGACCAGATCCCGGCCCAGACCGGCAGCGCGCCTTGGCGCGCCAATCCTGCGCCTATCGTGAACATCAGATAGTAGGCGGAGATGAGGAGCAATGTGATCAGAAAGCCGGCGGCCCGCCCGCCACGCCGCGGACGTGCTCCGAGAGGGACAGCGAGCAGAGCGAACGAAATACAGGCAAAAGGAAAGGAGAGGCGGCGCTGAATTTCCACACTGGCCTCGCGCGCCCCAGCGCTCTGTTCTTTAAAGAGAGTGCGCATCGTACGGCCAGGTACGGGCGGCTCGGACGCGGGTCCGGCTTCCGGGCCGCGTGCCGCGACGGGCAAATCGCGCTCGGCGAAAGCGGAGAGCGAATAGTTGCCCGGCTCGCTGAAAGAGAATTCGTGGACACTTCCATTCCGCAGGTGCAACTCCAGCTTGCCCTCGTTGCGCTCGGCAATTACAATCGCTTCCTCCGCCAGAGTGAGGCGCGAGACGTCCTTTGTGTCCGTCCCCGCGAGGAATACCCCTTTCCAGCGTGTGGCGGTTGAGTCGATGTCGTTCACGTAGAGGACGACGTGTGGGAAGCGCTCGTCAAAGACACGCGGCGCAACCTGGAAGGAAGCTTGCCCTGTGCGCAAGCGCTCTTCCAGCATGCGGAAGGTGCGGACGGATAGGGGCCCGAGCCAGAGCGTCATGCAAAAAGTAATCAGGGTTGCGCCTACCGCGAGAATGCCAATCGGCACCAACAGCCGGCGGCGTCCAAAACCGAGAGCGCTCATGGCGATGAGTTCGCTATCCGCGGACATGCGTCCGAGAGCAATCAGTACGCCAACGAGGACGCCCATAGGCAGAGTGAAACTGAATATCCCCGGAAACGTGCACAGGAACAGGATGCCGAGCGTCTCCCACGACGCAGAGCGGCGGACGACCAAGTCCATCAAGCGAACCAACTGGGGCACGAAAAAAACAAACGAAAAAATTGCAAGGCCCAGCAACGCGTGGGAGAAGACTTGGCGGCAGATGTACCGGTCAATGAGGCGCATCGAGAGCAGGCGCCATTCTAGCATGCCCACGATTGGGGAGAGGGAGGCGGCAAGCCAATGAACCGCGTTCATCTGATGGTTCTTTGGCATATGCACCAGCCGCAGTACCGCGACCCATCCACGGGCCGGTACGTCCTGCCCTGGACGCGGCTGCACGCGCTCAAGGACTACTGGGGAATGGTTCGGGCATTGGAGGAATTTCCCCGCGTGCACGCCACATTTAACGTCGTGCCGTCGCTCGGGGCTCAGCTCGAGGAATACGCCAGCGGGCATTTCCATGAGCCGTGGTTCGAGACAGCCTTCCGCGCAGCGAAGGAGCTCACGCCGGAAGATAAATCGGAGATTCTAACGCGCGCATTTCAGGTCAATTACGATCATTTGCTGGCGCGGTGGCCGCGATTTGTCGAACTCCACCAGTGGGTGCATGCCCAGGGTCACGGGCGCGCCGCGCAGAGCCTCGGCGAGCGCGACTGGCGCGATCTCCAGCTGCTTTCCCAACTGGCATGGATGGACGAGGAATACTTGGCCAATGATCCGGTCGTGTCGCGCCTGGCGCGAAAAGGGGCCGGCTTCACCGAGCAGGATAAGCAAGACCTTCGCGCAAAGCAGCTCGAACTTCTGGGACTTGTGCTGCCCGAGTATCGGCGCGCAGCTTCCACGGGACAGATTGAAATTTCGGCGACGCCGTTCTACCACCCAATCCTTCCGTTGCTGTGCGATAGCGATATTGCGCGCGTGTCGAATCCTGGGACGCCGCTGCCGGTACCCGCGTTCCGGCATCCGGAGGATGCACGCGAACAACTGGCGCGTGCACGCCGGTATCACGAGCGCGTATTCGGGCGGACGCCGGACGGGCTGTGGCCTTCGGAAGGTTCTGTCTCCGAGCAGGCACTATCGATCGCGGCAGAGCTTGGGTTCAAGTGGTTCGCTACCGACGAAGGTGTGCTCGGGCACACGCTTCGCGTGGGGTTTGGGCGCGACAGCGCCGGCGTGCCGTCGAATGCGGAAAAGCTTTACTCGCCGCTACGCGTGCGTGTGTGCGGGCGCGAGATGGTCGGATTTTTCCGCGACCACTATCTGTCGGATCTCGTGGGATTCGTCTACAGCCGCATGGAGGCCGGCGCGGCGGCGGCGGATCTGCACAACCGAATTCGCGCCATCGGCGAACGGGTGCACACGGGGCGTCCGCTGACCGTTTCACTGATTCTCGATGGCGAGAATGCCTGGGAGTATTACGATGGGAACGGCCGCGAATTTCTGCGGCAGTTTTACCGCAGGATTGAAAACGATCCCGATATTCGCGCGCTCACCGCGAGCGAGGCGGTTGCCGCAGCGGGAGAGATTCCGACGAACGATGGAATTTTTCCGGCGTCGTGGATCAATGCCAATTTTGACGTGTGGATCGGTTCAAACGAAGACGTGAAGGCGTGGGACCACTTGCGCCGCGCGCGCGATTTCTACGCGCAGCAAGTGGCCTACGCGGCCAAGGGCTTTCCCCGAGCACCGAACCCCGAACAGCTGGCAGCCTCATATGAGGCTCTGCTGGGCGCTGAAGGAAGCGACTGGTGCTGGTGGTACGGCCCGGAACACAGCTCGGCCAACGATGCTGAGTTCGACGCGTTTTACCGGAAGCTGCTGACCGAGGTATATCTTGCGCTGGGGGCCGAAGCTCCCGACGTTCTGGCGGAGCCAATCAAACGTCAGCCGGAAGTCGCGCTCGTTCTCCCGCCGGCAGCGTACTTGAACGTGAAAGTGGATGGGCGCGAGTCGACCTACTTCGAGTGGATGGGCGCGGGCCTTTACTCCGCAGATCGCAGGAGCAGCTCGATGCATGGGCGCTTGCTGCTTCTGCACGAGCTGCGTTATGGATTCGATGACAAACGTTTTCACCTGCGGGCGGATGTATTTTCGGAAGCGCTGGCAGAGCTGAGAGACGCCGAATTCAGGATCACTGTCCGCGCGGAGCAAGAACTTCGCGTCGTGGTGCGCCTGGCGGAAGGGCGCGTGAGCGGCTATCTGGTGGAATCACGAGATCTTTGCCTGCTCGGGCCCGATGAAGTCGTGAAAGTCGCTTGCGACAAAATACTGGAGGTCTCTATCGCGAAAGAGATGTTCATCCTGGGCGACCGGAAATCCATTTTGCTGGGAGTTGCGATCTGGGAAGGCGGCTTGCCCGTGGACTTGCTTCCTGCGGAGGGCATGCTGGAGATTCAGCTGGGCGAGGAACATTTCGCTTGGAGTGTGGAATAAAATCGCGCCGGAAACCCTCAGGGTAAAAGGATCGTCTCCGCTCTATTCCTGTTTCGATCCAATTCCACCGCTTGCCAGGAGATCTCGAAGAGCTTCTTCGCCGCCCGCTCCACGCTGTGTTCCGGCGATATTTCCATCGCGATCAATCACGACATAAATAGGGTAAACGGTTGCCGCGTACATCGCCGCTAGGTTCGTGTCGTCTGTTAGCACGATGCGTGAAGTTCGCGGATGCTGCTCGAGATATTTCTTAACCGTCTTCTTGGACTCGGCAACATTGACGGCAAGAACGATCAGTCCTTTGTCGCGGAACTCCTGATTCGCGCGATCGACAAAACCTGCTTCCTCGAAGCAATACACACACCACGTGGTCCAAAACTCGAGTAGAACGACTTTTCCTTTGACAGAGTCGTTCGTGAACTTTTCCCCGTCGAGTGTTTTGGCATTAAACCGCGGCGCAGGCTCCTTGGTCTTAGGGCCAGCAAAACCGCAAATAGGCGTGAGAAATAATGTGCACAGAACTGCTCCCCGCAAAATGATGGGTCGCACAAACATTTGCGAGCAATCCTATCGATTATGAACATCCCTTGTCAATTAATTTATCAGTATATGATTGAAAGCGGACATTGCACGCGTGAATCCTGCTGGACACGTTCGGCGCTACCGAAACCAGAACCGGTTCGCTTGACAGAGAAGTGCCACGGGGCGTATACGAATTGAGAGACTTAGAGCACCCGAGGCGCCGGCCAGGAACCGGTTCGTAAGGCGTATTCTCAGCCGCTACTGAATTTGACCAGATTTCAATCCGAAATGAGGAGGGTCCGCTATGGTCCGCAAGAAGGACGAAATTAGTGTTCGATACAGCCAGCTCGAAGAGGGCACGAACCGCGCAAAGCCCGTCCTGCATCAACATGCCAAGGAAATTCAGCCGTTCGGCAAGATCGCGAAGTTGCCCATCGCTCTGGACGAAGTGGTGTGCGCCAAGAGCATCGAAAACCTGAACCAGCTTCTCTCCGACACGATGACGCTTCGCGATATGTACAAGAAACATCATTGGCAAGTGGCGGGCGTCACGTTCTATCAACTCCACCTGTTGTTTGACAAACATCATGGAGAACAAGACGAGCTGGTCGATAGCATCGCCGAACGAATTCAACTGCTGGGAGGAATCAGTATCGCGATGGCGGCGGATGTGGCGGAAACAACTCTGATTCCGCGTCCTCCACGAGGGCGCGAAGAGGTGCCCGTGCAGATTTCCCGTCTCCTCGAAGCGCACGAAATCATCCTGAAAGAAGCTCGAACCATGGCGCGGCAAGCTTCAGACGCCGGCGACGATGGGACGAATGACCTGATCGTGAGCGACCTGATCCGGTCGAATGAATTGCAAGTCTGGTTCCTCGCCGAACATTTAGTAGCGGTGCCGCTGCTTCACCCGGAACAGGTGAAGGTCGCGGCACAACATTAGCAATTCGGGCGTGCCGCGGCACGCGATCGGAATGGACCGGAATTCAAGACGGGGAGCGCGAACAATTTCGGCGCGCGGTTTACTGCACAGCGAAGACCAGAACCTCGGCGGCAGCGGGCCCATGCGGCGGCACCGCCACAAAATATTTCTTCAGTTCGGGGACCAGCAATCCCGTCTTGCCCAGCGGTCCGGTGGGAACCTTCCC
>Ga0210400_10006114_pt1 | contig 10157 bp, 7 predicted proteins | sample IncBWH26MmetaG_FD_155456 | JGI IMG/M metagenome (GOLD analysis project Ga0210400, IMG submission 155456) | Forest soil microbial communities from Barre Woods Harvard Forest LTER site, Petersham, Massachusetts, United States - Inc-BW-H-26-M | ecosystem: Environmental > Terrestrial > Soil >... | reverse complement strand
TCCTTCTTGAACGTGCGGTTGTACTGGTCGATGTTTCGAACGCCGCGCTGCGCCAATAGCTTCAGCCGGTTCTCCATTTCGCGCGTGGCGTTTCGCAGGACGTTCGAAGCGATTTTGGGATCCGTCACCACCGGCGCGATCAAATGCGGTATGTTTTCGTAAAGATTCAGCTCCAGCCGCTTCGGATCCACGAGCACCATCTTCACTTCGTCGGGACTTGCCTTGTAGAGGATCGACATCATCAGCGAATTGATGAAGACACTCTTACCTGTGCCTGTGGAGCCTGCGATCAGCAAGTGCGGCATGGCCGAAAGGTCCGTGATTCGAATGCGCCCGTGCAAGTCGCGGCCCATCGCCAGGGTCAACTTGCTCGGCGAATTCATGAACTCCGGCGCCTCGATCACATCGCGCAGCGCAATCGTCTGGCGGTTGAGGTTCGGCACTTCGATGCCAATGGTCGATTTTCCCGGGATGCGCTCGATCAGGATCGATTCCGCTTGTAGCGCCAGACACAAATCCTCAGTGAGACCGGTGATCCGCGTGTATTTAATGCCCGCTTCCGGTTTGAATTCGAACGTCGTGACCACCGGCCCGGGATTGATCTGCGTGACCCGCCCTTGAATGTCGAACTCCAGACACTTCTCTTCGATCGCCCGTGCCCGGTCCTTCAGCTCCAGCTCATCGAGTTTGTGGCTGCGTTCGCCCTCACGGAGCAGGCTCGGGGAAGGCAACCTGTAACTCGGATTGCCCTTGGCAATCTTCGGCTCGCCCGCTTTTTTCGCCGTGGCTTTCTCGCCATCGCGGTTCAGCACGAAAATCGGCGTCTTGCGCTCACTGTCTTTTTCTTCTTCCGTTTCCCCACGGCTCTTGAAAATGTCGCTCTCATCCGCCAGCCGAATCGTCTTCTGCGGCTCGTTCGACACCTCACCCTTGCCGAACGATTGTGGCGCCACCGGCTTTCTTCCGGAAAGCCGCGACTCCTCCACGCGCCTGCGCATCCGCCGCTGTTCGCGCTCTTCGCGCCAGGCGTGCCAACGCGCCTGTGTCTTCTGCAGAATCCCCAGCCGTTCCACGGCGCCGATCGGTCCTTTCGGGCTCGTCGCCCACGCGTGGGTTCCTGCGAACGAAAAACTCGTAGTCATGAACAGGGATGTGAAGAAGAGCGCCACCGCCACCAGCAGCGCTCCCCAGAAATTGAATCCCGCCAGCAGCCCACTGGAGATGAGCGATCCCAAAAAACCGCCGGCATGAATGGAACCGCGCACCTCGGGAAAATGGCAAAGTTCCAGAAGGGAAGGGAGCGACAACAGCAGCAGCCCGTACCCGAAAAGCGTGGCCACTTGTGATTCAATGACGCGGCTGCGGAACCACCGCCATCCCAGCACCACAATCGCCGCTGGCAACAGAAATGCCGCGAAACCGAACATTTGGAACAGCAGATCCGAACCGTAGGCGCCCACAGGCCCTATCCAGTTTCGAACCGCGCCGTCACTCGAGGCTCGCGCACTTACATTAAACGAAGCATCGTGCGGATTGTAGGAAAGCAGAGCCAGCGCCATCAAGACTGCCAGCGTGATGCACAAAAATCCGATCAGCTCGTTGAGCCGTTTGTTTTGCGTTGGTGTCAGGAAGCGCAAGTAGATCTCCTCAGCTTTTTGGGGAAGGCTGAGTGTCGCGGCGGGGGCTGGCGCTATCGCACTCCCGCTTCGAGGAACCCTCAAACAAAGAAATCATATCAAACAGCAGGTAGGTGACAACAAATACTTTCCGTCGCTGTGTCCGCAAGTTGCGCGTCCGATGGAAAGCACTCAGCAGCCACCTATCCTCCCTGCCGCAACGCCCAATACAACACCGCAACGCCCACGATCACCCGGTACACCGCAAACGGCGCAAATCCCCGCCGCCTCACATAACTCATGAACCAGCCCACGCTTCCGTAGGCCACGATAAAGGAGACGACGAAGCCGATCGCCAGCACTACCCATCCATGCGCACCGATCTGTGACACGCCTATCGGATTCTCCGTCTTTCCCATCACCGACTTCAACAAGTCATAGCACGTGGCTACCACCATCGTCGGGATCGAAAGGAAAAATGAAAACTCCAGCGCCGATGCGCGAGACATTCCCGCCAATTGCCCCGCCGCAATCGTGGACATCGAACGTGACGTCCCCGGAAATACCGCCGACAGGATCTGACACGCGCCAATCCATATCGCCTGGCCCATGCCCATGTCCTCCATGTGCCAGGTGTTGATGCGCGTTCCCGTAGCCCCCAGTCCCGCCTTCTCCGAATCGGAATTCAGCTCGTCCACGATCCACATCACGATTCCGCCAATCAGCAGGGAACTGCCCATGATGTACAAACTCTCCAAATGTTTGCCGATGACTTTGGTTAGCAGGAATGCCGGAATCGCCGTCACCACAAAGGCTACGGCGACGAGGCCCAGCGGATGCGTCAGAGGGTTACGATCGCCGCGCTTGCCCTGTGGAAAGGTGGAAATAAACTTGGCAATCCGCTCACGGAAATAAACCGGCAAGCAAAGAATCGCCCCCAGTTGAATCACGATCGTATACATCTTCCAGTAGCCGCTCGTCAGGCTCACGTGAAAGAGCGCTTCCGAAATGCGCAGATGCGCCGTCGAACTGACCGGCAAAAACTCCGTCAGCCCTTCCACAATCCCCAGCAGCACGGACAAAATGTAATCGTTCAATTCTTTTCTCCGGAGCGCGTGCCTGTCTCGCTCGCAGGCGCCCGCAGGATTTTGCGCATCTCGTACGCGTCCACACGGCCCAAATAGTAGCGCTTCAACACCGTTTCGATACCATAGCCGTGGCGCTTCCAGAACGCAATTGCGGCCTCGTTGTCTGTTGCGGTTTCCAGCAAGATGGTGCGCACCCCGCGCAGCGCAAGATTCCGCTCACTCTCCGCAAGTAGGAAAGAACCAGTCCCGCGCTTCCGGTGCGTTTCCAATACGTCCAGCGTAATGATGTGCGCAAGCGGTGGATTTTCTTCGGTCAAAATGAATCCCACGATGTGTGCGTCCTCAGTGGCCACCAGGCAATCCGCCGAAGGCAGCTTCAAGAAATACTTCAACATCATCTTCGAGTAGCTGATCCCGGCAGGGAAGCAGGCTTGATCCAGCCGGTGCAGCGTCGCAAAGTCACGTGGCTCATACGAGCGTAGGCTGAGCGCCATCGCGGGATTGTATGCCGAAGACATGCCTGATGAAAAAGGGAATGGGAACGGGGGCCACCCGTACCGCTACATGCTTGGCTTGGGATAGCTGCGCCCCAGCGCCTTGATCGTCAGCTCGTCGGGGTGAATCTGGCCCTTTTCTTTCACGACCACCCCAAATCCGCCGCTGTAATCCCACATCGTCCAGCCGATTCCATATTTCTCCAGCGTCGTTCGAACGTCCGAAATCCACGCCGCGCGATCCCGCGGACTCGCCGCCTTGCGGTAAACTCCAAACTCGTTGCAAGTTACCGGCACATTCCAGCGGTTGGCCCACGCGGCCACCTGCCCAATTTCGCCATCGACGCGCGCCGCGTTCCATCGGTCCAGGCCGTAGTGAATCGCCTGCAGGCGGTTCACCGCGTCCGGCACCAGCTCTGCCGCCGCCTGAACATTCTCAGGCGTCGAAGGATACGGCAGGTCTTTCAAATAGTGGACATAGTTCGTGCTCCACGTCGCCCCTTGATGCGTGAAGACGTGCGGCTCGTAAAAATGAAAGTTGTAAATAATGTTCGGATCGCGGAGCGGATCGAAAAACAGGAGCTCGCTTTCCGACGACCAGTACGCTCCCGCCGCGATGATCGTATGCTGCGGCGCGCCCTCGCGAATTGCCAGCGCCAGCTTCGCCTGCACCCCCTGCCACCGGAAGCGATCCTTAAACTCTGGCTCATTCAGGATTTCGAATGACACCAATTCGGGGTTAGTCGACGCATAATGCCGCGCCAGCGCCCGCCAGTAGTCCGCAAACTGCTCCACAAAACTATCGTCCGTCGCCAGCTTCTGTTTGAAATCACTCTCGGGATGAATGTCTATAATAACCGCCAGCCCGCGCGTCAGGATCATCTGCAAAACCCCGTCCAGATACCCGAGGTACTCCTCGGGAATCCTGTCTGCCTGCCCCCGCCGGAACATGGGCTGCGGATTCACGCTCAACCGCACGTGGTCAAATCCCATCGCCTTGATCGCATCGATGTCCTGCGCCGTCGTCCACGACACAAAATGCTCGCGGGTGTATCCCCTCTCGTCGTAAACTTGCGCAAACCACTCGCTCAAATTGATGCCGTGCTGCAGATGCGCCGCATGCCGACGGGCAGCGGTGGCTCCCGAATCCGATTGCGCATAACTGCCGCGCGGCATGAAAAAGATCGCTGCAAGGAAGAAGATCATCGCCATACAAAAACTAGGGGCACCCGCCGCGGCGGGTGCCCCTGCACGTACTTCCAGTCTATGCTGATGGCTCATAGTTTGATCGTGACGGTCTTCACCTCGGTGTAGTTCGAAAGGCTGTATTCGCCCAGCTCGCGCCCGAGTCCCGATTGCTTGAACCCGCCGAACGGCGCGCCAGCTTCGAACACATCGTAGCAGTTCACCCAAACCGTGCCCGCGCGCACGCCGTCCGCGATGGCATGGGCCTTGGTGATGTCCTTGGTCCACACCGCCGCCGCCAAGCCGTACAGCGACTTGTTAGCGCGCTCCACCACTTCGCTCATGTCCTTGAACTTCAAAATGGACATGACCGGCCCGAAGATCTCTTCCTGCGCGATCTTCATGTTGTCCTTCACGTCCGCGAACACTGTCGGCTCAATAAAATAGCCCTTGTCGCCCACGCGCCCGCCGCCCGTCAGCATCTTGGCATTTTCTTTCTTGCCGGAGTCGATGTAGCCCATCACCTTGTTGAACTGGTCCTGGTCTACCTGCGGCCCCTGCTCGGTTGTCGCATCAAAGGGATTGCCGACCGTGCGCTTCTTCGCACGCGCGACGCTTCGCTCCACGAATTCGTCGTAGCACTTTTCTTCGACGAACAGCCGCGAACCCGCGCAGCAGCATTGTCCCTGGTTGAAGAACAGCGCGAAGTGCGCGCCCTCGATGGCTTCATCCATGTTCGCATCGGCAAACACAATGTTCGGGCTCTTCCCGCCCAGCTCCAGCGTCACGCGCTTCAGGTTGGTGTCCGCCGCCGCGCGCATAATCAAGTGCCCCACTTCCGTCGACCCGGTAAACGCCACCTTGTCCACGTCCATGTGCCGCGCAATCGCCGCGCCCGCCGTCGGCCCGTATCCCGGCAGCAAATTCACTACGCCTTCCGGGAATCCCGCTTCCAGAATCAATTCGCCCACGCGCAGCGCCGTCAGCGGCGTTTGCTCCGCCGGCTTCATCACCACCGTGCAGCCCATCGAAAGCGCCGGGCCCAGCTTCCAAGCCTGCATCAACAGCGGGAAATTCCACGGAATAATCTGCCCCACCACGCCCACCGGTTCGTGCTTCGTGTAAGAGAAATAATTCCCGCTCACCGGGATGGTCTTTCCATGATTCTTGTCCGCCCATCCCGCGTAATACCGGTAGCACGCGATCGTCAGCGGAAGATCCGCCGCCCGCGCCACCTGGTACGGCTTCCCGTTGTCCAGCGATTCCAGCTGCGCCAGCTCATCGGCATGCTTCTCGATTAGGTCGGCCAGCTTGTGCATCAAGTTCCCGCGCTCCGCCCCGCTCATCTTCCTCCACGGCCCCTTGTCGAAAGCAGCTCGAGCCGCTGCTACCGCCTTGTCCACGTCCGCCGCGTCCGCTTCCGCCACTTGCCGAATCACCTCGCCCGTCGACGGATTGATCGTCGGAAAAGTTTTCCCCGATGCGCTGTCTACCCATCGCCCGTTAATCAGTAGTTTCGTCGGTCCAATCTTGACATTCGCTTCCGTAACCATCGCTGCTGTCGCCATTTTGCTTTCCTCCTTAGATCGTGCTCGGCCAGAAGGTAGGTGCGGAGCAAGACCCCTCAAGCCCCGCCGGGCGCGAGCATATTGCGAGGCCCAAGCCTATACCCGCGCGCGTTCCGAGGCAAGAACGTGTGAGGGCACTAGGGGAAACACCTGACACGAAATCAAGGTAAGCACTGGATTCCCGCGGACATGACTCTGATGCAGGATGCATCCACAACTGTGAGAGCGGGTCGCCTCCGCGTCCAGGGCCCCCACCTAAACAACCCGAACATTGCCTTGGCTCGGAGGCGGCTCACCCGTAAAGTCCTAAGGAGTTCCTCAGGGATGCCCCTCTGCCGCGTAGCGTGCGCCGAGCCTGGAAAAAAGACCCTCAACCTGTGACACTGATTTTCTGGAAAGGTTTTCATCAAAGAGGAGTTTCATTCGCGCTAACGAATGGCGTGCTGATCCTTCAGGCGCGAGCAGCCCTTCCTAGTGTGCGATATTTATTCACGGCCTCCGCCGTATCTCAAGCTAAACTCCCACAACGGAGGTCCCATGCCCTCAACCCACAACCCCGGCAGAGTCGCCGGACTCTGGTACCTGCTCCTCGTCCTCGCCGGCCCCCTCCGCCTCATTTACATTCCAACCAAGCTGTTCGTCCACGGCGACGCCACCGCCACGGCGAGTAACATCGCCGCTCACGAGTGGCTCTTCCGTTTCGGAATCGTCACCGACTTAGCCGGCGCGGTCATCTTGATCTTCCTCACCCTGGCCCTTTACCGCTTGTTCCAGGGAGTGGACCAGAACCTCGCTGTGCTGGTGGTCATCCTCGGCGGCATAATGCCTGCCCTCATCTATTTCGTCGGTGTGGTGTACGACGCCGGTGCCCTGACGCTCGTGCGCGGCGCCGATTTCCTGTCCGTCTTCGACAAGCCGCAACGCGATGCCCTGGCCATGCTGTTCCTCCGTCTGCGCGACCATCAAAACACCGCCGCCGAAATCCTTTGGGGCCTCTGGCTTTTTCCCTTGGCCATCCTCACCTACAGGTCGCGCTTCCTGCCCCGCTTCCTGGGCGCCTGGCTCATCATCAACGGCTTCGCCTACCTGCTCCTCAGCCTCAGCGGCGAACTGCTGCCGGAGTACTATGGCAAGGTGTTTCTCTTCTCCCAGCCTGCCATGTTCGCCGAAATAGCCTTCATGCTTTGGCTGGTAATCAAGGGCGCCCAGCCGCCAGCACCCGCCGCCGCAGCCTCATCCTCGGCTGCCTAGTACCCGACAAGTTGGCTACCGGACAGGCGGCTTCGGAGGAATTTCACCTGTCCGGTTACCTCGTTTATCGTCCAAGTGACTGATTCGCTCGACCTGCCCCACACCCATCTGGACCGCTGACTCCCCGACGCTTACGCTTGCGATATGAAACCGTCTCGATATGAGGGTTCCAAAAGCTTGCCCACGCCTCATGCACTGACCCTACCGAGGCTCCTCATATCGACGTTTTGGGCTTTCTGCGGCGCGCTGCTGTGGGTGGCTTTGCGAGAACCATGGGGGCGGCTCGGTGAATCTCTCTATGGAATTCTCGGGTTTACCGCTGGAGTGCTTATTACACGGGCTTGCTTAATCGGTCGCCTTCGATTGTTCTTTCCGCTTACGCTCTGCCGACAAGGAAAATGCTACAGGCTGGGCCAAGACTATGTTTGGAGACTCGGCACCCTCTTTGGATACGAAGGGAAAGGAATTTATTTATATAAGTGCCGTTGCGGGGATATGTACATTCGCGAGGGGAAGAGGTTCATTGCGCTTCTACCTGACGACACCACCCATCCCTATAAGAAGCTTGTAGGTTTTCGCAAGTGGGAAGACGATTCGGCCTCGCTGAACGACAAATCATGAAAGACCTAACGAGCACGAAGTTGATCAAAGCAAAAGGAATTCTCTTTCTGCTCTTAGGGTCGCTTTCAGCGAGTCTTCTGTTCTTCGGATACCCCACAACCAAGACAGGTGTTTTGCTGGTCATTGCCATTTGGTCTTTCTGCCGTTTTTATTATTTTGCGTTCTACGTGATTGAGCACTATGTTGACCCCAGCTACCGATTTTCGGGACTTCTATCCTTTGCGCTCTTTGTGATTCAGAAAAAAAGGGCAAATACTCACAATGACCACTAACTCCTGTGTAGTCGCGTTACCGTACATCTGCAATTCCCGATCGGCACTTGTTTGACCCTTCCCTCTATTTTTGTGCCCCCACAGCGAACTCTACCCCTTTGTTTTCTCCTGCTTACCCGCCCATTCGAAGCAAAACGTGCCCTACAAACAAAGTGCACTACAATAATATTTGACACACTAGTAAATTCGCGCTACCATTCCCCGTGATCCTCGCTCACCATTCTACCCAGCTTGCCCCGTTCGCCCTGCGTCCCGAAAGGTGTCCCTCCCGCTCTGCGCTCTCTGCGTTCTCACTGACCTCTGCGTTAAGTCTTTCTTTTTCCTTGATCTTTGCACACCGTTACACACGGGAGCGCAAATTCATCTCCTGTGTTTTCTATCCCTTGCGCACTCTTTTGCTCTTTAGGGGGAGGGGGGTGCCTTCTGCATAGTCCCCTAGAGTTTTCGTTTGCCACACATCTGAAAAACACTGCCGTAAGTCCTTTAACTGCAACACTTATGAACCCTCTCGTAAGTGTTGCAAACAAAAGACTTACGGAAATGCTATCTCCCTTAGATGCAACACTTACAAAAAACAGGGGAAGGGAGGTACAGAACAGTTTCGCTAAATCTCGAGGATCACGGGAAGAATCAGCGGCCGCTTGGAAGTTTGTTTGCTGATGTAGCGCTTCAGGTCCACGCGGATCTTTTCTTTGATGACGCCCCAGTCGGATTTTTCTTCGGCGTTGGATTCCTCTACCGTTTTCATGATGACCACGCGCGCCCCGGCGATGAGTTCCTGGCCGTTGTCGCTCATCAATCCGCGCGTCACGATTTCCGGATGCGATTCCATCTTTCCGGTGTGCTTGTCGATCGCGATGATGGGTACGACGATGCCGTCTTCGGAAAGATGCTTGCGGTCTCGAATCACCACGTCTTCGATTTCCGCCAGTGACCCGGAATCCACGCACACGCGTCCAGCGGTCACTGGGTCGCGCCGGTACGCGCCGTCTTCCGTGAATTCGATCTGCTGGCCGTCTTCGATCAGCAGAATCTCGCCGGAGACCACGCCCAGCTGGCTCGCCAGTGCCGCGTGGCGGAACAGGTGCCGGTATTCGCCGTGCACCGGAATAAAATATTTCGGCCGTACCAGTTGCAGCAAAAGCTTTTGCTCTTCCTGGCTGGCGTGTCCTGAAACGTGAATGATACCGGCGGAATTGTCATAGTAAACCAAGGCACGCCGCCGGAACATGTGGTCCAGCATACGGAAAATGGATTTTTCATTTCCGGGAATAATGCGCGCGGAAAGAATCACACTGTCATTTTCATCCACGGAGACGAAGCGGTGATTGTCCACCGCAATCCGCGAGAGCGAAGACATCGGCTCCGCTTGCGTTCCGCTGGCCAAAATAATGATGCGCTTCGGATCGAATCCGCGAATGTCCTGCGGCCGGACCACCATCCCGTCGGGAATTCGCAACAGCTCCAGCGAGTGCGCGATCTCCACGTTGTCAACCATGCTGCGCCCGACAAACGCGATCTTGCGGTTCACCCGCGAAGCGATGTCAATGATTTGCTGAATTCTGTGAATGGACGATGCGAAACACGAGAGAATCACCCGCCGCGGCGCCGACCGGCACAGCTCCTCGATGCGCGGCACGACCGCGCGCTCCGACGGCGTGAATCCCGGCCGCTCCACGTTCGTCGAATCGCTGAACAGCGCCAGCACGCCCTCGCTGCCATATTTCGCGAACGTGTGCAAATCGAATGGCGCGCCGCCCACCGGCGTCTGGTCAATCTTGAAATCCCCCGTATGAATGATTACGCCAAGCGGCGTGCGGATCGCCAGCGCCACGCAATCCACCGTGCTGTGCGTCACGGCGATAAATTCAATTTCGTACGGCCCGATTTCCACCAGCCGGCCCGGAAGAACTTCACGCAGCGTCGTCGATTCCAGAAGCCCCGCTTCATCCAAACGTTTCTTCACCAGCGCCAGCGTGAACCGCGTCCCGTAAACCGGAACATTCAGGTCCCGCAAAATGTATGGCAGCGCGCCGATGTGATCTTCATGCCCGTGCGTCAG
>Ga0210400_10006113_pt1 | contig 10157 bp, 7 predicted proteins | sample IncBWH26MmetaG_FD_155456 | JGI IMG/M metagenome (GOLD analysis project Ga0210400, IMG submission 155456) | Forest soil microbial communities from Barre Woods Harvard Forest LTER site, Petersham, Massachusetts, United States - Inc-BW-H-26-M | ecosystem: Environmental > Terrestrial > Soil >... | reverse complement strand
TGGCACAAGTGGTCAGGCCAGTCCGGGAGGAACCCCCATAGCTAACACGACTTCGTACGACACCTTCGGACGCATCACTGAGAATAAGGATGGCGGCGGAGGCTACATCACGTATGGTTATACCAAGAACGACGTCTTGTACACCCTCGGACCGGCACCAACTGGGGAGAATGCTAAGGAGCGGCAACTCGAATACGATGCTCTTGGCAGGCTCACGTCAGTCTGTGAGATCACGTCTGCAGCCACTGGTGGCGGGACTTGCGCTCAGACGTCACCGCAGACAGGCTACTGGACGCAATATACTTACGATGCCACCACGGTCAATTCCGCCCAGTACACACGCGTAAGGGTCTCACAAAATTCTCAAGGCACACAGACACAGACACGGACATATTTGTTCGATTTGGTTGGGCGGCTGGTTTCCGAAACGAACCCGGAGAATGGAATTACAACATACCTATACGACACGGCGTCTGGTTGCCCGTCTACGTGTCCTGGAAATCTCCTGCAGCGTACCGATAATAAAGGCAATACGACCTCTTATGTCTATGATGCTTTACATAGAGTGACGAGTATTACGTACAGTGGACCAGACGCTGCAAACACGCCCAACAAGTATTTCGTGTATGACACGGCGATCGTTAACAATGTGACGATGTCAAACACTGTGGGAAGACTAGCTGAAGCGTACACCGGTTCCCAGAGCTCCAAGCTCACCGACATTGGCCTCAGCTATTCCGTGAGGGGCGAGGTGACCGATGTTTACCAAAGCACTCCTCATTCGAACGGCTATTATCATGTGGAGGAGACCTTTTGGCCCAATGGCGCCTTGGCAACACTATCCAGTAACGTCGCTGGCGTTCCAACTCAAAGCTATGGTGTGGATAGCAAAGGGAGAGTCTCGTCAGTCAGTGCGGCATCCGGGCAAAATCCTGTAACGAGTACGGTGTACGACGTTCTGAATCAAAAGACTACTGTGACGTTCGGATCTCTTGATTCTGACGTCTTTACTTTTGATCCGAACACCGGCAGGCTCATCAAATACCAAAACAACGTTGGAACTAAATCAGTGACTGGAAGTCTGACCTGGAATGCAAATGGGACGCTCCAGAAACTGGGGATCGCGGACACACTCAATTCGCTCAACACGCAAACCTGCACGGTAGGCTACGACGATTTGGTACGGGTGGCAAGCGCAAATTGCGGGGCTAGCACGTGGAGTCAAACTTTTGCCTATGACCCTTTCGGGAATATCCAGAAATCCGTTCCTGCGGGCAGCACAGGAATCGCATTCTTGCCTAACTATTCCCTGATCACCAATCAGTTCACCTCTTTGTCTGGCGTGACACCTACCTATGACGGCAACGGGAACTTAACGGCAGACGGAACGCACAACTATGCAGAGGGCAAAATGCTTTCCGTTGACACGACCTCTGTCTTAGTCACGTACGATGCTCTCGGCCATATGGTGGAGCAGAATCGTGGCGGGGCTTTTGCACAGATTGTCTATTCTCCCTCCGGAGGGAAGTTCGCGCTGATGAACGGGCAGACTCTGACCAAGGCACTCGTACCGCTTCCTGCGGGCGCAATGGCTGTCTACAAGGCTTCCGGCCTCTCGTACTATCGGCATTCGGACTGGCTAGGTAGTTCGAGACTGGCAACAACTCCTGGACAGACTCTGTATGGCAGCGCCGCATACGCTCCCTTCGGAGAACCATATGCACAGTCGGGCACGCAGGACCTGTCGTTTACAGGCCAGGACCAAGACACCGTTACGGGAATTCATGATTTCGCCTTTCGCAGATACAATCCCGTCCACGGTCGCTGGCTCAGTCCTGATCCAGCCGGTTTTGCATCTGCAAACTTCGCCAATCCTCAGACCCTTAATCGATACGCCTACGTTCGGAACAACCCGTTGGCGCTGGTCGATCCTCTGGGGTTGTGCGATGACGACAATACTGATGATTGTACTGATGTCGGTGGTGACGGAGGTGGGAGTGGAGGGGGAACTGACGGCGGCGGGCAAGGGAGTGGCGACAATAGCGGCGATCAACCTCCTACCGTCATCATCCCGATGGGACCACTGCCGGATCTGGGACCATACACCCCTGTGACGCCCGACCTTGTCGTTTCCGTTACCGTCGACGTCACGGAACCCACGCCAGATCCGATAGAGCTAGAAAGAACGACTGTAAATCTTACAGGGCTACCGGGCCAGGTCGGGGAAGCACTCTTGAAGCTTCAAAAGCTATTGCCTCTGGACCCGAAGTGTCTCCAGTTCCTGGCGAGTAATAAAGCTAATCCTCTATACCGGCTGAACCAAATACTGAGAAATAACCTCTACGGGGTCGGTACCGTTCAACCAACGGCTATTCAGAACGGCTACCGCGTGAACAATGGCGACGTCGGCCTCATCCCTGGCCAAGCGATAACCGTTAACACGCTCGGCGCCTTCTTCAATTCGAGCTACAATAATATTCCACTGACGACCGACCGGGGCAGAATTAACGGTGGTACGCCGCAAGCGCAAGTGTTTATCGTACTTCATGAACTTGCACACACGACCAATACGATTTCGGCCGACGGCGACAAGCCCCAGAGCGTCGTCGATGCGAATGACAAGACTATTGAGAAGAATTGTAGTCAGACCATCAAGGCGGCAGGCAAATGAGAGCCCTAATCCCGCGACTAATGATCCTGCTAGGTGCTTTATGCGGAGCTCAGTGTCAAACGCTTCCCCAGCCCGTTCACTTAGTCTCCCCCAGGTATCCCGAACTGGCGCGTCAAGCTCAAATACAGGGCACCGTCAATGTCCGACTTCATCTCGATTCTGTGGGTACCGTGGTCGCCATGGAGATCACTGGCGGGCATTCATTACTTGAAGAAGAAGTGAAACGAAATCTACGCAAATGGAAGTTTGTCCCTGGCACCAAAGACGACTTAGAAATGTCCTACGAGTTTCGATTGGAGCCACCACAAGTCTCATATACACCAGAAGCAGATGTCAGTTTCGATTTGCCCAGCAAGGTTGTAATAGTCTCTCACCCTATGGTTCCTATTAGGGATAATGTCGATATCCACAAGAAAAAGTAAGGGTGCGACTCCCGTTGGTGTTTCAACGACACAGGAGAGGGCGAGTATCGTACATCTGCGTGCACAGTCAAGCGGAAGCAAAGATCAACGTGTAGGAGTCGATCGCTTTGTTCGTAGTTCTACGCAATTAATCGTGGCCACCCTGCTCCTGGGATTCGCAATATACGTGCCCTCCCTCTCCCTTGGCTTCATTCACGACGATCATTCTCAAATTGAGAAGAATCGACAGATAGAGTCTTGGAGCTACGTCGGAAAACTCGTCACAACCCACGTTTGGAGCCAGCGAACTGGTGAGATAGCCCACTTTTATCGCCCGATGTTTTCCCTCTGGCTTCTCGTCGTACATTCGACTGTGGGACCGTCTCCTTGGTTGTGGCATCTATCAAGTGTTCTACTTAACACACTCACTATCTTCATCGTGTTCATTTTTCTTCGTTGTTTCGTTTCCGTCCGGACCTGTACATTGGCGACTATTCTCTTCGCGGTTCATCCTATTCACGTCGACGCCGTGTCATGGGTTTCGGCTGCCGACGAGATTCTGTTCACTGCGCTAGCGGTGCTCGCGCTGTTTTTCCCGGTGGCAGCGGCTACCCAGCAAGATTGCGCGACGCATGCAGCTAGGCTCCGAATTCTTAGTGTGTTGTGTTACGTGGCTGCTCTCTTCACAAAGGAGACTGCGGTCGCCGTTTTGCCCATTTTGATCCTGAGCGCACTACTCTGGCAAGAGCACGACGCAGTTAGGCTCTCAGATCTCAAGTTCAGAAATGGCCCCGCTCGAGGTCTGCGCCTAACTGGGTACTACCTACTCGGCACTGTATTCTATTTCGCGGTACGATCAGCGGTTCTGCATGGATCAGGCCTGGAGACTGGGAAACACTCGTGGAAAGAAGTAGCATTCACAAGCCCTTCGTTGATCTTGTTCTATGGAAGGAAACTTCTTTGGCCAACGGGGTTGAGCTTCTTCTACGTGAATCCAATCTTGTCAACCTTCACATGGTCCTTCTGGGTCGGCGTGACCGCACTGGTGACGGCAGTTGGGTTGATCGTGTGGTGTACACTTCGCGGGCGGAGAGCAGCCGCTATCGGAATAGCTCTGGTTCTGTTGCCCGTACTCCCGGCAGTGAACGCGTTGAGGATATACGAACAGGGGAACCTGACTCATGACCGGTATTTGTACCTCCCATCCATTGGGCTTTGCCTCGTAGCAGCCCTTGCGATCGAACACGCCTTCGCTACGTGGCCAAGGGCGAGGACTGTCCTGACAACTGCATTGTTTGCCTTATATGCCTGGCATGCATATTTGACTGTGATCCAACAGCGTTACTACCGTAGCGACGAAGTGTCCCTTTTTCGAGGTCTAGAGATTGCACCTGACAATGCCTTGGTGATGGAATCACTGGGCAAGGTCTATCTGAAACAGGGTGATGAAGAGTCCGCCCTGACGTGGTTCCGAAAAGCTCAGCTTGCCGCACCAGCGGACCCACACGTGACGCTAGAGTTGGCCCGCGGACTTTTTCAGACGGGTCACTATGACGATGCTGAAAAGATACTCGACGAGCTATTACAACGTTCATCCCTTCAGGATGGACAAAGAGCTTTAGGCTTCTTGTACTTGGCGAATCTTCAGATTCAAAAAGGAAACTTGGATCAAGCTGAGCGGTGCCTGCACAGATTGGAACGCATGAACCCAAAATACCCAGGATTGCATCGCACCCTTGGGGTCGTCTTCCAGACGGAGCAGCGAATAGCCGAAGCCGAAGCTGAATACGCAAAGGAATTCGAAATCACAGGGGACGAGGAGGCCCGAAGGCAAGCTGTTGGCCTTGGGCGATTTCTCAGGGCTAGCCCGAATGGGAACAAGTGATAACACAAATCCTTCATAGGAATTCTCGAACGCTGCATATGCGGACGCCCATTTTTGTTGCAGTCTATATTTCTACAGAGTGCGCGCGGGGCTTTGTTCCTTGGATCTCTGAATTTGAGCCGACGAATCCGTCACCAGCGATGAATGATCGAGCGGAGAAAAGACTCCATTGCGCACTGAGGACTCGCATCAAGGTAAAAGAATACAGTCAACTAAGGGACACATGAACGCCGTGCAGCGCCGGACACGCGTGCGGTTCCGAGCCAGAAAAAAGAGCCAGGCTCGTTCGCGTGGCTCTTGAAGCACATTGCACTTCTAAATGTTGTACAGCAGACGCATAGTAAGTTTCTGCAGGACATTCAGGAACGCGTAAGAAATCACCCCGCCAAACAAGTGCTGATCTTTGTGCATGGTTACAACGTCACGTTTGAGGATGCGACGCGACGGTTGGGCCAGATAATCTGAAAAGACAACCAGCATTTTCTCGTTTGCAGTAGGCTGTTGCTCGAATATCTCACTGGCGAGCATCAGCGCGGCAAGGATGTCGGTTTGTCGGAAGGCTGGCGTTAGCTTTGAACTTCGGGCTTTCCATGTGTCATTACCAGTCGAAGCTGTCCGGAATTCAAGCGCTCCCTGAAATAACCGCGTCAGTCGGAATTGTTGCCGAGAGCAGAATGTCAGGTTGTGCGAAGCTCCTGTGAGTGACCCCGATGATCGTGACTCGCGAACCGGCGCGAACCTGTGCGAGCAATTTTGTAACTGCGTCGATGCTTTTCTCGAACTCCGTCTTGTGGTCGGGTCCAGCAATAGCGATTGATTGCGTGAGATCCACAGCAAGGACCAAGGCGTGATCCTGTCCAGCGGAGCAGCGAGACCGGTTTACGGAGGCTCGATCCATCCAGCCGCTGTGCCGCCGAAAGTTTCCGAAACCATGAAACCAACAGCGCATAGGGAAAAATCGCTCGTCGCTGCGATTGAAGTGGCGGTCGGAGGATGGAGAATTATTTTCGATGCCGCAGTGAAGCGCGCCATGCGCACTCACCGTTCGCCGCGCCTGCCGAACGAAACCCGCGGAGTGTTGTTGGGCGCTTTCGATCTCGAACGCAAATTGGTCTTTGTTTCTGATGCGACCGCATCGATATTGGTGTGCGAATTCCCGGCCTGCTTCCAACCGAAAGCTTTGCAGAACAGATATTCGGAAAGATCCCCGGTTGGGTTGTTCGCGCTGCGCGTGACGCCGGAACTCGATCCCGTCCCACAATTCAAGGCGACGGCCAAGGTGGGAGAATTCCTCGAAGCTCGGTTCTCACAATCGTTCTCGCTTTGCGGGGCGGTCTCAGGCGCCAACCGTTCTTAACTAGCGACCGTTGTGCGAGGATTGACGCTTTCCCCGGACTGACTGGGAAAATCGTTGCACCGCAAAGTTGACTCAGGACATCCCGCAAGCTAATCCAAACGGTGCGGGGGGTGGGCTACGAGCTGGGCGGTGATACGGAAGTACCGATGTGATTTCCGGCATGCTTTCTCATCCCCGCAGCCCGTTGGTGCAATTGCTGCTTGCGTTGAATCAGCCGCTGACCGGGTTGCAATGCTCCATGGATGTCGCGCTGGCCTCTGGACGAAGCATGACCCCTATTTTGCAATAAGTTTGATGTCAATGCTTTTAGGAAATGCAGGGCCATCTGGAAGAATAATCTCCTTCTTCGATTCTTTCCCTTCGTAGACAACCATCAAGGAGAAGGATCCCGCGGGCAAATCCCGAAAAAGATAGATTCCATTTTCGTCTGTGATACTCTCTCGCGAAAGTTCCCGGAGAAGCACCGTAATTCGCGGCACGGATATTTCCCTCTGGGAGGTGCGATCATAGATTGTGACTCGTCCCGAAATGTTGCGAATAGCCCTCAATGTGAACGCGCACTGGCCGGGGGCCGAGGGATCGACCATTGTTCGTTGTGTCTCTAAGTCCGTAACCGAATAACCGGACGGGACGGAATCTCTATCGATTGTTATTTGATACTCGCCGGTGGACAGTCCTTCCACACGAAACCTGCCCTCGGCATCAGTCTGAGCACGAAAGCGTTGTCGGCCCTTGGAAACGCTGATTTCAACCCCGGACAAGCCGATTCCCGTGTCGCCACGGACAGACCCAAAAAGCCGTGCGAAAGATAGGCCGACTCCGAAGTTGACTTCGGCATTTATGTCGGACTGCACTCTAGACGCCGTCGTAAAAAAGAATGGTTGTGCTGAATGGTAAATCGCTTCGACGCTATGCAAACCGTAAGAGACGCGAGAGAATGTGTAGCGCCCGCTCTTGTCGGTGCGGATCCTACGGGAGTCGTCCAAGACCACTTCTACGTCGGGCAGTAGCAACCCGCCGGGATGGTAGGTGCCGGTCGCTCCATCATCTGCGAAGACAACGCCGCCAATGGTTCCGCGCCGTCGTGAAATTATGAAATTAGGGGCGCTACCCACTTGGTGCCGGATAGAAATCTCGAATAATGGATCGTTCTGTCCGGTGTGAGTGCCATCCCGGAGCAGAGATATGGACGTGGCAAATTCATTCACTCTCTTGAACTTCAACGAATAAGAGAAGCTCTCAATCATCGACCGATTCTGCCCCTGCAAGAGTTCGTTCTTGGTATAGAACAAACTAAGATCAAACCGCTGGCGAGACTGTGGGCGATTGAACCATGTCAGGTCGCTGCCGGTTTGCAGCCGCACTGGACTGACGTTAATGTTGATCCCTTCGATGAGACCTTGGTTCAGCAGTCCTGCGGTCTCGCTGAGCGCAAGAGCGATCTGATCTGGCGTAGTGGCGGAAATACCCAACTTATCGAGAGCTTCCTGCAGACCTGGAACTCCGGCGTAGATAAAGGCGATTGTCATGGCCTGCGTTTGACGATCCAGAAAGCTATTCCAGCGGAAACCGGCCCAATGCGTACCGAGGGTCGCACGGAACTCGTCGGAGCGTGCTACAGCCCCTGAATCTGTGGAGTACTGATACAGAAAGCTGCTCTGAAAATGAGCCGAGTTAAAGCTAAGGCCTAAGGGAACTCCCAGCGTAGAGACTGGCATCCCCAGAGGAATCTGCGATTCGGAGCGTCCATAGTTAGCGCCTGAAATCAGGGACCATCGCGGGAAGAGTTGAAATTGCAAATCTAGATTCGCCACCACATTCGTGAGCTGCAGTGACGGAAGGTTGTAGTGATTGCCTGTAAAGCTGAACGTGGAAGTTAGACGGTGCGTGAGATAACGAGTCCAATCGAAATTGGAGTAAAATCCGTGTAAGTTGTTAAGAGTGAGCGACGCAAAATGCGCCGGTTCGTAACGCAGGTTTGCGGTCAATTGATCGTGCGCACTGCAGCGATGAATCTCCCCCGCTACTCCTACGCCGCGACTGAAACCGACCTCCGCCAGCAGTCTCAGGTTGTTTCCCCGCTTGTAATCATAAACGAGCGAAGCTACAGCGCCCCCTTGCACAGAATTCGCTGAAGCTCGATTTCCGGGGAAATAGTAAATATTGGGCGTTACCAACGAGTTCTTCCCAACTGAAAATCGGTAACCCAAGCCGACGACGTCCTCTTTTTGTGACGGCAGAATAAGATTCTCAAAAGTCGTGGCGGAAGTATACCCGGCGTGAAAAAGGAAATTGCCCTGCCGCAAGTGGAATCCGCGCACAATCGATCCCTCAACAGTCAAGGGTGAATTGTTCATGAGCTGATCCAGCAAGGTGATGTCGCGGCGGGGAGTTAAGATCTGATAGAAAACAGAGCTAAGGGCGAAAATTCTCCGATCCACGACCGACGTAAATAGAAACGTGCCGGCCAAATGAAAGCTCACTGATCGATCTCCCTCGCGGCGCATAAAATCGACGATATTCTCTGCTTGAGAAGGATCGGATGTGAAGCGGGATTCGTAGCTGCCGCTCTCGTTGCTAGTCGCAGCGGACTCGGGAGGAACGAAACCGAAAGGATAGGAAGGTGGCGCTGGAAGCACCTGAACTTCAATGGTCTTGCTACCTTCCCGAGTTACCACTACGATATGCGCCGATCCCGGGTTCTTTCCAAAGACGGTTAGCGTTTCGAACTCCGCGTTAGCCACGGCGTAAAAATCATTCAGAGAGAAGGCTGCTAGCGCCCCCGAAATACGAATGCTGATTGTTTCGCGGTAGCCCACGGCAAGCGATTGGGCGCCACATATGGCTGAATGCGACAGCAGCAGAATGAAAAGGCATCGCTTCATGGCACCGCAAAATCGATCGAGCTTGTGATGACCCCTGCTTCATACTGAAAGGAAGCTAACACCCGGTAGCGTCCCGCCTTGAGCTCTGCGGAATATTCCGCCCGAAGAGGGAGTTGCTCGCCAGGGAGAAGCCGCTGTTGTTCAAAAGATGTCTTGCCCACAATGGCTCCGGCTTCATCCAGCACGGCCGCTACTCCGTCGGTGACAACTGGCTCTGAGCCCGTATTCGTGAGGATCTGAGAGATACCGAGATTGGCTGTCGCGGACTGTCCACTGACCGCGATCGGCGAGGTCTCGATTCTAAAGTTCTCCGACGCTGTGAAAGTAAACAGAGCTCCGAGCGATGCCGTCATTCTTACCGCTCCAGGGCCGGAGATTCTTGTTAATCCGCGAAACACGGCGACTGCCGCCCGCAGTTGCGTATGCGGAGGAACTGTAAATGTCACACTGACGGATGACGATTGCAGAGGCTCGACAACCACTTCCTTTCGAGTGAACACCGCAGTGGCCGCGATTCCTCCTGGCGTTTCGCCTGCGGCGACAAACACCCTTTTCCCGTCTCGCACAAGGACGTCCTCCGGGATCATTTCGAATACCAGTTCCTGTTGCGTCTGATTCGTGATCGTCAGTGTTTGCGTGTAACTTTGGCCCAATTTGCACTTAACCATAACCACTGCGGGGGACAGTGAGACGGAACTGCGCACTACAGGTAAGGCGGACGCTGCCTGCAAACGAGACGGCGCTGCCGGTTCGACAGCCGAGAAATGACTGGAAGTGCTCGCCTCATCCTGATCAACCAACTGAGCTTTCGACAGGGGGCAAATGTGAGCCACGGCGCAGAACCCAATTACAATGCCGCAAGCAATCCAGTTTCGAAAGTAGGTTGATCTCATCCGCCTCTCAGTTGGGAGTCGCGATTACGCCGATCAAATCAATTAACTGCCCTGGCGGCATCGAA